>JADMIO011227369.1_pt1 | contig 12843 bp, 9 predicted proteins | sample 8958161 | NCBI WGS metagenome assembly JADMIO01 (sample SAMN16585339, study PRJNA669376) | soil metagenome | isolation source: Crop rotation soil | place: USA: Cullars Rotation, Alabama | collected 2011 | reverse complement strand
GCCCCCGCCATCGTCGGCACGTTCCACGGCACCGATGTGCTGGTGCATGGGCAGCCCGGCGCGGTGGGTGCCCGGCTGCGGGCGGGCCTCCATGCGGCGGACGCCCTGACGGCGGTGTCGCACAACCTGGCCGGGCTGGCTCGCCACACGCTGCGCCTGGCCGCCACGCCCCAGGTGATCCCCAACTTCATTGACCCGGCCCGCTTCCGCGCCGCGCCCCGGCCTACCGGGCGACCGATCCTCCTGCACACGTCCAACTTCCGGGCGATCAAGCACCCGCAGCGGCTGGCCCACATCTTCAGCCGCGTCCGCGCGCAGATGGACGCCGAATTGTGGCTGGTGGGGGAGGGGCCGGAGCTACCCGCCGTGCGGGCGCTGCTGGACGAAGCGGGGGTCGGGGCCGACGTGCGCTACTGGGGCTTGCAGCGCGACGTGGCGGCCATCGTCCCCCAGGCGGCGCTACTGCTCGTCACCAGCGAATACGAAAGCTTCTGCCTGGCCGCGTTGGAAGCGATGGCCTGCGGGGTGCCGGTGCTTGCGACGCGGGTCGGCGGTCTGCCCGAAGTGGTCGGCCACGGCAGCAGCGGCTTCCTGCTGCCGCCCGACGACCCGGCGGCGTTCGCGCAGCACGCCGTCGCCCTGCTGACCGACCCGGCTCGCCACGCGGCGATGGCCCAGGCCGCCATCCGCCAGGCGCGGCGCTTCGCCACCATCCGCGTTATCCCGCAGTACGAAGCGTTGTACGCCCGCCTGGTGGGGGCTGAAGCGCGCCCGCTGACGCCGTTCCCCGAAAGGCTGACCGTGCCGCCGGGGCTGGCGCTGGCGGAGGGAGCCTAGCCAATGCGGACCCTGACCGACCTGCTCGCCACCCCGGCGGGCGTAGACTTCCTGGCGGCGCGCGGGGCCTATACCACGCCCGACGCCTTCCGCGCTCACCTGCGCCCGCCCGCCGCCGGGGATCTGCGGGCGGCGCTGGGGGCCGATGCCCCGCTGCTGGTCTGCACTTTCCAGCAGATCTATCTCGACTACCACTGGTCGGTGCTGCACAAGATCCTGGCCCTCCGTGATCTGGCGCAAGACCCCGCGATCCACTCCTTCTTCCTCTGGATGGACACGGATCGCACCGGGTCCGACCGGTTGCATACCACCGTGGCCTGGCCGGAGAGCGTGGGCCGGGTCGCCACGCGCCCGCAGTCGGAGGACCGCGAGCTACGCTATGTCGCGCTGGACCGGGGGCAGGTCGAGCGGGTCTTGCAGCAGGTGCAGACCCAACTGGCGAATGCCCCCGACCGCCGCCGCACCGGCCCGAAGTTCGCGGCCCTGCGCCGGGCCGCCCTGGCCGCCGAGGGGCCGACCCTGGCCGACTTCAACCAGCACCTGACCACGTTCCTGCTCGACGCCGCGCTGGGCTATGTGCCCCCGGCGGCCCGGCTGGCGAGGCTGCTGGACGGCGGGCTGCTGGTCGCCCAGGTGGACTACGTCCTGAACCGGCTGCCGCAGGTGGTCGCCGTGTTCAACGCGGCGCACGCGGCCCTGGTCGCCCAGGACATAGACCCGCAGGTGCCGCCGCTGGCCGACGACTACCTGCCGCTGAACGTCTCCTGCCCGGCGGATAACCGGCGGCTGCGGCTGCGGCACGAGGTCGCGCAGGGGGATCACTTCGCCGCCGCCCGCTGCCACTGCGGGGCCGACTATCGCTTCTATCTCGGCCATGACACGCTCTCGGTAGCCGACCTGGGGGCGACGGGGCGCTGGAGTCCCACCGTCTGCCTGCCGATCTTCCTGACCCCGCTGGTCAGCGGGCTGGTCGTGGGCCGCAGCAGCGCGCTCTATGGGCTGGCCTTCAACGAGGTGCTGCGCCAGGCGCTCGACTGGACCCCCCTGCCGATGTATGTCCCGGCGGGGCTGGGCGGCCCGGCGGCGGGCACCCCCGACAGCCTGCTCTACCACTACTTCTACGGTACGGAGGACTGATGGACGCACCCCTCGATATCCTGGCCTTCGCCCCGCACCCCGACGACGCCGAGATCGGCTGCGCGGGCAGCCTGATCCTCGCCGCGCAGCGTGGGCAGCGCGTGGCCGTGGCCGACCTGACGGCGGGCGAGAACTCCAGCCGGGGCACACTCGAACGCCGGGCGCAGGAGACCGCCGCCGCCAGCGAGGCGCTGGGCCTCTGCGCCCGCTATGCGCTCGGCCTGCCCGACATGGGCCTGGCCGCCACGCCCGCCCAGCGCCAGCCGCTGATTGACCTGATCCGCGCCACCCGGCCCCGCCTGGTGCTGGCCCCTTATCCCGAAGACCGCCACCCCGACCACGCCGCAGCGGGCCGCCTGGTGGCCGACGCCTGCCACCTGGCCGGGGTGGCGAAGGCGGGCAGCGGCGCGCCCCACCGCCCCGAACGCCTCTACTACTACATGCTCTACACCCTGCGCCAGCCCTTCCCGCCGTCCTTCGTGCTCGACGTGTCGGCGGTGTGGGAGCAACGGTTGGCCGCGCTGCGGGCCTATCGCAGCCAGTTCAGCATGGAGGGCGGCGGCCTTGCCACCGTCCTGCTACGTCCCGACTTCGAGCGCTTCCTCACCGTCAAGGCGGCCTGGTTCGGCGCGCTGGTCGGCGTCCCCTACGGCGAGCCGTTCTACACCCCCGGCCCCGTCGCCCTCCAGGAGTTCCCCGGCCTGCTCCCCGCCCCCCTCCCGCCCGGCGACCTCCCCGGCCACCGGCTGTTTTAGGGCCCGGCCACCCCAGTCAGGCAAATAGCGGAAAAGTTTCCCATAGAAGCCCATATCTAGAGTAAAGCACGCTGTCATCCTGAGCGTAGCGAAGGATCTTCTTGGAGGTCTATCGTCGCAGGGCAAGTGCCGAGATCGTCGGGGGCGACTTAGACCCCGCCGAAGATCCTTCGCTGCGCTCAGGATGACAGGGTCTTTTTTGCTGTACGAGGCTTCTACAAGCTACGTTGCGCGGGGCCGCAATGATCTCCAGGTGGGCGGGCAGCGAACAACCACCCACCACGCCAGGATCCCCGCACGTCGGGATCGTCCTTGCCCTGGCAAGGCTTTTGCTAAAAGACTCCCCATGCGGTACAATGACGGCACGTCTCCGGGGGAGACGCAGGCCGTCCGACGTGCCACCTCCTGCTCGACCTGCGTGGTGCCCCGTACTGGAGGACTTGCTGTGGCAACCCACGATATCATCGTTATCGGCGGATCGGCGGGCGCAATCGAGGGGTTGCGGACGCTGGTCCGCGACCTGCCGCCCGATCTGCCCGCCGCCGTCTTCGTCGTCGTCCATCTTGCGCCGACCGGCCCCGGCTTTCTGCCCGAAATCCTCAGCGCCGCCGGGCCGCTGCCCGCCACCCACCCGGAGGACGGCGAGCCGATCCAGCTTGGGCGCATCTATATCGCCCCGCCCGACTGCCACCTGCTGGTGGAGCGCGACCGGGTGCGGGTGGTGCGCGGGCCGAAAGAGAACCTCCATCGCCCGGCGGTGGACACCCTCTTCCGCTCGGCAGCGCGGGCCTATGGCCCCCGTGTGGCCGCCGTGATCCTCAGCGGAATGCTTGACGACGGCAGCGCGGGGCTGCTCGCCGTCAAACGGTGCGGCGGGATAGCCATCGTGCAAGACCCGGACGACGCGCTCTACCCCGACATGCCCCGCCACGCCCTGCGCCATGTCCCCACCACCGACCATGTGCTGCCGCTCCAGGCCATTGCCCCGCTGCTGGGGCAGATCGCCGGGGAGACGGCGGCGGAGGAAGGAGGCTGCCCGATGGCAGAGCAGATGGATATCGAAAACCGGTTCGCCCGTGGCGAGATCCCCCCGGTGGAACTGATGGACAAGCTCGGCACGCCCTCCGTCTACACCTGCCCGGACTGCCACGGCACCATCTGGGAGATTGACGACGCCGGAACGCTGCGCTTCCGCTGCCGGGTCGGGCACGCCTACACCGCCCAGAGCTTCCTGGCCGCCCACGCCGAGTGGCTCGAACAGGCGATGTGGGTGGCGCTCCGCACCCTGGAAGAGAGCGCCTCGCTCAGCCGCCGCCTGGCCGAACGCGCCAGCCGGAGCAATATGCCCCTATCGGCCAGCCGCTTCATCGAGAAGGCGGTGGAGGCCGAAGACCACGCGGCGCTGCTCAACCAGATCTTGCACACCAACCGCGCGATGCGGGAACAAAGCGTGGTGGAAGAAACGCCCTGACCGGGCTTCATCCGTCCGTCGGCCCTCTGCTCTGCGTCCCACCCCGGCCCCGGCGTCGCGTTGTTGCTAGAAATGAGGGATTCGATGGAACCCAGCCCGGACTCGGCGAGCGTGCCTGCCCCGACGGTAAGCAGTGAGCGCATCCCCCCGTTCCTGATCGTCGGCGTGGGCGCGTCGGCGGGGGGCATTGAGGCGCTCACCCACTTCTTCGACCACCTGCCTGCCGCGCCGGAGATGGCCTTCGTCGTCATCATCCACCTCTCGCCCGAATACGAAAGCAACCTGGCGGCGGTGCTCCAACCGCACACCCCCATGCCCGTCGTCCAGGCGACCGACGCCATCACCGTGGAGCCGAACCACGTCTATGTCATCCCCCCGGCCAAGCACCTGGCGATGACGGCCAGCACGATCCAGCTGGTCGAACCCGGCGAGGGCCGCGCCCAGCGCGCGCCGATTGACTACTTTTTCCGCACCCTGGCCGAGACCCACACCACCCGCGCGGCGGGCGTGGTGCTGTCGGGCAGCGGGGCGGACGGGGCCATCGGCCTGCCCCGGATCAAAGAGCTGGGCGGCGTGACGATGGCGCAGGACCCCAGCGAAGCCCAGCATAGCGAAATGCCGCAGAACGCCATCGCCACCGGCGTCGTGGACTACGTCTTGCCGGTGGCCGAGATGGCCGGGCACCTGATGAGTTACTGGCAAAACGTGACCCACATCAGCCTGCCGGTGGCCGACGAGGCGGGTGCCCTGCCCGAAGTGGACCACCTGACCGACATCCTGGCCCTCCTCCGCACCCGCACCGGCCACAACTTCGCCGCCTACAAGCAAGCGACCGTCCTGCGCCGCCTGGAGCGCCGGATGCAGGTCAACGGGCTGACCACCCTGGCCGACTACCTGCGCTTGCTCCGCCAGCAGCCGGGCGAGCTACAGGCCTTGCTGCGCGATCTGCTGATCAGCGTGACCAACTTCTTCCGCGACCCCGAAGCGTGGGACGTGTTGCGGGTGAATATCCTCCCGCGACTGTTTGTGGACCGCGACCCCCAGGACCCTGTGCGGGTCTGGGTGGCCGGTTGCGCCACCGGCGAGGAAGCCTATTCCGTGGCGATGCTCCTCCACGATCATGCCCGCCGGTTGGGCCATCCCCCGCGCTTCCAGATCTTCGCCACCGACCTGGACGAGCGGGCCATCGGCGTGGCCCGCGAGGGCAGCTACCCCGAGACGATCAGTCTCGATGTCAGCGCCGAGCGGCTGCGCCAGTTTTTCACCCACGAAGGCGGGCGCTACCACATCCGCAAGGAAGTGCGCGACACGGTCCTCTTTGCCGTCCATGACGTGCTGAAAGACCCGCCCTTCTCGCGGCTCGACCTCATCACCTGCCGCAACCTGCTCATCTACCTGAACAAGGCGGCCCAGGAACAGTTGATGCTCCTCTTCCATTTCGCGCTCAAGCCCGAAGCCTGCCTCTTCCTGGGCATGTCCGAATCGATTGATGGCGTGCCGCAGCTCTTCAGCCTGATTGACAAGCGCTACCACATCTTCGCCCGGCGCGATGTGCCGCGCACCGCGACGCCGCTGCCCACCCTGCCGCCCGGCAGAGCGCCGCTCCCGACCTTCCCGATGAGAGAGCTAGGGACGCCCGCGCCGGTGACTCCGTCGGCGGGCGACCTGCACAGCAACCTGCTGGAACAGTACGCCCCGCCCAGCGTGGTGGTCAACGAGAACTATGATATCGTCCATCTCTCCAACCGCGCCGGGCGCTATATGCAGTTTGCCGGGGGCGAGCCATCCTACAACCTCATCCGCGTCATCCACCCCGACCTGCGGCTCGACCTCCGCACCGCGCTCTACACCGCGCTGCACAAGGGCAAGAGCAACGAGACGCGCCGCATCGCCCTGCGGATTGACGGGGTCGCGGCCTGGGTGCGGATCATCGTCCAGCCGGTCCAGGAGCCGCCGTCGTTGCGCGGCTTTGCCCTGGTCATCTTTGACGAAATCGAGGAAGCGCCCGCCGGGGAACATGCGCCGGGCGGCGACGAGATCGTGCCGCTGGCCCGCCAGTTGGAAGAAGAGGCCCAACTGCTGCGCGAGCAGTTGCGGGTCACCATCGAGCAGTACGAAACCTCGGTCGAGGAACTGCGCGCCTCCAACGAAGAACTCCAGGCCATGAACGAGGAGTTGCGCTCGACCACCGAGGAGCTGGAGACCAGCAAGGAGGAGTTGCAGGCCGTCAACGAAGAGCTGCTGACCGTCAACCAGGAACTGAAGAGCAAGGTGGACGAGGTCAGCCATATCAACAGCGACCTGCAAAACCTGATGATCTCGACCGACATCGCCACCATCTTCCTCGACCGCGCCCTGCGGATCAAGCGCTATACCCCCCAGATTCAGCACCTGTTCAACCTCATCCCCGCCGACATCAACCGCCCGCTGGACCATGTGACCCACAAGCTCAACTACGGCGGGTTGCTGGACGATGCCCACGCGGTCCTCCAGCGGCTCACCGTGATCGAGCGGGAGATCCAGACCAGCGACGACGAGTGGTACCTGATGCGCCTCCTGCCCTACCGCACGACCGAAGACAAGATAGACGGCGTGGTCGCCACCTTCGTCAATATCACCGAGCGCGCCCGCTCTGCCCAGGAGCGCGAGCGCCTGCTCCGCAGCCTGGAAGAGCAGCAGGCCCGCTTCGAGGCCGTGGTCCAACAGATGCCCGCCGGGCTGATCATCGCCGCCGCCCCCAGCCGGGCGGTGATCTACCACAACGCCCAGGCGGCGCGCCTCTGGGGCCTCCCGCAAGACCTCCCGTTTGCCCAACGTGCCCCCGGCTTCCACGCCGACGGCACCGCCCTCGTGCCCGCCGACTGGCCGCTGGCCCGGGCCATGGAGCGCGGCGAGACCGTGGTCAACGAAGAGATCACCCTGGACCAGGCCGATGGGCAGCGGGCCACCGTGCTGGTCAGCGCCGCCCCGATCTACGACACCGACGGCCAGATCAGCATGGCGGTCATGACCACCTATAATGTCACCGCCCACAAGCAAATGGAACGGGAGTTGCGCGAGTCCGCCGATCTGCTGGAAGAGCGCGTCGCCGCTCGCACCGAGGAACTGGCCGAGAGCAACGAGGCGCTGCGCGTCGAGGGGGCCGAGCGCCAGGCCGCCGACGCCGCCCGCCTGGGGGTGCTGCGCCAACTGGTCACGGCCCAGGAAGACGAGCAGCGCCGCATCGCGCGCGAACTGCACGATCAGTTGGGGCAATCGCTGACCGGGCTGCGCTTCATCCTCGACGTGCTCGCCCGCCGCGCCGAGGGGCCGCAGCAGGCCCAATTGACCGAGGCTACCGGCATCGTGGACGATCTGATCGCGCGGGTCAGCGAGCTATCGCTCAACATGCGCCCGGCGGTCCTCGACGACCTGGGCCTGCTCCCCGCCGTGGCCAGCCTGATCGAACGCTGGAGTCAGCAGACCGGCCTGACCGTCGTCTTCCGCCACAGCGGCCTCCACGAGCGGCTCGACCCCGTGCTGGAGACGACGATCTACCGCATCGTGCAGGAGGCGCTGACCAATATCACCCGCCACTCCGGCGCGACCGAGGCTACGGTTGAAATCGAAAGTAACATTATGGTAGAAGTGTGCGTTGCAGATAACGGAAAAGGCTTTGATCCCGTCGCCGCGCGACGGGCCGGTGGGCTGCTGGGAATGCGTGAGCGAGCCGCGCTGGCCGGGGGCGAACTGATTATCGAGTCGGCACCCGGCGGAGGCACTAGCATCCGCGCCCGGTTCCCGGCTCAGACGGCTTCACCGGAAGAGACCCTCGCCCCCGGCGACTGATCAATCATGGGCAGGAGGAGAATGGTGCCGACCATTGTGCTGGCCGACGATCATCCGATCGTCCGTAGCGGGCTGCGGACCCTGCTGGAAGCCGAGCCGGACTACGAGGTGATCGGCGAGGCCGAGGATGGGCGCGGGGCGCTCGATCTGGTCGAGCGTCTGCGGCCCGCCCTGCTGATCGTGGACGTGATGATGCCCGGCCTGGGCGGGCTGGAAGTGACCCGCCAGGTGGCGCAGCGGTGCCCCGGCACCCGCGTCATCGTCCTCTCGCTCTACAGCAACGAAGCCTATGTGCTGGAGGCGCTGCGGAACGGCGCGGCGGCCTATGTGCTCAAGAACACCAGCACCACCGCGCTGACCGAAGCCGTGCGCGAAGTGATGGCCGGCCACCGCTACCTCAGCCCCCCGCTGACCGAGCGCGCCATCCAGGCCTACATCCTGCGGACCTCTTCGTCCACCGAGGTCGCGGATTCCTATGAGCAGCTTACCGGGCGTGAGCGCGAGGTGCTGCACCTGGCCGCCGAGGGCCTGAACAACGCCGAGATCGGCGAGCGGCTGCATATCAGCCCACGCACGGTCGAAACCCACCGCGCCAACGTGATGCGTAAGCTGGACCTGACCGGCCAGAACGATCTGCTGAAGTATGCTTTGCAACGTGGCCTGATTACCACCGAGTAGCCCGGCTGGTGCAAGGCGGCGAGGGAGGCACGTCCGAGGATGCGCCGCCCTGGCCCGCGGGAACCCCCAGCGTTACCTGCGGCCCCGTAGTAGATTACGCACATTCTACCCCCCCCCATACTACTGGAGGTAGTTCGCGTACGTTACGCGGGCTGATCCACGGGCATCTCCGGATGCGTCCGCTAGGTCGGCGCGGGTATACTTTGTCCATCAGGTAACGGATGCATCAGTGACCGGGCGTTCGGGTAATGCCGACAAAGAGGACGATGAAAAAAGAGGCAGCAGCCACTATCAATCCTGATTTGCTCCTGCATACGCTGGAGCAGTTGCTGACCCTGTCCGCGACCGACACGACCTCGGTCCTGAACCAGGCCAGCAACCTGTTGAGTGTGGCGCTGACCGCAGAGAAGATTGACGTTTTTCTCTACGACCCGGCGCAGGACACCCTGATCGCGGTCGCCACGAGCGACACGCCGCTGGCGGCCCGGCAGCACGTCCTCGGCCTGGACCGGCTGCCGCTGTCCGGCGGCGGGCGCGAGGTCGAAGTCTACCGCACCGGCAGGACGTACCTCTCCGGCAACGTGGACCTCGACACCGGCGTCCTCCGCGGCTTCCGCTACGACCTGGGAGTGCGCTCGATGATCCTCGTCCCGCTCGTCGTGGACGGCGAGCGGCACGGGGTCATCCAGGTCGCGGCGGTTCGCGGCGAAGCGTTCACCGGGGCCGATCTCCGCTTCGTGCAGGCCGTCGCCCGCTGGCTGGGGATGATCCTTTACAGCGCGCACCTGGTCGAGCAATTAGCCGGGGCGGAGGTGGCCGAAACGCGCTGGCGCAACGCCGAGGATCTGGTGGCCGCCCTGGCCCACGACCTGAACAACCATCTGACGCCGATCCAGGGCCGGGTCGCCCTGCTGCGCCGCCGGGCGACCAAGGAGCAGCGGCCCCAGGATGTGGCCGACCTCGCCGCCCTGTCGGGTGCCGTCGGGCGGCTGGGCAGCCTGGTGACCGATCTGCTCGACGTGGAGCGGATCGAACACGGGTTGTTCGCCATCAGCGTGGAAACGGTCGAACTGGACGCCCTGGTCAGCGAGACCGTGGCGACCCTGACGACCCCGGAGCGGCCTATCATCTTCCGGTTGCACACGCACGAACATGTCACCGTGCCTGGCGACCCGGCCCGTCTGCGCCAGGCATTGGAGAACCTGCTCGCCAACGCCACCCAGCATACACCGCCCGGCCAGCCGGTGACGGTGACCCTGGCGACCGAGCAACGCGACGAGGGCTGCTGGGCGGCCCTGGTGGTCCACGACGCGGGGCCGGGGGTGCCGCCCGACATGGTACCCCGGCTGTTCGATCGGTTCGCTGCCGGCCCCGACTCGACCGGCCTGGGCCTGGGTCTGTTCATGGCCCACAGCATCACCGCGGCCCACAAGGGGACCTTGCACTATCAGCAGGGAACCCAGGCGGGCACCTCGTTCCAACTGGCGCTGCCGCTAGCCGAAGGGCGCGCCGGGGGCCGAGCCTGTACATAGGGGAGCAATCGGCTTCGCCTTTGGGCAAGCCTGACGGGGTGTTCCAACGTCATAGCCACCGCTCCGCGCAGTACCCGGCGGCGCGGACTGACCAGAAAGGGGACGACAGCAATGACCACATGGACTGATTATGACCAGCCGTTGACCGATAACGACGGTCAGAGTGAACGGGCGCGCGGCTTCGCCGCGATGGACCCGGAGCGGCAGCGCGAGATCGCCCGCCTGGGCGGGCGCACCGCGCACCAGCGCAAGCGCGCCCACCGCTTCACCGCCGACGAGGCGCGCGAAGCGGGGCGGAAGGGGGGCCGCACCGTCAGCCAGGACCGCGAGCACATGGCTGAAATCGGACGGCGGGGCGGCTCGACGGTGAGCCAGGACCGCCGCCACATGGCCGAGATCGGGCGCGAGGGGGGACAGTCCCGCGGGCGCACCGAACTGGGTCTGGATGGCGACGGCAGCAACTAACTGCCGCAGCCGCCCGCTCTCCGGCGTGGGGCACTCCCCCGCGCCGGGAGCGGGCCGGTCGGCCCGCGCCAGGGGGTGCCGTGGCACAGAGCGTACGGCTGGTCGTCAATAGAACCAGGGGGTCCTTCGATGCAGTACGACAATTACGGAGAAGATTGGAGTGCTGCCGCCTCTGTCATAGGCCACGCGGCTGATCGCGGGGGTAGCCCGGCCCCCTTGCCGCTGCCATGGAGCGACAACACCGCATCATATGCCAGCGTGCAGCCGGATTGGGGCGCCGTGCGCCGCCGCCTGAGCGCGATCTGCGACCCGCAGGATCTCACCGCCTACCTGGGCCGCTGCTTCGCCCAGACCGACCGCGCCTGCGACCACACCTTCGCCCAGCTTGCCGCCTACTTTGACGCCGACCCGCAGCAGGCGTTGACCATGTTCCAGTTCTTCGATGACCTGGATGTGCGCTGCGACTGCGAAGCGTTCTTCATCCTGCGGATGCTCACCTGCTAGTCCCCGGCGCTGGCGCGTTCCACCAGCGGGCGGCGGGCGAGCAGGTCATAGCGCGCGTCGCGCCCCAGCACATGCAGCTTGATGTCGTAGATATTGAGGATGCCTTCGGGGTTCTGCTCCGATAGGCTGGACCAGGAAACGTCCATTCCGTCCACCACGTAGACGGCCCCCGACCCGATCACCTGGAAGCCGTTGCCGTGTTCGACCACGATGGCGGTGTCTTCGTCAATGCCCAACCCCAGGTTGCGCGGGTTCTGCGCCACCGCGCCGATCAGGCGGCCCATCCGCCCGCGTTCGGCAAAGTGGGTGTCAATCACCACGTTGTCAATCAGCGCCAGGCCGGGGGCCATGCCCAGCGCCGAGATCTCGTTCGACTCGTCGTTTGGCCCCGAGATCAGCATCGTCTCGGGCAGCGCCGCCGCCCCCGCCGAGGTCCCGGCAATCGTGCCCCCCGCCTCGAAGATCTCCTTCATGCAGCGATAGACCGGCGAGTCCCCGATCTGGCTGGTGATCCGCAACTGGTCGCCGCCGGTGAAGAAGACCACCTTCGCCCCGACCATCTTCTGCACCCGCGCGTCGTCGTAGGCTTCCTGCCGCTCGCGGATATCGAGCACCTCGATCTCTTTCACCCCCAGCTCTTTGAAGATGCTGACATACTCCGTGGCCGACTCCTCGGGGAGTTGCGTGGCAACGGTGACGATCACCAGCCGCCCCTTTCCGTTGCTCGCCTTGCGGCAGACCTCTTGCAGGATCACCCGCTCGCCCTCTTTGTCCTCGTGGCCGCCGATGATGATCAGGTGGCCTTTGGCTTTCTTGCTCATCTCCTGTGCTCCTGTGGCTTGGTCACTCGCTCGTCTCGGTCTCATACGGCTCGGTCACAATCACCTGCCCGTCGCGCAGCAGGTGGCGACCCCGCGCCACGACATGGACCAGGTCGAGCGTGGTCTTGTCGAGGATCAGCAGATCGCCGTCGCGCCCCGGCTGTATGCCGCCCTTCGCGGGCAACTGCAACACCTGGGCGGTATTCTGCGTGAAGTAGGGCAGCACCTGCTCCAACGCCAGCCCCTCGTCGCGGACGCAGGCCCGGAACTCGTCGTAGAGCCGCAGCGTGCTGCCGATGGCGTGGGCGTCCGACGAGACGGTCAGCCGATCCACCGGCCCGCCGTGTTCCCAATAATAGCGCAACCAGCGGGCCAGCCCTGCTTCGGTCGTATCTATGTCCACCCACGCGCCGCGCCTGGCGAGGGCGATGGCATCGTCCAGCAGCGCCTCGCTGCGGTTGCAGTGCGCGGGATAAAGATGCCCCGCCGGGAGGTCGTGCTCGTCGAGCAGGGTGTGGAGCAGGCGCAGGCGGCTCTTGCCTGGCCCGGTGTGGAAGTGGACCAGCCCGGCCTTGCCGCCGACCAGCCCGCCCAGCAGCGCGTCCGAGACCAGCTTCGCCAGGTCCAGCACCGTCGGGGCGGCAGCCCGCTCGTCGGCTATCGCCAGTTCCCCCACGCCGATCACCTTGTCAATCCAGATCAGGTCGTCCATGACCGATGTGGTCAGGGTAGGGGTGGGCAGGCGGAAGCCGCCGGTGTACATATAGGCGGTCAGGCCCTCGGTCTCCAACTGGCGCACCCGGCCCAGCAGCCCA
>JADMIO010842096.1_pt1 | contig 12844 bp, 11 predicted proteins | sample 8958161 | NCBI WGS metagenome assembly JADMIO01 (sample SAMN16585339, study PRJNA669376) | soil metagenome | isolation source: Crop rotation soil | place: USA: Cullars Rotation, Alabama | collected 2011 | reverse complement strand
CTTTCCCGGCGGCGGCTGCGCTGGCGCTACCACCGGCGGCGGCGGCGGGTTCGTTGCCGGCGCGGCCGCCGGCTGTGCCCCCGCCGTGGCGGCGAACGGGAACGACAGCGCGAGCGCGAAACACACGTGCGGAGCCCGGTTCATCTGCGAAAAAAAACCTGGCCGAATAGCTCGCTCGCGGATCACTAGAGCGACACGCCGATCGAGATTTCCGGATACCATTCGTCGCAGTCTAGCCACTCACTCTCATCGCAGTTGAGAACCCTATCGTAGACCGCGCCACCACCAATGAACATTCGCCCGCCCTTGGGGATGTAAAACGCCCCGAAGCGCACGCCGAGTTGGTTGTAGTCGTCATAGTCCGTCACGAAATTTCGGCGATAAAACGTGCCCACGTAGGGCTTGATCACCGGAACCATGTGAGCCACGTAGCGGATTTCGGGGCTGAGCCTTTGGATCACGGGCTTGGCGAAAAGCCAGGCCTCGTAATCGAGCCCGACCTCGAGCCCGTCCAGCAAGTAGTAGCCCAAGCCTGCGCCAATGATGAAGTAGTTGTCGTTGTGGGTCGCAGCTGTGCCGACCAGCAACGTCAGGCGGATGGAGCCTCTCGAGAACGGCCCGCGGGGAGCCTTGGGTTCCGGCTCATCGGGCGGCGGAGGAGCGACCGTGGGTGCGTACTCGGTCTCTGTGGCAGGAGGCGGCGGTTCAGGGGCCTCCGGCGCCGGCTGCTCCACGGTCGACGGCTGAGCCGTCGCTTCAGCGGCCGGTGCGGGCGTGGTTTGTCCAGCAGGCGCGGCAGCTGTGGCTGGTGCCGCGGGTGAACCTGGAGGGTTGGTCACCGTGAGCGTCTGGGAGCGCGCGTTCGAACCCCAAACCAGCAGTCCCCCAAGCAAAGCGCAAGCAACTACGCGGTTTCCCGCGAGCTTCGAGTACGCATTCATACGCTCGTGGTTAATGTTAGCGTCGTCCCCCGTCAATTGGATTGATCTCGGCGCGCAAAGACATGCGCCCGCGGCTCGGACTCGCGCATGGCCGCGCTTGAAGAGAGACCGCGGCTGGGACTATGTTGCCCGGAACTGTGAACGTCCGCGCGCCTCAATGGTTTCGTGCCGGAGCGCCAGCGCTCATCGCACTCTCGCTACTGGGCTACAGCAAGCACGCCCGCGCCGGCGGCCCGCTGAGCACCAACGGCTCGCCGATCCAGACCAGCGAGTACGCGATCGACATGTTCCACGGGCCGGTATTCGCCGGCTCGCGCGTGACGGGCCTCGGCGGTTCGTACGTAGCGATTGCCGAAGACGTCGACGGAGATTTACAGAATCCGGCCGCGCCCGCGGTGCGGCCGTTCTTCTCCACTAGCCATTTCGATTACTGGCTCGGCTTCGGGCTCACGTTCCCCGCAACGCTGAGCAATATGGACTTCTTCAACAGCGGGAGCAAAACGAACCTGGCCAATCCGCCGGACTCGTTCGTCTTCCTCACCCCTGCCTTGAATCTGCAATGGGGTGAGCTCGGCGTCGGCGTGAATGTGGAGTTGCAGCAGTACGCGCTCACCCACTCTGACGCGGGTACGGGGCGAAGGTCTGCCGTTCGTGTGACGATTCCGACGACGCATTTACAATTCGCGCACGGAATCGAAAATAACCAATTGGTGTTCGGCGTCGGGGCACGCTTGGTCTCGATGTCACTGCACGACGGCGACGGCCCCGCCTCGTTCAGTTCGACCGGCTCCGGTCTCGAGGTCGGTATGGTTTACAAGCCGGAGAATCGCCCAATCCGGCTTGGTATCGCGTTCCGCTCGCAGGTGGAAACACAGGCCAACTACACCAGCGGCCTCCTGCCGAACGAGAACGGCGACATCGTCATTACCGATCCCTCCAATCCCAACAACACGGTCTACTTGCCGAAGAACGTGGCATCGCCCTGGGATTTGAATTTTGGCTTCGCCGTCCAGTTCGGCAAGCGCCCGCTGAATCCGCCGTGGCGCACGGACGCGATGCTCAACGAAGAAGAGTCGCTCAAGCACCGCATGCGACAGATCGCTCGCGAACGAGAACGCGACGAGGCGCTGAGAGCCGCACGCACGCCAACGGAGCGCGAAATCATTCGAGCGACCGCCGCGCACGACCAAGCATCGGACGACGCGCACCTGGAGCACTCGCTCAAGGACGCCCAAAGGCGCATCGGCAGTAGCTTGATTTACATGAACCGTCGCTACCTGCAGGTCAGCGCGTCGATGCTGCTCTCCGGTGCAGTCGAACAAGCGGTGGGCGTCGAGAGCATGGTGGCGCAAACCGTGAATCGCTCCGGCCAGCACGTCGTGCTGTCTCCGCGCCTAGGCGTCGAAGCCGGCGTGATCCCCTCGCTCTTGAAGTTGCGCGCGGGCACGTATCTCGAGCCGACCCGTTTCGACGGCAGCGAGGCGCGCGGGCACATCACCGCCGGTCTCGATATCAAGCTCGCGGTGTGGAACGTGTTCGGCTTGTGGCCCGACGACTACATGTGGCGGCTCGGCCTGGGTGCTGACGTGGCCCACCGTTACGCGACGTGGGGCATCACCATCGCCGGCTGGTATCCCCGAAAGACCGATCTGCCGCGGGATTGAGCGCAGAACGCAGCCGAAAGCTCAAAAAATAGCTCCAAAAGGGGCGGCTGACGCGCTCCGGTCGCTGAGTCAGGGCGATTTCGCGACTAGCCCGGCGGCCGACGTGCTAGAAGCCGAGCCGGCGGGTCGCCGTTGGCAACTTCCGGTCAGTCTTAGAGGAAGAAAGAAAAAAGGCGTAAGGCGATGGCTGTGCGTGGTGAGTCCGCGGAATCCCCGCGGATGTTCGAGAGTGACTTCATCGACTTTTTTTCGCGCTGCCCGTTCTGGGTCGTCCCGATCATTTATGTGCCTGGATCTTTGGCGCTGGTCGCCGCCAGCCGGTTCTTTGGCGGTCTGAGCTGGGCCGCCACCGGCGGGCTGTTCGTCGCGGGTTTCGCGTTCTGGACCTTCGCTGAGTATTGGCTGCATCGCACGGTGTTCCACTACGAGGGGACGAGCGCGTTCGCGAAACGCGCGCACTTTCTGATGCACGGCGTCCATCACCAGTGGCCGCACGACAAGCTGCGCTTGGTGTTTCCGCCGGGCGCCAGCATCCCGCTCTACTTCACGTTCCTGACCCTGTTCCTGCTCATCCTCCGGGGTTACGGCTGGGGCTTTCACGCCGGCTTCGCCGCCGGCTACATGTTCTACGACCTGTCCCACTACTGGCTGCACCACGGCAAACCCAAGAGTGAGTACGGCCGCCGGCTGCGCCGCAACCACTACTTGCATCACTTCAAAGAGACCCACGCGCGCTTCGGCGTCTCGATGGTGCTCTGGGATCGCGTCTTCGGAACCACTGGCTCGGGTGAACCCGAGCGCAAGGCGAGCGCGCCGAGCTCCGCGGGCTGAGAGCACTGCCCCCGCCAGCCTTTCGGTGTATGCTGAGGGGCTAGGCGGATGTCAAAGGGTGGAACTGGGCTGTGGGTGCTCTCGTGCGTCGTGCTGCCATGCGTGATTGCAGCATGCAGTGACGACGCATCGGGCGGGCGAGGGGCGGTCGCGGGCTCCTCCGGGTCGAACTCAGCAGGCGCGCCCGCGAGCGGCGGTGTCGGCGGCCCGGAAGAAAGCACGAGCGGCGCGAGCGGTGCGTCGGGCTCAGCCGGCGAAGCGAGCGCGGGTGAATCCAACAGCGACGCGCAGATGGGCGGTGCGAGCTCCGAAGGTGGCGCCAGCGGCGCCGCGGGCGACGCAGGGGAAAGCGGCGCAGGTGCCGGCGGCGCGAGTGACGAGTTTCAGATCCCGCGCGTCGATGAGTCTGACCTCGCGGAACCCAAAGCCGACGCTGGCTTCATCGATATCGATGCCACGGATTACGTCGCGAGCTTCGAGGGCAGCGCGACCCAAACGGCGCAGGCCACTCGGCTTTTCTACAGCTTCGTTCCCGCGAATGACCACGCCAAGGAACGGCCCGTCTTCGTCTTCTTCAACGGCGGTCCGGGCCACACTTCGATGTTGCTGGCCAGCTTCGGCACCGGCAAGCGCACCTTCAGCGGCGACGCACCGAGCGCGCCATCCACGCTGAACGCCGCGAGCTTCAGCCGCTTCGGCAATCTCATCTACATCGATTCACGCCAAGCCGGGTTCTCGTACGGGGTCACCGCGCATCCCGATCAGGCCAGCGAACGAACCGCAGGCTTCGCAGCGGCAAACTTCAACGCCGCCATCGACGGCGCCGATTTCACCCGCGCTTTGCTGCGCATCTTGAAGCGACAGCCCGCGGTGCGGAATAACCCGGTCGTGATCGTGGGAGAGAGCTACGGCGGCACCCGAGCGTCGGTGATGCTCGATCTGTTACTGCGGCCAGACCGCAGCTCGCCGCAGAACGAGTCGCTGGTGGATGCCACGCTCAGCACCGAAATCCACGAGCACTACGCCGCTGTCTTTCCCGGATTCGAGGAGGCGAAGCTGCTTCCGGAACAGCGCGCCAAGCAGTTCGGTTGGCAGGTGATGATTCAGCCTTGGCTGGGTGGCACCCTGCAGCGCGATGAGCAGAATGCCGTGCGTGACCGCGTTTATGCGCGCATGACCGCCGCGAGCGGCCTTTCGCGAACGCAGCTCGACAACAACTGCCACTATCACGTGCTGAAGCCTGAAACCTGGTGCGACGACGTCGATCTCGCCACGACCAGATTTTCCACCACTCCGAGCGAATTTCAGAGTTACTTCAGCGTGGCACTCGATCAGGTTCCGCTGTTGAAGGCGAGCGAGCGCGGCGGCGCTTACCGTATCGGTGCCGGTAGCGCGCCGCAGGATCCGAGCGCGATGCTGAGCTTGCTCGGCCCGCTCGCCACCTGGGACCAGTACTTCAGCCTGGCGGCTTCTTCTTCGTTCTCTGCGAATGGCTCGCCGTATTACCTGTACCCGTTCGCACGCAACGTGCATTACGTGGAGACGCTGATCACGAATGCACAGTGGGATCTGGTCGTGATGAGCGAAGCGATCGTCACGATGCTATCTCACGTGACGAATCCCAACGGTGCCGGCTCGCTCACGAGCGTCAGCTACGAGGGCGCGGCGGATCTCGAGCACCCGACCGAGCGCGTGCACCTTCACTTCAGCGCCGGACCTTCTTCTCCAGAGCTCGATCGCGTAGTCCGCTTCCCGCGTTTCTCGGACTCAGGGCACATGGTGACCGTCAGTGAGCCCGCGAAGTTCGCGAGCGAGGTGCAGACCTTCCTGAACGAAACCGGGCTACCTGTCGAGTGAAGCGCGCCCAGCAGCGACGGCCACCGCCGCCGCCGAGCGCGCCCGAGCGCTAGTATTTGTAGTCGGATTGGCGGTGAAGCTTGAACGCAACGGGCAATTCACCATTCGGACCAGCCACGCGAATGGTTGCGTCCTGCTCGAAGCGTGCACCATGATAATCCATGGTCGTCGGATCGATGACGAGCGAGTCTTGTAGCTTCACCTCGGCATTGGTGAGCTTCACTTGCTTCGGATCGCCGCCCTGAGATTGGACATAGTCGGCGACGCGACCGGAAACCTCGTCGTACAAGGCCTGCTTGTCCAGAGCGTAGGTGCGCTCGACTTGAACACACTTGCGGGAGCCGCACGGAGTTTCAGACACCACACGCACCTGCTTCGAGCTCGAACCGTCGGGCGCCGTGGCGGACCATTGACTGCCGACTTGCGACGGGTGGCCCACGAAGTCCGCGTGTTGCTCGATGCTGCGCACGATCACCAGCGCCTTCAGCCGCTCCGGAGAGAACACCTTCTTCAGAACGGGCTGCGCTTCCGGCGCGGCCAAGGCGACGATCGCCGTCGAGAGTTGCTCGGTGCCGCGCACGTCGACGACATTGGCGTCTTTGTCCGTGACCACGTCGATCGTCGGAGCAGCTGCCTTGATTTCATCGCCGCGCAGTTCATCCACCCCGTTGACGTTGAGCTTCAAGCCGACGAGCTTCAGCGTGCGCTTGAAGAGATTGCTCTCTTGGCTCGAGACCACTTGCCAGTCGAGCGTCCAGCGCTGGGCGTCGCGCATCGGCGTCCCTGGGATCGACATCTCTTCGTAGCGCTCCATCGTCTCCTGGTACGGCACGTTGAGCGCAGGTGCGTACACGAATGCGCCCGTATTGACCGGTGCTTTTGCGTCCGTGCCCGGCTCGGCACACGCGCTGGCAAGCCCGATTACGCCTAGCACAACACCCAACCTCATCGATTTCATCTCAGCCACCTCTTCTTTGTGTTCTGCCCTATCCGGTCTTGCCCGAGGAGGCAACCGAGGCGCGGACAGCGCGAGCACGAGGGCTCGTAAGGGCGGGCAGTCGACGTACGGCGCTAATTCGACTAAACGCGGGAAGAGTGAGGAAGCCTGCACGATACTTGGCGACAGTAGGTCGAGTGCTTGGCGCAATCGTGTTCTTGGCTGAATCGCCCGCGCTCGCACAAAAGGCCGCAACGCCGAATCCCGCCGAGCCCACCGCCGCACCCACGCCCGACGCCGAGCCGCCCGCAGCTCCGACACAAGCCATCGAGAGCAAACCAAAGAAAGACGACGGCTGGCCCGATCTCAGCTCCTTCCTCGACGAAAAGTACGGATTTTTGCCGATTGCGATGCCCATCACGGAACCGGCGGTCGGCTATGGCGCGATGGGCGGACTCGCCTTCCTCAGCAAATCGCTAGGCTCTGCAGCCAAGGGCCTCGGGCGCCCGAACATCACGTTCGTCGGCGGCATGGGCACCGCAAACGGCTCCTGGGGAGCGCTTGCGGCCGACAGTCGCTACTGGCTCGACGACCATGTGCAAACCCTGGCGGGCTTCATCTACGCCTCGGTGAACCTGGATTTCCACGGTATCGGCCAGGACAGCCGCTTTCACGATAACCCACTGCGCTACAACCTCGAACCCAAGGGCGGCCTGCTCTCCGCCAAATATCGCCTCGGCGAATCACGCGCGTGGGTCGGACTCGGGTACGCATTCGCGAGCACCAAAGTCTCGTTCGACGCGCCCGACACGACGCCGGGCATTCCCGATTACGATCGCGTCTCCAACATCGGCATGTTGCTGCCGTCGGTGAACCTCGACACGCGCGACAACGTGTTCACGCCGGTCCGCGGCGTCTACCTCGAAGCGTCGCTCAACGTCGGCGGCAAATGGCTCGGTGGTGACAACAACTTCACCAAGGCCGGCCTGCTCGCCATTCAATACCTGCCGCTCCCGCACGACTTTTATTTCGGCCTGAATCTCGCAGGCAACGCCGCTTTTGGTGATGCGCCTTTCTACGTGTTGCCCTACATCAGCCTGCGCGGCGTGCCCGTGATGCGCTACCAGGGGCAAGAGGTCCTCGCGCTGGAGGGCGAGCTGCGCTGGCAATTCTATCGGCGTTTCAGCATTCTGGGCTTCGCAGGGGCCGGCAATGCCTGGAATAACTTCGAGAAGCTCGACAACTCGCAGGGGGTAGTCTCAGGCGGTGGTGGCTTCCGCTATGAGCTCGCCCGCCGCTACGGCATCCACATGGGCGTCGACGTCGGCTTCAGCCGCGACACGACCGCTTTCTACGTGCAGGTCGGCAGCGCCTGGATGCGCCCCTAAGGGGCATTCGCGCGCCCCTAGCTCACCGGGCCGAGTTCCAGGGGTGCTGCATTTGATCTCACCCACGCTCGAATAACGAGGCCATTTTGCGCTTGCGTAGCGCTGCGGGCGTGAGTGAAATCCCGAAAAGCGATGCAATCAACCCGAAGTCGCTGGGGCATCTTGCGTTTGCTCGAGCTGCGTCACTCAGCCGATCTGCGCTCTCTCGCCTTCGTCGCCGCGTACTACGCACTCTTCGCCTATCAATGGCGCGCCGTGCCGACCGGCTGGATAGCGATCCCGCTCGTCATCGCCACGTGCGTGATGTCTTTCTTGTGCGCCGTCATCACGCACAACACCGTCCACGCGCCCGTCTTTCGCGAACGCACGGCCAACCGCGTACTGCAAGTCGTGTTGTCCCTCAGCTATGGCTCGGCGGTCAGCGCGTTCGTCCCCGGCCACAACCTGAGCCACCATCGCTTCACGCAAACCCCGCGTGACGTGATGCGCACCAGCAAGGTTCGCCATAACTCGAACCTGCTCAACATGCTCGAGTTCGCGCCCCGCGTCGGCTACGCGATCACGAAAAACGATCTGGCCTATTCAAAAGCCGCACGCGGGCGTCATCCTGCCTGGTTCCGCCAGTACAAGATCGAAAACTTCACCGTCATCGGCGTTACCGCGCTCTTCCTGATCATGGATTGGCGCAAAGGCCTGATCTACTGGCTGATCCCGCACCTATATGCTGCGTGGGGCATCATCAGCATGAACTACCTGCAGCACGACGGCTGCGACCAAAACCACCGCTACAACCACTCCCGCAACTTCGTAGGTCGGTGGGTGAACTGGTGGACATTCAACAACGGCTACCACGGCATCCACCACGAACACCCAGCGATGCATTGGAGCCTGCTGCCCGCAGCCCACGCGCGCGAGATCGCTCCGTACCTCGCGCCCGAGCTCGATCAAAAATCGCTCTTCATGTACCTCGTGCGCACCTTCGTCTGGCCAGGGCGGCGCGTGACCTATGACGGCAAGCCCGTCGTGCTTCCGCCCGCGACGCCGGATGAGAGCTGGATCCCCGAGCCGAGGGATACCCCGGAAGATCTCGGCGCAATGACGATTTGAGGGAGGCGAGGCGGGCTCTCGCGCTCGACCGGATCGCCAGGATGCAACAGTGGAGCCGGTCGCCGCGGCGCGCAATGCGCCCAAAACAGCGGCGAAAATCCGATTTTCATTGAGGCGAGGCTTTCCGAGCGTTGAACGTTACAAAGCGGGCCGCGGAGTTGACGTCGAGTGTTGGCTGCCTAGCATGAAGCTGGGATGCAACGCTCGATGGCTTGGCGGTTCGAAGGTCGGCTGACCGTCGTCGTGTGCGGTCCCGAGAACCCGAGCAACCTCGAGTGGCAGCGAATGCTCACGGACGAAACGACGCGCGGCTTACTGGAAACGGCCGTACCCTGATCGTCTCCTACGGTGGGGGGCCCGATGGTTCCCAGCGCGAGCAATTGGGCCGGCAGATCTCGCGCAGGCCGGCTCCGACTTGCATCATGACCAAGAGCGTCCTGGTGCGCGCGATCAGCTCGGCGCTGCCGTTCTTCAATCGAGATATGAAGGTAGTCGGCCTCGGCGAACGCGACCTCGCTTATGAATTTTTGGCCCTGACCGCGCAAGAGCGCGACGTTGCCGAGCGGCTCCGCAAGGAGCTCGAGCTAGAGCTCGGCCTCATCTAGATCGCGGATGCCCGACAGCAACCCGCGCACGTGCGGTCGACCGCGGGTGCAAAGCTGGCGTCGTCACTTGCAAACGGACGGCGCCAGCGTGAAGGTCCGCGCCGGTCCGAGCGACCCGTGCCAACTTCGGATTTGCCAGTGGTAAAGCCCGTTGTCCGACGTGATGCCGAACTGGGTGAGATCTTCCTGAGTGATGCTCGACTTGCCCGTCCAGCTGCAGAGCGGCGCCGAACCCCGGGTCTTCTCGATGTAATAGGAGTTCTCCGGGGTGGGCGGGTTGCCGTAGATGTAGATCTTCACTGGCGTCTCGCAGCCGCACGAAGAGAAGCCGATCTCAGCGGGTAAAACCAGCGACGCGCCGTTCGCAGGAGCGATCGGCGTGAACTCACAGCCGCCGGTAGCGGCTTCCTGCAAGGGAGAGGTGCACGAGGCGTCCGAAGTGGGGACGGGCTTCGTGTAGGTGAGCGTCACTGTCCAGTCCGCCGGCGTGTCTTTCGAGAAAAGGACAAAGGCAAACTTCCCGACCGGAGCAGGGCCGGTGGTCTGAATTGGCTTCGCCGTCGTGCCGTCCTCGAAGATCGGCGACAGGTTCGCGTCGTACACCACGAGATCGACATCGGCTGCCCCCATCCAGTCCGCGTTCAGCGTGAGCGTCCCGCCCGCGGCGGCGACGGTGAACACGAAACCGTCGAAGTCACCCGTGTACATCGTCCCGTCGTTGCCACCCGTCGAAAGCTTCCCCTTCAGCGTGACTGTCTTCGATACGTCGAAGGTGCCGAGGTCCTGCAAACCCGTCAGGGTTGGACCGTTGTTCGGCTCCACCTCGCTGACCTGGACCGTTTGCGGGCCGCTACCGCCCCGACCGCCGCCGGGCCCACGGCCCTCGTCCGTGTCGCCTGCGAGCCCTTCGATTGCGCCGCCCTCTCCCGCTCCGGGCACGCCGCCCTCTCCCGCACCTGGCACGCTGCCCTCGTCGCGGATGCCTCCCTCGCCCGCCTCCCCGCTAGCGCCCGGCCCGCCTCCCCGCCCTGCGCGCCCGCCGCTCTCCGTCGAAACCGAGCCCCCTGCTCCAGAAGCGCCCTCGTCGCCCTTGCCAGCGCCACCCGAACAGCAGACGACCGTCATGAGCGAGAGAGCCGCGCAGGAGAGAAGTTTCATTTTAGCAATTCTCTACAGAATGCATCGCAGTCGTTCAATGAGTGATTTGTTGGCGCACTCGAGCCCAAGGCCGAGCTCGGCACAGCTGTCGTCCGCGAGCTCCCTCCTGTAAGCTTCGTAGGGAGATGAGTGAGCTTCGCATCCCACGCCGTGCCCTGCTCGGCGCGTTGAGCACGCTCGCCGTCGCCTGCCGCAGCGCGAGGAAGCGCGCTTCGCAGGGCTCGGCGCGAGCCGAGCGCGCCGTCGAAGAGACGCCCATCGAGCTGCAATTCGCGGTCGGCGGCGATCTCGACGAAGGTCAGCGCGGCGGAACCACCCTGGTGATGCTGCACGGTTTCGGCGCAACCATGACTGACCTGGGCGGCCTGGCAGACGCCCTCGCCATGGTGCACGCAAGCACCCGCTTCATCTTGTGTGCCGCTCCCATTCCGCTGCCGAATGGCGGGCGCGCCTGGTGGCCAATGCGCGAGCGCCCGCACTATGACCAAAACCACGTGCTGTACTCGCCCGAGCGCGAACTCCGCAGCGCCCGCAGCGCCGTGCTCGCGCTACTTCACAAACTTCAGCAGCGATACGAGCCGCAAACCCTCGCGCTGGTCGGTTTCTCGCAGGGCGCCATGCTCGCGTTGGACGTGGCCCTGACCGCTACGGCCGGCGTTGATCGCGTTGCCGTTCTATCCGGCGCGCTAGTCGCAGACACCCTGGTGCAACTCGCGCACGAGCGACACGCAACGCCGGCGGTGTTCGTTTCGCATGGTCGAACTGACGCCGTGTTGACCTTTCAAGGCGCGACGCAACTGGTGAACACGCTGAAAGAGCGCCATCTCGACCCACGCTTTCGCCCTTTCGACGGTGGGCACGAGATCCCGCGTGCGCTGATCCCGGAGCTTGCGGCGTTCTTGTTCGACCCGAAGTAGTCGGGCGAGTGGACGCTGTCCTCACTGCGTGAAAAAGGGCGGAATGCGCAGGGCCCATTGGGCAACTAGCGCGGAATGAAGCTTCAACGGGCCACCGCGTGAACACGGCGGAATGCAGAGCGCGCCTGGTTCGCCTGGCATTGCTTGCCGCTGGCTTCAATGGGGCCGCCGCGTGAACACGGCGGAATGCAAGATTGCGTGCCGGTGCCCGAACAAGGTCGAGCTCGCTTCAATGGGGCCGCCGCGTGAACACGGCGGAATGCGCACAGAGCCCGGGGGCATGTGTTGCACCTGCACGTTGCTTCAATGGGGCCGCCGCGTGAACACGGCGGAATGGGTATTGCACCTGTCCTTGTCGATCACTCGCCAGGTATGCTTCAATGGGGCCGCCGCGTGAACACGGCGGAATGAGCCGGATCGGCGGTTGTCCCGTCCAGGCAGACGATCGAGCTTCAATGGGGCCGCCGCGTGAACACGGCGGAATGAGGGCGCGGCCAAGCTCTTGAATGACTGGGTGACGCTCGCTTCAATGGGGCCGCCGCGTGAACACGGCGGAATGGAAGCTGGCTGGCGAAAAAGGCGCCCTCGTCGTGTGCGCTTCAATGGGGCCGCCGCGTGAACACGGCGGAATGTTCTCGGCGAGCTCGGCCTGCAGCTCCGCTTCGCGGTGGCTTCAATGGGGCCGCCGCGTGAACACGGCGGAATGCAGTGAAGGGGCGCGCCGAGCCACCGAAGGGTGCCAACCTGCTTCAATGGGGCCGCCGCGTGAACACGGCGGAATGTATCGCAAGGTCGAGCTGCCCACGGACATCACGAGTGCTTCAATGGGGCCGCCGCGTGAACACGGCGGAATGACTCCTGGCGCATGCGCCCGATCTGCTGTTCGGTCACATCGCTTCAATGGGGCCGCCGCGTGAACACGGCGGAATGCGGATCGCGCGCGGAAGCACTTGCTTGGGTTTTGCTCGCTTCAATGGGGCCGCCGCGTGAACACGGCGGAATGCCCATGCAAGGACCGGCGCCTCGACATGCGGCGGATGCGCTTCAATGGGGCCGCCGCGTGAACACGGCGGAATGGTGGGAAGGCGGGGACAGTCGCGAGGGGATTCGGCTTCTGCTTCAATGGGGCCGCCGCGTGAACACGGCGGAATGGCCCGCACCGTCCACAGTTCGACGTGCGGGACGACCGTCGCTTCAATGGGGCCGCCGCGTGAACACGGCGGAATGATACTGCTCGGTAAAGTGTGGTCGCTCTGGGAGAGTCGCTTCAATGGGGCCGCCGCGTGAACACGGCGGAATGTCGTCCTGTGGGTGCTCCAATGACCACCCGCGACCAAGGCTTCAATGGGGCCGCCGCGTGAACACGGCGGAATGTGAACGTGACTGTCACTCGCCACCCTGATGGGGCCACCTCGCCGCCAGGGTCATGGGGCCAGGAG
>JADMIO011113642.1_pt1 | contig 12845 bp, 14 predicted proteins | sample 8958161 | NCBI WGS metagenome assembly JADMIO01 (sample SAMN16585339, study PRJNA669376) | soil metagenome | isolation source: Crop rotation soil | place: USA: Cullars Rotation, Alabama | collected 2011 | reverse complement strand
TGCCGAGCTCGCGCAGGATGTGTTCGTTCGCGCATGGAATGAGCTCGGGAAATTTCGAGGCGGCAATTTCAGCGCGTGGATTTTTGCGCTGGGACGAAACGTTATTCTCAACGACCGCAGAACGCGCTCACGCTTTGCGAGAGTCGTCACGTTCGAGGACGACGTCGACTCAGTCGAGCCTCCCGGACCTCGGATCAGTCACGAGACAGCGCTGACCATCGCGGCCGCAGTCGACCAGCTTCCACCGCGCGGACGTGCAGTGTTCACGCTGCATGACGTCGAAGGGTATTCGGCGGAAGAGATCGGCGACCTGCTCGGAATAAGCGCGGCCACCGTGCGCGTTCACCTTCACCGCGCGAGAAGGCGCATTGGAGAGATGCTCTTACCATGAACGAGCGCGGGGACGACAACGAGAGAATTGAATGGGTGATCGCGGCCGCTACGCAGCTTCGTGCGCCCGCTGATCCCCATCGAGATCTGTGGCCTCACATCCTCGCGCGAATCTCACGCGATCACGTCGATCAGCGTGCGCGTACCGCGCGAATATGGATCGCGCTGTTTGCGATCGTTCTTCTGGCCGCGGCCGGCTGGGTCATCAACGCCAGGGTTCACGCATATCAGGCCGCTCACGTATCACCCGTGCTCTCGCAGATCGAGATTACCGAGCGACTCGACCGCGCCGAATCGATATCGAGTGATCATGACAAAGCGAGGGTTCTCGCGTCGGTAATCCCCGACGCGAAATCCGATTCTGCGCTCGTGCTGCGAGTGATCAAGGCGACAAGATCAATAGCATCATCGAGCGACAAGGTTTTTGTGCTGCGCGCGCTCGCCCAAAGTGGCGCCATCACCGCGTCCGTGCGCGCAGCCTATCTCGACGCTGTCGGAACTGTTTCGAGCACTGATGCGAGGCAACGTCTGCTCAACTCTCTCCCTCGCGAGCGTTAATGAGCGATGCTGGTTGGTGCGGGGATGACGTGAAGTTTTGACATTAGAAAAGCTTCACGTCATCCCCGCACCAACCAACAAACTCACACCTTGTGATAGACGATCCGGGCAGCCTCGACCCGATCAGGCGCCATGTAGATCTCAAAATCCGAGAAGAAAGCAGGCGACTCCGCAGCGAGAGTCCGAATGATGAGAAGAGCACAACGACGAATCTCAAACTCAGCCCCTTCAGAGGAACGAAGCTCGAGCATCGTCCTCCACGCGCGGGCATTGCCCGTGACCACGATCTTCGTCTCAGTAGAGTTGGGAAGAACTCCGCGCGCCGCCTCGCGCGCCATCTTGCGACGATGGACCTTGTCGCCGACCCACGCGTATCGCGTCATCAGCTGCTCGACAAGCGCGACGTAACTCTTCTGCGCCGCCTCGACCTGCTCGGTCCACGCCTTCTCCAGCGCTTCATCCCCGATAATCGCTGGCGGCATCACGAAGTTCGCCGTCGATTCGTCAACGTACCGCTGCGATAGCTGCGAGTACGCAAACCCCGCACGATGTCGCACCAGCTCGTGCGTGAACGATCGACTCACTCCCTCTATGAGAAGCGAATAGTTCGCATGCTCGAGCACACTGCCGTGCCCCTGCTTCTTGATGTTCTCGAGATACTCTCTCGTCGACCGACTCGCCGGATTCTTCTGACTCATGTAACAGAGCCGCCCAGCGAACTCGGCCAGTTTTTCACCGTCGGTGCTCTCGCCGAGCCAGTTGACGGGAAGATGCGACGGCTCGCTGAATTGCGGGCGCGCGAGCAGCGTGATTTGCGGATTCTTGTAGATCATGTCGCAGGTGAAACTATTTGTCGCCGGGAATTAGAGAAAGTCGAAATTCTGAATACGCTCTTTTATCGGCGATATGATCGAGCGCCCGTCGCGCTTCATCGGGGAGCGGCGGAAGGGCAGGGTCATACTTGATGTCACCAAGAGCCCGCTGATTCTCGAGGGGAACTTTGACTCCGGGATTCAGAATTCCCTTGGGGTCGAAGGCGTTCTTTACCGCTCGAAAAAGATCGATCGCCTCGCCACTCCATACTCGGGACAGCAAAGGCGTTCGAAGCCGACCGTCACCATGCTCTCCATCGAGTGTTCCCCCAAGCTTCGCTGTGAGCGCGACTCCATCCTCGAGCAGTCCCTGAACGTCGTCCCGCCACGAATCCTTGCTGACGTCGATCAGCGGATTCACATGGACGTGAGCATCGCCGGCATGGCCGAAGATCACTCCGCGAATTTTTCTCGTCTCGAATGCATCGCGGATTCCTCGCACATAAGCAGCGAGATTCTCCGAGGGAACTGCGCCGTCCTCGATGAACTGCATCGACTTGAGCGCGGGGTCGAGCCTGGAAAGAATCGGACTCGCCGCATGACGTAGCTCCCAGATCTCGTGCTGATCCGCATCACCCATCGCGACTCTTGTATACGTCGCACCAGCTTGCTTGAACATTTCCGACAACGACTCCCCAAGCGACGCTGCCTCTTCTTCGCTCGCGCCTTCGACCTCAGCGAGCAGAACCGCTTCTGATCCTGCAGGCACCGGCGACATCGCAGCAGTTCCCGACGCCACCTCGAGAAAAGTTCGATCGAGAAGCTCGCACGCAGCAGCTCCGGCGCGTCGCGCGGCGACCGCCGCAGTGACAGCATCATCGAGAGAAGCAAATGCTCCGAATATCCCGCTCGTCGCCGCTGCTACGGGTTCGAGTGAGAGCTCCACACCCACGACAATCGCCAGCGTGCCTTCACTCCCTACGAGCAGATCGATCAGCTCGCCCGATCGCGCATACGCCGCGACCGCGTATCCGGAAGAATCCTTCGCAACGTCGTGCTTCGCGTCCCGTGCATCGTTGAGGCGTGGTGCGACGTCGCGATAGAATCGGTCCAGTGCAGGAATTCCCCGCGGGATTTCGTTTCCGCGGGTGATCGTTGCACGCGATCCGTCATCGAACACACAGTCGAGCGAAAGAACCCAGTCGCGAGTCGACCCGAACTTGAGCGTGTGCGATCCGGCGGCGTTCGTCGAAACCATTCCTCCGATGGTGCAGAATTCTCCGCTCGAAGGATCCACCGGAAATCGCAGCCCCTTATCCCGCGCTCGGCGATCTACTTCGCCACGAATCGCGCCGGGTCCCACGCGGACAGAGCGCGTGTCGGAATCCACTTCGCCGATGTGATCGATTCGACTTACGTCGACGATCACACCGGACCCGATAGCGCCGCCTCCCATGCTCGTCCCCGAGCCTCTCGGTACGATCGGGATCGAGCCTTCGTGAGCCCACTTCACGATCGTGACGACATCGTCGGCATCGACTGGTGCAGCGATCGCTGAAGGAACGATGCGCGCAATTCCCGCCGCCTCCGAATAAACCGCGCGCGCTATCGGATCAGAGCGATACTGACCGCGAAATCCCGCAGGCGGGATGTGACATGATGTCATCTAGATGCCGAGGGAGGTGACCTTCGGCGGTTCGACTGAGTAGTCGTAAAATCCTTTTCCGGATTTTCTCCCGTACATGCCGGCGATCACCATGCGCTTCAAGAGGGGAGGCGGCGCATACCGCTTCTCTCGATACTCGTCGAACATTATCTCCGCGATCTTGTAAGTCGTGTCGAGTCCGACAAAGTCGAGAAGCGTGAAGGGTCCCATCGGATAGCCGGCGCCGAGCTGCATTGCCTTGTCGATGTCTTCGACCGATGCCACACCCGATTCGAGCGCATAGATCGCGTCGATCATATAGGGAATTAGTAACAAATTGACAATAAATCCCGAGCTGTCTTTCGCGCGCACCGGCTCCTTGCCGAGCTTGCGGGCAAACGCGAATGCGCTGTCGAATGTGTCGTCACTGGTCGTAATCGTGCGCACGACCTCAACCAGCTTCATCAGCGGAACAGGATTGAAGAAGTGGAGGCCGAGCATTCGCTCTGGTCGTCCGCATGCCGCCGCCATGGCAGCGATAGTGAGGCTCGATGTATTCGATGCGAAGATTGTATCTGCACCGCAGATCTCGTTCAGGTCTTTCCACATCGCATTCTTCATCTCGAGATCTTCGACGACCGCCTCGATGATGATGTCGCACGATGCGAGCTCCGCGAGGTCGGTGGTGAACGACAGCTTCGACAGAGTCGAATCGCACACCTCCGGCGTCACCTTTCCGCGCTCGATTCCTTTCGCCAGTACTTTGCCGATTCCGGCGCGCGACTTCTCGATGATTGCATCGGAAACTTCGCGAACCACGGTGTCGAATCCCGCCATCGCGCTCACCTGCGCGATGCCACTTCCCATCAGCCCGCCGCCAAGCACTCCGACTTTTCGAATTTCTTTCACCGTGGTCTCCGTTGTGGTCCGAACTCGAGCCGGTCGAGGATCTGCTCGAGTGCGAGCTGCGCGCGCGTCACCACAGCGCGATGACCTTTTCCGATTCCGTATCCTGCACCTGCACCAGCAAGTGTCGGCAGCGCGGCAGCTCCGCCAAGAAGCATGAACGCGTCAGGCGCGAGAGCGATCGATCCGATCACTGCGATGATTCCGCTCCCGAGAATTCCCGCGACAAGCGCGCCACCGGCGACTCTCACGCGCGAGCCGCGACTCTCGGAAAGATCAGCATCGAGGCGCACGAGAACTCGCTCCGCATCGACAGGAATGATCGTCGCCGCCACCTGCGATGCGCGCATGAGATGATATCCGCGCCCGCTCAGGTTCAAGTTGCGTTGAACAGTTCCAAGAAATCCCTGACGCGGCTCCCATGTCACCCGGTCAGGAAATCTTCGTTGAATGCGAAGGCACTCTTCGCGCTGCATCCAGTTGTCGATCGCCGCAAGAATTTCGTCCTGCTTTCCAGTGATTGTTCTGGAAGCTGTCGCGATCGCAGGCCCGGTGATGCTCGAGACAAATCCCTGCTCCACGGGAAGCGTGACTCGCGACCTTTCCTCCGCGAGTGCCTGACTCATCGTCGCCGGACTGATCCCCGCTTCCTTTGCTACTTCGATGATCTCGGCTTCAGTGAGCATTCCACTCTGATCCGATGCCGAGCTCGACGCCTGCAGCTCAGCTGCGCGCGCGAGCACTCGCTCTATTGCGGTCCGATCGAGGGGAGGTTTTGCGGGGAGATTGTCGGGCATCGTCGTCCCGAAATTTAGCGCGGTCGTCTACCTGAGCAGCTTTCGCGGGGACGTCCCGGCGAAAGCAGTTGAAGCCGCGGTCAAATTCCGCCGAGCACGACCTCGATTTGCCGGGCTATCGCGTCTCGAACGTTCACCGGAAGATTGAAGACGCTCTCGAAAGATTGGCCGGTTCGGTTCGCTGAACGGAGATAGTACGCCTGATATCCTGCAACGAGCTCGGGCGCAACTTTCTGCAGAAGCAAGGCACCACCGCGCACTGAGCCCGCGGCGATGTAGCGATCCGTGAGGCCCTGTCGTGTTTCCGTCGGAGTGACGTTGTCATTGACAGCAGTCTGCACGATCTGTCCGACAACTTCGTGAGCAATGACGTAGATCGCTTCCGAAGCGTTCGCCGACGTCGTTGGGAAAGTGACGACAGTAGAATTGCGCTGCTTGCCCGCAGTCAACGTTCGCCCTTCACCATCGAGCGGAAGCGAGAGAATCACTTCGCCACCGGCCTGCGACGTGTTGTTCAAGAATCGCTCGAGTCGCGCACGATACGTGTTCCACTGATTCGACACCGCGGTCACGACCGGTGCACGCTCACGCTGCTGCTGATCCCAGTACGCGCGATAGAAGCGCGTGTTCTCATCCTTGATCGACGAGACGAAGAGGCGCGCGAACTGGCGATCGGGTGCTGTTGGAAAATATCCGGCGAGGAGCTGAATGAGATCTGCGGCTTCGCGACTGCTCGCACGCTCCGGATCTCCATCAGCGCGATCGAACATGTCGAGTGCCTGAAGCATCTCGTCGAGATTCGCGAAATACATGGGAACGAACTGCGCGTTCACCAGACCCGGGTTCTGCTGAAAACGGTTGCGAAGATTCGCAATATTCGCGTCGAGCTGAGTGGTGACATTCGCTCGTCGCTTGAGATCGTTCATGTCCGCCTTGTATCCGCGGCGGAAAAATGGGACGAGCGTGGTGTCGTCCTGGATCATCGCGAATCCGTGAAGCCACAGGTCGACGTGCTCAAATGTCCGAATGGGCCACTGTGTTGCTGGGATCGAGTCCTGCGCGGTTGTCGTACTGGTACTCGTCCCCGATCCCGCACCCATCGTCGCGCATCCGGAGAGAACTGCAACGATGGCTGCACAACTCAACATCGATCCGCGCGTACGCATTTGCCTTGCTCCCTAGCTGATAGACTCCACTATGACAGCTATGCCCTGGCCGCCTCCGATGCAGGCGCTGCCGAGACCATAGCGCTTACCTTCCAGCCGGAGTGTATGCAGTAGGTGGGCCGTGATTCTCGCTCCCGACGCGGCAAGCGGATGGCTCAGCGCGATCGCTCCTCCCTGCCGATTCAACTTTTCTCTCGGAATGTTGAGCTCGCGCTCCACCGCGCAGGTCTGCGCCGCGAATGCTTCGTTGACCTCGATCAGGTCCATCTGCTCGAGCGTCATTCCAGCCGCATGCAGCGCTTTTTTCGCGGCGGGGACGGGACCGATGCCCATGATTTTTGGATCGACTCCAGCAAATCCCCACGAAACGAGTCGTCCGAGTGGTTTCACGCCGCGATCCTCCGCGAATTTCGAATTCGCGATGACCAGTGCGCCCGCGCCGTCTCCAATGCCCGACGCATTTCCCGCCGTGACGACACCATTCTCCTTGAAGACAGGCTTGAGCTTCGCGAGTCCTTCGATGGTCGAGTCGGGACGCATGTGCTCATCGCGCGCAAACATCTCGACCTGTTTTGTCTTTGCGTTTTTCACAGGAACGCCGATCACTTCATCTGCGAACGCGTTCGCATTCCATGCGTCGCGCGCAAGCTGCTGCGATCGCAACGCGAATTCGTCAACGCATCCGCGATCGAGATTGTATTGCACCGCGAGATTTTCTGCAGTCTCCGCCATCGCGAGTCCGGCATAGCTGTCTGTAAGCGCGGCCCACAATGAGTCCTCGAGCTTCGGTGCTTTGCCGAGCGGAACGCCCCACCGCACATGTGCAGTGTGCGGCGCCTGCGACATCGAATCCGCACCTCCGACGAGACACACGTTTGAATCCCCGAGAAGAATTTCCTGCGCGCCGCTGACGATTGATTGAAATCCCGATCCGCACAATCGATTCACCGTGAACGCAGACGAGTCTTCTCGACATCCCGCTTTCAGTCCGACGTGTCGCGCGAAATACGGACTGTCAGGCGTCGTGTAGAGGACGCATCCAAAAATCGAGCTGTCGATATCCGCAGCGTCGATCGATGCGCGCTCGATTGCAGCCTTCGCTGCGTAGGTGGTTAGCTCGGTGACCGGCATGTCCTTCAGCGTTCCGCCGAATGTCCCGAACGGAGTACGTACCGCCGAAAGAAAAACGACGTCGGTCGCCGACGACTGCGTCATCCCACCGACCGTCCGCACGTCACGCAGAATTTCCAGCCTTTCTCGAGCTCGCTTCCGCACGCGGGGCAACGCGATACTGAAAGATTATTTCCGCAATGCGGGCAGTAGACGACTGCGCGTCCCTCAGGAAGAGTTCCCCCGCAAAAGCGACATCCTTCCGGCACGGGCGCATTCATCATCGAAGAAAGTGCCGCGGGCGCAGCAGCTCTCGCTGCTTCAGGAACTGCATTCGGTGCAGCCGGTGCAGGAGATGATACCGCTGCGGGCGACGCAACCGGAAATGTCGCATTCACTGGCTTTGGCACCGGCGCCGCGGACGCACTTGCATCGGGTGCGTCGCCTCCCGCAACAGTCAGCGCCTTGATTCGTCGCAATGCCTCGGGCGCGAGGGAAATTTTCGACGAAGCAAAATCCCTGAATGCACCTGGATCACCATGACCGGACTGCAGCTCGGCCTTGATCTTGTCCTGCATCGACTGGTCAGCAAGCAGATAATCGCGCTCGCCGGACAACAATCGGCTCACGGCAATCTCATAATCCTGATTCGTCTCGATGCCGAGCTCGCGTCGATGATGACGATAAGGGATGAGAGTTTCGTAAAGCTCCTGAACCGTGAACGGAAGGGTGAGGTATTCCGAATGGCGGTGCCTGATGTTGCTCACAAGGCGATGAAATACTCTATCTAGGTCGTCCATACTCTCTTGCTTGGCTTGAATGTTCCGGCTTCAGGAAACGGCGCCGTTTCGCTGTAGCCATTCTTTCCTGCACGAATCGCGGCGAGCCACGATTCGAATTGCGATTCAACGAGCCCGGTCGAATTGCTCTGCTCGAACGCAGCTCGCGTTGCGAGATGATTCGCGTACTCGTTTTGCGGCTGGCCGTTGTGTCCGCGAACCCAGATCCACTGAGTCTCGAATGGCGCGACGGCTTTCACTGCCCTCTTCCACAGCTCGAGATTCTCGATCGGTCCGCCCTTGCGGCGCCAGCCACGCGCGACCCATCCCTGCACCCACGAGCGCATCCCTTCGACAATGTATTTGGAGTCGCTCGTGAAGACGACGCGAAACTCACGATTCATCTTCGACAGCTCGCCGAACGCGTCGATCACCGACTGAAGAGCCATGCGATTGTTCGTGGTCGCAGCCTCTGACACCCAGTAATCCCATCGTACCAGCGAATTCGCAGCGGGGTCCATCATTTCGATCACGCCGCCCGCTCCGCCCGGATTGGATCCTTCGCGACCATTCCCCAGACACGACTCATCGGCGTAAATCGCGACAATCTCTGCATCGCTCTTCTGCTTTGCGTCGCGCTTTTCACTCTGCTCGCTCTGTCTACTCTCGCGCCTCCCCGGCCCAAAGAGATCGTAATTCACGTGGGTACCACTTCGAGCCGTTCGATTTCGTCCAGAAAAACCGTAACCAGGTCTCCAGTTATCGGATGAAGAATTGAAACCGCTTCGCGGTTTCCCTCGGTCCAGAGTTTTTTCGGCACGCCGACGTACTCGGATCCCCTGCGGCGTATCGCGATGCGACGACCGTGCGTGATCGCGCTCTCGAGCGCATCGTACTGACGAACAGTGAGCTGCTTCAATGCTTCTCCGACATCCAGTTCACAGCAACTCGTGCAAGCACATCGGTTGCCTTTTCAATTTCATCGATGGGAACGAATTCCTCTGCCGCATGCGCGAGTCCGATGTCGCCTGGACCAAAACAAACCGCAGGAATCCCGCTCTCATTCAGCACAGCTGCGTCGGTCCATGCACTCATTCCTTCGATCTCGAGCTTTACTCCTGCATCCTCGATCGCCTTCGAAAGCCATCGCACCACCGGCGCGCGAACATCGACATCACTCGGCAACTGCGCAGCGATCAATTTAACTGTGGCGTTGAGCTCAGGACTTTTCTCACGCGCGCGACGTACAGCTTCATTCAATTCGCGTAGTGAGTCTTCTTCCGATTCGCCTGGAATCGTTCGCCGCTCGATTTTGAGCAGGCAGCGATCGGGATAGGTGGAAAATCCGACTCCACCTTCGATTGTCGATGCGTGAAGCGACCCGCGCCCCAGCAGTCGATGCTTTTTTTCCTGAAGCTTTCCACGATCGAGCGAATCGAGCTCGGCGAGAACCAGACCGGCATGCCGAATCGCATCGATGCCGAGGTCGTGCCGGCTTCCATGCGCTGCGCGTCCAGCGAATTCGATTTCCGTCCAGACAAATCCGCGGTGCGCGGGACAAATCGCGAGTCGCGTAGGCTCGGTGAGAATCGCGCACTCGGCGCGTACGTCGTTTTTCATTAACGCGCGCATTCCCAGGCTCTCGTATTCCTCATCTGCGACTGCGGCGATGATGATCTGCCCATTTGGATCGGAAATGGAATCGCGCGCGCGAAGTGCGGCGACGCACATCGCTGCGACTCCCGACTTCATATCACAGGAGCCGCGACCGTAAATGCGTCCGTTGCTTATATCGGCTGCGAACGGGTCGTGTGTCATCCCTTCAACGCCGACAGTGTCGAGATGTCCCGCGAACATCATGGCGGGCGCGCGGCGCGGACCCACGCGCGCGACGAGATTCGGTCGCCCCGCCACTGAATCAGAAAGCTCGACGTCGAATCCCCATTCTTTGAGGACAGCGCCGAGCTTGTGGGCTGCGTTGGCTTCACCGCCAGCGCCGGGGCAGAGCGTGGGATTTCGCGAATCGATTCGCACGAGCGCCCGGGTGAGCGCGACGGCATCGCCCCGCGGAATTTCGAGAGAGTCCTGCTTCACCCCTGAAATGCTACCCGCGCGCGGGGCGGCGGTCTACCGCTTCCTGGCTTTTGCTGGCTTCTTCGCAGCGGGTTTTTTTGCCGCTGGCTTTGCGACTTTCTTCGCAGCGGGCTTGGCAGCTTTTTTCGCAGCCGGTTTTGCTGGCGCCTTGGCCGCAGGTTTGGCTGGCGCTTTGGCCGCAGGTGACGAAGGCGGGGGTGCTGCCGCCGTGGGTTTGTGCGAAGGCGTCGTCGCTGCAGCTTTGGGCGGTGGCGGTGGTGGAGCGGCCTTTCGCTTTGGCTGATGTTCTTCGACCTGACGAATCAGCTTATCAGCTTCTTCCTGAGTCATCTGGCCACGGCGAACCATGTACTGAACCAGGTCGCGTGCGCTTTCGATGACAAATCCACTGAGCCCTGCTGCGGCGTTGACGACATCTTTCATCGCGGCGGCCATTTTGCTGCCGGCCTCGAGGCTGATCTCATGTGCCTTTGCCGCCATCTCGGCGACTGTGTCTTTGACGTCAGCGCCGCGGTGACCTGGACTTCTTTTTGGCGGTGCTGCCGCTGCATCGGCAGGACCAGGGGCAGCTGGCTCGGACGGTTTCTCGTTCTCAGCCATCACACGCTCCTGATATAAACGGTAGGAAAAGCTCTATTATTTTCTGGGATAGGTACCTCTTTGCGCGGGCAGAGGCGGCAAAAGAGGCTGGAAACGGCGCTAAGTATATGATTTTCCTTGACTAAAACAAGTAAGGATAAGGTTGTGCGCGAGGTCTTTTTACGAGTACGGTTTGCTGGTTCGCACCGCGAATATCGTAGCATAACCATAGCACTATAGCGCCATCATATGCTCAAAAGTCTGAAAGTTCTTGATCTGTCACGGGTCCTTGCCGGTCCGCTCGCTACTATGATGTTGGGCGACATGGGCGCCGACGTCATCAAGGTGGAGCGACCCGGCGCCGGCGACGACACCAGATCATGGGGTCCGCCGTTCGACGAGCGAGGCGAAAGTGCCTACTACCTCTCCGTAAATCGGAACAAGAAAAGTATCGCCCTGGACCTCGATCATCCCGCAGATCGCGCCCTCATAATGGAGCTCATTTCCGAAGCCGACGTCGTCGTCGACAATTACAAACCGGGCACCCTCGAGCGGCGTGGCATCGACCCCGACAAGCTGGTTAGAGAAAATCCGCGACTCATCTGGTGCACCATTACCGGTTTCGGCGCGGACAGCTCGCGAGTCGGCTACGACCTGGTAGTCCAGGCTGAGTCGGGATGGATGTCGATTACCGGCGAGCCCGATGGTGATCCGATGAGAGTTGGTGTCGCGCTCGCCGATGTGATGGCCGGAAAGGATGCCGCGATCGCCATTCTTGCAGCGCTGGTTGGTCGGGATTCAATGTCTGACGCGGAGCGGCGAATTCATATCTCGCTGCTCGCGAGTGCCACGGCTTCGCTGATCAACGTTGCGCAGAATTCGCTCGTCAGTGGACGGGATGCAAAGCGCTGGGGCAATGAGCACCCCAACCTTGTTCCATATCAGCTCTTTTACGCGGAAGACGAACCGGTCATCATCGCTGTCGGAAATGATGCGCAGTGGATCGCATTCGCACGCGCGGCGGGTTTCGATGATCTCGCGAATGATGCCGAGCTCGCGACCAACGCGGGCCGACTCGCGAATCGCAAGCGACTCATCGAGACGGTGCAGGGAAGAGTCTCGAAGATGTCTGCGTCAACGTTGCTCTCGAAGCTCGATGCTGCCGGAGTTCCATGCGGGCGAGTAAAAACTGTTCTTCAGGCATTGGAGGAGGTCGATGCGTCGGCGATCACAGGAATTGCGCCGAGTGTGCCGGGAGATGTGCGGCTCGATCCACCGCGACTGGATGAGCACGGGTCCGATATTCGCAGAAATCATTGGCGCGCATTCACGAAGTGAAAATTTTTTCTTCTGTCGTGATCGTCAAAACTTCGTTACACTAGCGCCGTGACTACATCTGCTGCTCCGCAAGCTGCTCAGCCTCAGGATCAGGCTGACCAGGATCAGGAAGTAATTGCGCGTGTTCTTGCCGGATCGAAGGACGCGTTTGGAATCCTGATCCAGAAATACAGTGATCCGCTCTACCGGCACGCGCTGGGAATGACGGGAAGTCCCGATGTCGCCGAAGACATTCTTCAGGCGAGTTTCATCAAGGCATATAGTCATCTCAGTGAAGTGCGCGGAAGATTCGATGCGTGGGTTTTTCGCATCGTCGCGAATTCGTGCAAGGACTGGCTCAAGAACATTCGGCGGACGCACGTGAGTTACGAAGAGGATGACCAGCCGTCATCACTCTCGACTCCCGAAGAGGAAATGGATCGCAACGAGTTGCGCACCGATCTCGAGTACGCTCTCTCCAAGCTCCCTGAATCCCTTCGCGAAGCATTCGTGATGAAGCACGTCGAAGGAAGGTCTTACGAAGAGATGGCGGTTCTGCTCGACACGACGGTAGGTGCGCTCAAGATGCGAGTCCATCGCGCGCGTGAGTCATTGCAGGCACTACTCGAGGAAAAGTACGCATGACGAATCCCCCTCCGGATCCGGAGAAGAAGGTCCATAGAAAAACTCCG
>JADMIO010579913.1_pt1 | contig 12845 bp, 13 predicted proteins | sample 8958161 | NCBI WGS metagenome assembly JADMIO01 (sample SAMN16585339, study PRJNA669376) | soil metagenome | isolation source: Crop rotation soil | place: USA: Cullars Rotation, Alabama | collected 2011 | reverse complement strand
GCAGGTGAACTGGCTCATGTTCTCGATCACGCCCAGTACGGTCAGGTACGACCGCCGGGCCATGTCCGCCACCCGCACGGCCACCTTCTGGACGGCCTGCGCCGGCGTGGTGACGATCAGCATGTGGGCCTGGGGGAGCAGCCGGCCCAGCGCCATCTGGATGTCGCCGGTGCCGGGCGGCATGTCCAGCAACAGGTAGTCGAGCGAGCCCCAGGCCACCTTCTGGAGGAACTCCTCTAGCGCCTTGGCCAGCATCAACCCCCGCCACATGATGGCGGTGTCCTCGTCGTCGACCAGCAGCCCCATGCTCACGAGTTCGATCGTCCCCGAGCCCACGGGGATGGGATGGGGACGGATCAGCTTGCGGTCGCCGTCGGTCGACGCGCCCAGGCGGCCCCGGACGCCGAGCATGCGGGGAACGCTGAAGCCCCAGATGTCGGCGTCCAGCACCCCGACCGTGAAGCCCTGCGCCGCCAGCGCCGACGCCAGGTTCACCGTGACGCTCGACTTCCCCACGCCGCCCTTCCCGCTGGCTACGGCGATGACCCGGGTCGTCAGGGGCACCTGGGTGGCGGGCGCGTTGTCGGCCGCCTTCTTGCGGGCCCGCTGCATGACCTCGGTGCGCTGAGCGGGCGTCATCTCCCCAAAGTCGACGCGCACGTCGGTGACCCCGGGCAGCGCCCGCAGGCGGCCCTCCACGTCCCGGCGGATCTGCACTCGCAACGGGCACCCGGCGATCGTGAGCGCCACCTTGACTGCCACGGCCCCGTCGTCGGCTACGGCAACGTCCTGCACCATGCCCAGCTCCACGATGTCGGCCCCCAGCTCAGGGTCGATGACACGCCGCAGCGTGCTCATGACGTCAGCGGTGGTGGGGGCGGGCACGCCCTGGATTTTACCGGTGTGGGCCGGTAATATGCCAGATCGTGGATGACGAGTCGGCTCTGGACACCGCCCAGGTGCGCCTCGCCGTCCTGAAGGCCCTCGGCGACAACACCCGGTATGCCATCTACCTCGAACTGGCCCGAGCCCAGGCCCCCCGGTCCACGGCGGACATCGCCGACACGCTGGGCCTGCACCCCAACACCGTCCGTCCCCACCTGGAACGGATGCGCGACGTCGGCCTGCTCGACGTCGAAATCGACAACCGGGGCAGCGTGGGCCGGCCCCAGCACCGCTACCGCCTGGCCGACGGTGCCCCGTCCCTCGGCCTCGAGCCGCCTGCCTACCCCGCCCTGGCCCACATGCTGGCGCAGACGGCGCTGAACGCCCGGGTGACGCCGGACGCGGCCGCCGCCGCGGCCCGCGACGAGGGCCGCGACCGGGCTTCCCGGGCGTCGAGCAAGGGCTGCGTGAAGGCCCTGACCAGCGCTTTGGCCGACCTCGGGTTCGATCCCGCGGTCGCCACGGAGGGCGATTTGGTGACCATCGCCTTCACCCACTGCCCCTACCGGGAGCTGGCCGAGGCCCATCCCGACCTCGTCTGCCACCTGCACCGGGGGCTAATCGAGGGTTTTGTGGAAGAGATCGGCGGCGCCAGCGTTGAACGTTTCGGAACCCTTGCCGACCGTGATCCGTGCCAAGTCGAGCTGTCGGTCCGGTAAACTGAGCTAGAGATTTCTGAGGAGGACTCGCAACCATGAGCCTGAGTGAGCAGATCACCATCACCACGCAGCAGCCGATCCTCAACCTGAGCGACGCCGCCGCCGCGAAGGTCAAGGAACTGCTGACGGCTGAGGGCAATGACGAGCTCGCGCTGCGGGTCGCGGTCCGCCCCGGCGGGTGCTCCGGATTCAGCTACGAGATGTTCTTCGACTCGGAGTTCGTGCCCGACGACCAGCTGACCGACTCCGGCGGCGTCCGTGTCGTGGTCGACGCCCAGAGCGCGCCCTACCTCCGCGGCGCTTCGCTCGACTACAAGGACGGCCTGCAGGGCGCGGGGTTCGCCATCAACAACCCCAACGCCACCCGCACCTGCGGGTGCGGCTCCTCCTTCAGCTAAACCGGCCTCACCGCTGAGCACACCCGTCGGGCCGTACACGCCGATCGTCCGCGCCGGCGATTGGCTCGTCGTCTCCGGCCAGATCGGGCTGCAGGACGGCGCTCTCGTGGACGGGGGCGTCCAGGCTGAGACCCGCCAGGCGTTGACCAATCTGGCTGCTCTGCTGGAGCGCGAGGGCGCGTCGCTGAACGACGTCGTGAAAACGACGATCTTCCTTCACCACATCAGCGACTACGCCGTGGTCAACGAGCTGTACATCGAAGCGTTCGGGGACCACCGCCCGGCGCGGGCCACGGTGGCCGTGGCCGGGCTACCGCTCGGGGCACTGGTAGAGATTGAGGGCTGGGCTTGGGTAGGAGGAAGAACATGACGCTCGAATTCGCCGTTACGTGGGACTACCGCTGTCCCTTCGCCCGCAACTTCCACGAGCACGTGCTCGCCGGCCTGGCCGGTGGCGCCGATTGGGACGTCCACTTCGTTCCGTTCTCGCTCGACCAGGTCCACGTCGAGGAGGGCCAGCCCGACGCCTGGGACAACCCGGCCGTGTGCCGCAGCCTGCTGGCCGGTCAGGTCGGGGTGGTGATCCGCGACCAGTGGCCCGACAAGTTCCTCGCCGCCCACCAGGCGCTGTTCGACTGCCGCCACGAGCACGGCGGCGACCTCCGGGACGAGGCGGTGCTGCGCAAGGCCATCGGGTCGGTGGACGGCCTCGACGCCGATGAGGTCTTCGCCGAGATCGCCGCTGGTTGGCCCCTGGAGGCGTTCCGCAAGGAGCACGAGGCCGCCGTCGCTGAGCACAAGGTCTTCGGTGTGCCCACCGTCATCGCCGGCGACCAGGCCGTGTTCGTCAGGGTCATGCACCGCCCCCGGGGCGACGCCGAGGTCGCTCGCCCCACCGTCGAGCGGGTCGTCGACCTCCTCACCGGCTGGCCCGACCTCAACGAGTTCAAGCACACCTCGATCCCCCGTTAGTTAGCCCCGGGCGAAGGCGCGGAACTCGACGACCGCGAGCGCCAGCGTTCCGAGCATCGCCGCCAGTCCGACGACGACTACGACGATCTCGATGATCCGATAGGGCCGCATCAGAACTCATAGAACGCGAACCAGATGAGGAACGCGAAGTACAGCGCCAGGAGCGCGAGCATGACGGCGATCAACCCCTCGGCGGTCGACCGCAACAGCGTCCGGAGCCTCATCAGAACGTGGCGTGCTGCAACGCCTGGAGGAAGAACATGACGAAAAGGCCGAGGGCGAGGAGCAGGGCGATCACGACGCCCACTGCGATATTGGCTGCGAGTTTCATGCCCTGAAGTGTCTGCGCCGGTGGCGTGGCGGGCCATCCGGGTCAGCCCCTATTTCGCCCTGGGCGCGCCTACAACCCCCAGCGGGACTGGCCGAAGCGGTACCCCACCGACCGCACGGTCTGGATGAGGTTGGCGTGCTCCTCGCCCAGCTTGGCCCGCAGGCGCCGCACGTGGACGTCGACCGTCCTCGCCCCGCCGTAGTACTCGTAGCCCCACACCCGCGAGAGCAGCACCTCGCGGGTGAAGACCTTGCCGGGGTTCGTCGCCAGGAACTTCAACAGCTCGTACTCCATGTACGTCAGGTCCAGCGACTTTCCGGTGATGGCGGCCTGGTACGTCTCCAGGTTCAGCACCAGCGGCCCGTACTCGATGAGCTCCGGCCGTGTCCCGGTCCCCGTTCGCCAGAACAGGTGCTTGAGCCGGGCCTCGAGCTCGCCGGCCCGGAACGGCGCCACGACGAAGTCGTCGAACAGGTCCTCCCGCAGCTCCAGATCGTCGAGCTGGTCGCCCCTGATGATCACCAGCAACGGCGCCAGGGGGAGGTCTCGATGACGCAGGGTCCGGCACAGGCTGAAGGCGCCCTCGGGGTCGTCCTCGGCGCACACGACCGAGCCGGACCACCCGTCGGCCGGGGCCAAATCTTCGACCTCGTCCTGGCGCGAGACGGCCTTCCACGGATAGCCGCCCCCGTCGAGGCCTTGGGCCAACGCCGGCGGGGCCGGCGCCGGATACACGAGCAACGGCTCCATCAGAGCATCGGGAGGTAGCGGTCGATCTCGAACGGGGTGACCTGGGTCTTGTACGCCTCCCACTCCGCCCGCTTGTTGCGGATGAACCACTCGAAGACGTGCTCACCGAGCGTGTCGGCCACCAGCTCCGACCGCTCCATGCAGGTAATCGCCTCTTCCAGCGACGACGGCAGCGCCTCCACGCCCTCGGCCAGCCGTTCCTCGGGCGTCATCTCGTACAGGTTCGACGTCAGCTCGTCCGGCAGCGGGTAGCCCTTCTCGATCCCCCGCAGACCCGCGCCGAGCACCACCGCGAAGGCCAGGTAGGGGTTGCACGCCGGGTCGGGCGACCGGAACTCCACTCGCGTCGACTCCTCCTTGCCCTTCTTCGCCCCCGGCACCCGGACCAGGGCGGAGCGGTTGTTCCGGGCCCACGCCACGTAGACCGGCGCCTCGAAGCCCACCACCAGCCGCTTGTAGGAGTTGACCCACTGGTTGGTGACCGCGGTGATCTCCCGGGCGTGGGTCAGCAGTCCGGCGATGAACCCCTTGGCCACGGTCGACAGGTGGAAGTCGTCGTCGGCGTCGTAGAAGGCGTTGGAGTCGCCTTCGAACAGGGAGAAGTGGGTGTGCATGCCCGAGCCCTGCACGCCGGCGAGCGGCTTGGGCATGAACGTTGCGTAGGCGCCCCGCTCGTACGCCACCTCCTTGACGACCAGCTTGAACGTCATGACGTTGTCCGCCATGGTCAGGGCGTCGGTGTAGCGCAGGTCGATCTCGTACTGGCTCGGGCTGTCCTCGTGGTGGCTGTAGCGCACCGGGATGCCCATCGCCTCCAGGGCCAGGATCGTGCGCTTGCGCAGGTCGGTGGCGACGTCGGTCGTGGTGAGGTCGAAATACGAACCGGAGTCCATGGGCCGGGGCACCGGCTTGCCGTTCTCCATCGGGAAGTAGAAGTACTCCATGTCCGGCCCGACGTAGAACGAGAACCCCTTCTCCCGCGCCTTGTCCAGGTTCCGGCGCAGGACGTGGCGGGGGTCGCCTTCGAACGGCGACCCGTCCAGGTTGGTCACGTCGCAGAACATCCGGGCGACGGGCGCATCGTCACCCCGCCACGGCAGCAGCTCGAAGGTGTTGGGATCGGGCCGCAGCAGGGTGTCCGACTCCTGGATGCGGCTGAAGCCGTCGATGGACGAGCCGTCGAAGCTGAGCCCCTCCTCGAAGGCGTTCTCCAGCTCGCCCGGCACGATGGCGATGGACTTGGGCTGGCCGAGGACGTCGGTGAACCACAGGCGGATGAAGCGGATCCCTCGCTCCTCCACCGACCTGAGCACGTAGTCCTGTTGGCGTTCCATGCGGCTATCTTCGCAGCCGTCCGGCGGCCGACGCTCCAGTTCACACAGCGTTCATGGACGTGCAACGGGTCCGAAACCCGTTGAAGCGACCCTGTGCGCTCCGTTCGATAGTCCTGAGGGAGAAGATCTGTGAAGCAACGCAGCCCGGCTGACGTCCTGAAGCTGATCAGCGACGAAGGCGTCGAGTTCGTCGACTACCGCTTCTGCGACCTGCCCGGCCTGGTGCAGCACGTCAGCGTGCCCGCCACCCAGATGACCGAGGACGTCTTCGTCGACGGCCACGGCTTCGACGGCTCGTCGATCCGCGGCTTCCAGCAGATCCAGGAGTCGGACATGATCCTGCTCCCGGACCCGAACACTGCCTACCTCGACCCCTTCCGGGCCCGCAAGACGATGAACATCCACTGCTTCGTGCACGACCCGGTGACGGGCGAGGCCTACACGAGGGACCCCCGCTACGTCGCCAAGAAGGCCGAGGACTACCTCGTCTCCACCGGCATCGGCGACAAGGCCTACTTCGGGCCCGAGCCGGAGTTCTTCATCTTCGACAACGTCCAGTTCTCCTACAAGGGCAACTCGTCGATGCACCTCGTGGACTCGGTCGAGGGCACCTGGAACACCGGCCGGGACGAGGGGCCGAACCTGGGCTACAAGCCCCGCACCAAAGAGGGCTACTTCCCGGTCCCGCCCATGGACCACTACCAGGACCTGCGCTCGGAGATCGCGGCCACGCTGATCGCCCTCGGCATCCCCGTCGAGCTGCACCACCACGAAGTGGCCTCCGGCGGACAGGGTGAGATCGGCATGCGCTTCGACACGCTCCTGAACATGGGCGACAAGTTGGTGACGTTCAAGTACGTGGTGAAGAACGTGGCCAAGGCGTTCGGCAAGTCGGTCACGTTCATGCCCAAGCCGCTGTTCGAGGACAACGGGTCGGGCATGCACACCCACCAGTCGATCTGGAAGGGCGACAACCCGTTGTTTTACGCGGAGACGGGCTACGCCGGACTGTCCGACATCGGCCGCTGGTACATCGGCGGCCTGCTGACCCACGCGCCCGCGATCCTGGCCTTCTCCAACCCGACCACCAACTCGTACAAGCGGCTGGTGCCCGGCTACGAGGCGCCCGTGAACCTGGTCTACTCCCAGCGCAACCGGTCGGCGTCGTGCCGCATCCCGCTGGCCCAGAAGTCACCGAAGGCCAAGCGGGTGGAGTTCCGCTGCCCCGACTCGTCGTCCAACGCCTACCTGGCCTTCGCGGCCATGCTCATGGCCGGCATCGACGGTGTGCAGAACCGCATCGAGCCGCCCGACCCCGTCGACAAGGACCTCTACGACCTCCCGCCCGACGAGCTGGCCAAGGTGCCCCAGGTGCCCGGCTCCCTCGACGAGGCGTTGGCGGCCCTCGAGCGGGACCGTGACTTCCTCGAGGCCGGCGACGTCTTCACCAACGACATCATCGAGACCCACGTCGACTACAAGCGGGCCCACGAGATCGACGCCCTCCGGCTGCGGCCGCATCCGTACGAGTTCCACCTGTACTACGACATCTAAGCGGGCGGCCGCTGACCTGCGGTTGTGCGTTCCCGGAGGCCGCCTCGTGACACGGAAGTGACACGAGGCGGCCTCCAGCGCGTTCCGACTGGGAACTCCGTCAGGTCGACTGCTGCGCCTGCCGTCGGCTCCGCCCGCCCAGCCACCCGAACCCGCGGTTGCTGCCGGCGTAGAGCCAGTCCCAGATTTCCGCGTCAGGCGTCTCGGCTGTAGGCCACGATTGGAATGCCTGACGCGCCCGATCCTGGTCGATCGCCACGCCGAAGAAGCCCCTGGCTACCGTGGCCCTCGTGGGGCCGTTGTAGCTCATTCCCCGGCCGACGGCGACGGACAAGGCCCCAAGGCCCCGTCGAGTAATGCTCTTCAACGATCTCGAGTTCGCCATGACGATGAGCACGTTGTGGTCCTCGATGCCGCTCAGGATGGAGAGATCCGGGCAATGCCAGGCGCTGATCGGAAGGGGGTCGGGCAACGTGCTTCGACGATCCAGCCACTTACTCCACTGGCGTAACCGTTGCCAACGCGTCCCGTCGAACTTGGGAGGACGCTCAACCCCCCGGAACTGCCGCATCCTCTGTGATCGGAACTCCGACACCCTGCGTCGCGCAGTAACCCCGAATTCGCGCGTTCCTTCGGTGAGGAGTCATGCGGCACGAAATATATCGTCAGGTACTTGTATTGCTTCAGAAATATGTTAAAGTTGACGCAATGGCATTTGAGGGATGTCCGGCGGCCGAGCTGGCCGAGGCAATCGGGCAAATGCATGCCCTCTCCTGCGCCGTGCAGCGGCAAATGCTGGGCCTGATCGCCGCGTTCGACAAACAAGATGGCTGGCGGGTGGACGGAGCCACGTCGGTGGTCCCGTGGCTCGTGGCGGCCCTGGGCGTGAGCCACTCGACCGCTGCCCAGTGGGCCCGCACGGCCCAGCGGCTGGAGGAGCTGCCCCACGTCGCGGCGGCCTATGGCGAGGGAAGGCTGTCGGCCGACCAGCTGGCCCCGGTGCTGCGGCTGGCAAACCCCGGCAACGAAGAGGAGCTAGTCGAGGCGGCCGTCGGCTGGTCGGCCGCCCACGCCCGGGCGGTTGCCCGCCAGGCCGCTCCCAAGCCCGAGGCGCCAGCGAAGTCGACGCTGCGGTGGTGGCGGGACGCCGAGGACAACGACGTGCTGCATCTGCGCGGCCGCCTGCGGGGCGACGCCGCCGCGGTCATCGAGCAGCGCCTCGAGGAGGAGACGGCCGGGGTCCCGGGGAACGACATCTACGAACACCGCGCCGCCGAGGCCCTGGCGCACCTGTGCGCAGCAAGGGACAAGACCGAGGTCGGGCGGGCGGTCGTGGTGATCCATGCCGACGCCGACGACGTGCGCGAGGACCCTGCTCTCCAACGCCTCGCCTGCGACGGCTCGGTGCGGGTCGTGAGCCACGGCGCCGACGGGGCGGTCATGGGCGTGGGCCGCACCCACCGCACCCCGCCGCCGTGGCTCGTGCAGCAGGTCCGCTACCGGGACAAGGGCTGCCGCTTCCCGGCTTGCGGCTGCACCCGGTGGACCGAGTGCCACCACATCAAAGAGTGGATCAAACACAAAGGCCCCACCGACCTCCCCAATTTGGCTTTGTTGTGCAGCCACCACCACAAGACGGTCCACGACGGCGGCTGGCGCATAGAGGGCGACGCTAACGGCGAGCTGCGCTTCATCCGACCCAATGGCGCGGTTCTGATTACCGGCCCCCCGCCGCTCAAACCGGAGGTGCGTAAGCGGATATTGGGTGACGGAGAAGCCGCCTGACTGACGGCGCGTCCAGCGGCCAGCGGGCCAACGCGGCCTACATCGACGCGAAGCGGTCCAGGCTGAGAGCGGCGGGGGCGCCGGTGGAGTTCGTCAGCCGGCGCTGGTCGGTGCCGTTGGCGGCCATGATGTAGATCTCCTCGTTGCCGTCCCGCAGGCTGACGAAGACGAGGTGGGTCGCGTCCGGCGACCACCACGGGTCGACGTTGACGTTGACATTGGCGGTGAGGGCGACCTGTTGGCTCGCCGGTCCGCTGGTCGACACCGTGGCGGTGAAGACGTTGGTCCCGTCGCTGTACGCCAGCTTGGTCGGGTCACGGGGCGAGAAGGCGGGGTGCCGCCCGCCGTTGCCGACCACCATGTGGACGTTGCTCACCTGGTTGGCGGCGTTGATCGTCAGCATCCAGACCTCGGGGGGCTGGTTCGGAACCGACCGCTCCCACGCGATGGACTGCCCGTCCGAGGACCAGGTGGGCTTGACGTCGAGGACGTTGGCGGACTGGGTGATGTTGACGAGGTTGCCGCCGGTCGAGTCCATGACCCACAGGTCGGCCTGGGCGGTGTCGCCAGGGGACCGGTTGCTGGAGAACACGATGCGCTGCCCGTCCGGGGACCAGCGGGGGAAGTTGTCCTTGGCGGCGGCGGCGTTGGTGAGCCGCCGCTCCTGCCCCCCAGCAGCGTCCATCGTGTAGATCTCGTCGTTGCCGTCACGCGTGGAAACGAAGGCCACGGAGAGGTGGTTGGGTGACACGCTCGGCTGGGTGTTGGCGCCCGGCGAGGACGTGATCTTCACCTGGTTGGTGCCGTCCGCGTTCATCGTCCAGATCTGCTCACCATCCTGCCGGGTGCTCACGAAGAAGACCTTGGCGTTTTGCGCCGTGGCGGTGGTGGTCGACGTCGTGCCTCCGCCGGGAGCAGTGGTGACGGGCGCCGTCGTGACGGGCACGGTGGTCGCGACTGCGGTCGTCGCCGGGGCGACCGTGGTCGTGCCTTTGCTGGAGCTCGCCTTCTCCTCCTTGTTCAACACCGTCGACCGCAGCAGGACCGCCGCGACGGCGAGGATCACGAGGCCCAGCACGGCCCGCATCGTCCAGCGCGGCAGGATCGCGTTCTGCTCCATGATCCCGTCGAGGGTGAGCGGCTCCCCGCCGTCGGGCTGGGCCGTGACCGAGAAGGTGCGCCCCATACTGGGACCGAGCCACCGCCATCGCCTCGGCTTGACCAGCAGTCCCGTCTCGACGGTGGCGGACGCGGCGGCTGCGATCGCGTCCGACTTGAACCGGAACTTCAGCGAGCTGTCCGGATCCTTGCCCGACAGCACGACCCGGGCGTCGGCGTTGCCCTCGTTGGTGACCGACACGCGGTGGTGCCCGGTCAGCCGGGCGCGCGACGTGTATGGGTTCAGCTCCGCCTTGTACTGGTGGTAGCGCCCGATCTCCAGCACCCCGTCGACGGCGGCTCGCACCGCCGGGTCGGCGCCGGACATGACCGTGATGCGGAACGGGCGCGAGCCGGCTGCCGCCGCCGAGGAGCGAGGGGGCTTGAACCGGATCGTGAACTCTCCGCGGTCGTCGGGGAAGAGCGACAAGCTGGCGGGCTCGACTTCGACCCACTCCGGGGGCAGGCCGGAAACGTCGGCGTGGTACTGGTCGACGATCCCGCTGCGGTTGGTCGCCTCCACCCGTGCCACGGCTTCGTTGCCCGGGTCGACCGCCAGCGTCGACTCTTCGAAGACGAGCGCCGGAGGCAGGTACCTACCGCGCTCGCCCCCTGCCCCGGCCGCCTGCCCCGGCGCCGAGGAGGGTGTGCCGGGAGCGGCCCGCTGGCCCGGCTGGCCCGGCTGGGTCGGCTGGGGCGGCTGCTTCGGCCCCTGGCCCGTCCACTCCAGGAAGGCCCCGCAGTTGCCGCAGAACGCGTCGCCGGGCGTGTTGCGCGCCCCGCAGTTCGCACAGGTAACCATTCGCGCGTTTACCTCAGCGTGTCGGAGTAGGACAGGAGGCGATAGTAGGGCCTGAACTCGGCCCGAGGCAGTGGCAGCCCAGCTCGCTCCAAATCGCCGCCGCCCGGGCACGGCGATCCCGGCGAGCCCCGTGAAGAGGCTCCATAACACGCCGGTCGTCGTACAATTTGGGTGGACCCGACGATTGGGCAGCTGCCATGGGGCGTCAGCGAAGGCGGCGGGAGGACGAGGCGGCGCCTGTCTCGCGTCAACTGGTCGCAGCCCGGTCGTCTGACCGGGCGGGCGCGGTTCCCGACGTCCGGGGCGGTGTCCACACCCTCAGCCAACAAAACGTGCTCACCCTGCAGCGTTTGGCGGGCAACCGCGCCGTCTCCGCCCTCATCATGCAAGACCGGCCGGTGGTCCAGCGGGACGACGAGTTGGAGGAGGGTGTCAACCGGCTAGGCGGTGGCATCGACACCGCCAACACCCAGATCGGGCAGTGGGGCGGCGTCGGCGCCTTCGGCCAGTCCTCCAGTAGTCCGGGCATGCGCAACTACGAGCTCGGCGGCACGTCGCTCGAAAGCGCCAAGGCGGGCGAGGCAAGCGCCGGGATCGGCATCGGGACGAGTTTGACGTCGACCGTTCTCTCGTCGATGTCCGCCGAGCGGGGCCGCCAGCGCCGCAACGCCGCCGTCGAAGGCACGGCCGAGCACCGGGCCGGGACCCGGGACCTCGTGTCGGGGGCCACGACCGCGACCCAGTCGGCCTACGGCGTGGCGTCGAACGTCACCTCCGTGGTGGCGGGGGTCGGCGGGATCCAGAGCATGGCCGGGTCGACGTCCGCCCTCGCCGGGGCGTCCGGGGCGCTCGGCGCCGGCGCCGGCGTCGTTGCCCTCCCGCTGTCCGCCTTCACCACCGGCCGGACGATTCGCAAGGCCCACAAGCAGCGCCTGCGGTGGGAGGCGCTCAAGAAGGTGTCGTCCAGCCAGCAGAGCGCGCCCAAGGAGGCTCTGGCGGCCAAGCTCCAGGAGGTCGACGCCCTCACTGGTGAGCTCGCTGGCCATCAGGAGGACCTCGCCGACGCCCAGGCCCGCCGGGCACGGATCGCGACCGTGGTCGATGAGAACACGCCCCGGCGGTTGGCGATGATCGATCGCGACATCGCCGCCACCCAGGCCCTCATCGACAACACCCAAAATAGGCTCGACTTTGCCAAGGTCGAAGAGGGGCAGCTGACGACGGCCAAGGAGGCGGCCGACCGCGCGGTGCAGGAAGCGGCGGCCCGCGCCAAGAACCCGCCCGCTGACCCCACGCTCGAAGACATCCAGGCCTACGCCATGTCGAAGAACAAGGCCGGCCTGATCAAGAAGGTGGTCGGCGCCGTCGGCGGACTGCTCTCGGTCGGCGGTGGTGTCGCAGGAACGATCGCCGCCTTCGCCGCGATCGGGGCTACCGGCGCCATCGGCGCCGCCGCGGTTGCCACTCCGATCGGGTGGGCGCTCTGTGGCGGCGCGGCCCTCATCGGTCTCGGCCTCGCCGGGCTGGCGGCGTGGAAGTTCTTCTCCAAGCGGTGGGCCCGCTCCAAGACCGACGACACCGGCCGCCAGCGGGGCAAGCTCGAACGCCTCGGCGTGACGCTCAAGTTCTGGAAGAAGGTCGGCAAGAGCCGTCGCGAGATCTACGCCGAGAAGCTCTACGAAATGGCCTTCACCGGCGCCGGTCCTCGCCAGGCCCAGGCCCGCGAAACCATCGCCGCCCTCGGCCTCGACTGGCGGGTCCTCAAGATGGACGAGGCCGCCCAGAAGGCTGCTTCGATCGAGCTGATCACCGCCAAGCTGGCTTCGTAGTCCGCGCCTCCTGCGGCGCTACGTGCAGAGCTTGGTGTTGGCGGGGCTGGCCGCGTCGACCGCGGTGAACGACCAGACGGTGGCCTGCGCCTGATTGGTCTTCACTGCGGCCAGGACGACCGGTTGCGTCGTGCCCGGCAGGAAGAAGGGCACCACGATCGTCCCGTTCGTCACGGTCGGGTTGCTGATGGCGGCCAGCCCCCGGCCCGTGTCGAGGGCTCGGACGTCCATGGCCTTCGGGTTCCCGCTGACGACCGCGACCACGCTGCAGGCGGGCGACATGGTGTCGACAAGCGTGGCGCCGACCTCAAGAGCGCCCAGGTCGCAC
>JADMIO011413751.1_pt1 | contig 12846 bp, 13 predicted proteins | sample 8958161 | NCBI WGS metagenome assembly JADMIO01 (sample SAMN16585339, study PRJNA669376) | soil metagenome | isolation source: Crop rotation soil | place: USA: Cullars Rotation, Alabama | collected 2011 | reverse complement strand
CCAAGGTTCCGCGCAGGCGCATGGACAGCTCAGCCATCATGTCCGCCAGGTCCTCCCGACCAAGCTTGTCGCCGCGCAATACGTCGCGTTCGGCAAACAGCTCTTCGCGAAGTGCCCGCATCGCGGCATCGAGGTTCGACTGCAGCTGAGCTAGCGCCTCACGACCGCGCGCATTGCTTTGACCCAGGTCGGCCTCGACCTGCTCGGTGGCGGCCACCAGCTCGCTGCGCTGCGTGCGCAGCGCCTGACTGCTGCGATGATCCAGGTCCTCGATCGACGCCGCCCGCGCGGCGCTTTCCTGGCGCAGTTGCGCGCTGAGCTTCTCCGCGCGCGTTTCAAGATGCTCTTCGATGGCCGTTGCGCGCCGCCCATGCTCGTTCTCCAGGCGCTCGATCTCCGCCCGCAGACGAGTCTCCAGCTCCTGGAAACGCCGGTCGTATTCGCGCATGAGACTGCCGAACAGGATGTCGCGAACCTGGTCCATTTTCCGATCTTCGGGGATTGGCGTTTCCACGACGGACACCGCTGCTGCCCGAGGGGCAGTGCCAGGTTTCTTCTTCGTGTTCATTTGCATAACTCGCTCATTCGGTCGCCGGCGGCGGGATCAAGCCAGTGAAGGCAGAGGGGTGATTCGTGCAGCATCCATGCAGCGCGGAATGGGGGAGGCCGCAGATGACACCGGTAATGGGCTGGCGACGCGCCCTTCGGCAGCTGTTGGTCGAAAGCGATTGGCGCGCTGCTCTTGCCCACCGCCGGGCGTTGCCTTAACGCTGCGTGCCGACGGGCTGCATGCGTGCGGGCCGCGTGGCTGCAGCGGGCTCTCTGAGATCCCTGGCTCTGCCACGTATTGGCGACTCTTGCCTGGTGACGTCCTGGCATGCGCAATGGCGTCTCCCCACACTTCGCGCGCGCCGTAGCGGCTCGAACCTGAAACGGTCAGCGCGACCGTAAAGCCGCTGCCTGACCTCCACCATTGGGAAAAGTCTTAGCCGACATAGGGCACTGCTACGCGCTTTGAAACGCCCAGCCTTCGAACCCGTCAGTCGACCAGAAAACTCAATCCGTGATGACTCAGAAACACGCCGATCTCGGCTTTGGAGCGCAGGCCTAGCTTCTTGAAGGCGTTGTATTTGTGCGTCGAGACCGTCTTGTAGCTGCGGTGACTGTCGATGGCGAGCGCTTGCATGTTTTCGCCTCTGGCCAGCGCCAGCATGACGCTGCGCTCGGAGCTACTGAGACTGTTCCATGGATGCTTGCGGGCTGCCTCCACGTCAATCGAGGGATCGACGAAGGTCTCTCCCGCGACGACAGCGCGAATGGCATCGATGGCCACCTGCGGTCCGCTGCACTTGGACACATAGGCCATCGCCCCTTGATCCAATGCCGCCAGCGCCACGCTGGGGCTCGTATTGCCGGTATAGACGATGAGCTTCAACGATCGACCTTCGTCCCTGACTGCCTTGAGCAGCGGGATCCCTTTCGGGGGCGCGGACATGTCCGGCTCCAAAATGAGGTAGTCGTAACGGATCTCCTTCAGGCGGCGCAACAGCCCCGGAACCCCGGCGGCCGTATCGATGCGGGATATGCTTCCCCGGAATGCCGTTCGCAGCATTTCGGAAAGCGCCACAAGAATGATTGGATGAACATCGGCAATCAGGAACCTCATTGTTCCTCCCCCGGAATGCGCATTAGCAGACCCGCGGATCAGCACAAACGCGCCGACCCGCGAACAAACAAGTCGTCCCTGCTTATCTCAACGAGTCAGCCGTTCTGGCCCCCCGCTTGCCAGCGATCAATGAGCCTCGACGCATGCACCATGTGCGCCGGATAGGCTGACCGGCCACCGCCCACGGCCAGGCAGTTCCGCCCGCCCTGACCCTGGCCAGGCGGAGAAGGCTTTTTGCCGTGGAAGCGAGACGACACATCTCTCGCGTGGGATCGAGGGGCGATTACCGGCCGAAAGGACTTCATGTCAATGTCCGTCCCGGCTATCGACCGGACGATGACCGCAAGGCATTCGAACAACGCTCATCCTGAGCCTCCCTCATGACTGGCGCATTGCGAACGGAGCGCCATGGCGTTTATATCACGTACGCAGCGAGCCGAACGAGAGAACATGCAAGACTTCCTACCTAGCAACAGCGTTGAGGCAGCCCTTTCGATGCTGACGTTACTTTGCGTGCCATCTCGATAGAGGCCCCTTGTCAGCTTGCGCTATCGACACCTCGCGGCGTCCGCGCCAACTGCGCTACTACCGGTTACAACGGAACCGAAAACCCTGCGACTGATATTCGACGTTCACGCCTGTCGACACCATGTCTTTATCCGACACTCGGCAGTTCCAACTCGCCAGGCGGATTGAGCGCCCTGTCATGGCGTTCAGAGAGCGGCGTCAACACGCACTACGCGACTGGGCTGCCGGAATGACGACCGTTACATTCGCAACCGTACGCGATTACTTCCCTTGAGTCGTCATGATCTGCATGTAGCCATATCTGTCGATCGTGGCCAGTCGCCTGTGGGAAACCAACCGTCTGTGCACGCGTTCTCGCCGCGCAGATAACTGGCGACCACCCAGTGGCCACGCACATGCAACTCGCCGGCCGACTTGCCGTCCCATGGTAGATCCTGACCATCGATGCCGACGATCTTCATGTCTATGCCGAACAAGGCCCTTCCTTGCTTGGACTGGATGACCAGGCACTGCTCGTCGGTCAATGCCATCACTTCCGACCTGAGCGAACAGGCCGTGCCGATCGGGCTCAATTCGGTCATACCCCAGGCGTGAAGGACTTCCACCCCATGTTTCTTGAATTGCCCACGCATCACCGAGGGGCAAGCCGGGCCGCCGAGGACCATGCGCCGCATCGTGGAAAACTGCAGTCCGTTGGATTCAACGTGAAATGACAGCGCTTGCCATATCGCGGGAACGCCGGCCGCCAGCGTGACACCTTCGGTTTCGCTCAACTCGTACAGCGACCTTCCCTCCTGCCTCGAACCGGGAAAGACCAGCTTCGCACCGACCATGCATGCCATGTATGGAATGCCCCACGCGCTGGCGTGAAACATCGGCGCCACGAGCAGGACCGTATCGTTCGCGGATAGGCACAGAGCGTCCGGCAGCGCGCCCGCCATGGTGTGCAGGAGCGTCGACCGGTGACTGTAGAGCACCCCTTTCGGCCTCCCCGCGGCACCCGTCGTATAGCACAGCGACGAAGCGCAGTTTTCGTCGAACTCGGGCCATTCATAGGTATCGTCCTCCGCCGCACAAAGATCCTCGTAGCAAAGCAGTCCGGGAATGCGTGAATTCGGCGGCATGCGCGAGCGATCGCTCATGAGCACGAAATGGCGAACGCAGGTCAATTCGCCTGCGATCGACTCGAGCAGGGGAAGGAAGGAAAGGTCGAAGCAAAGGATCTGGTCATGCGCATCGGACACAATCCCGGCCAGCTGGCCGGGAGGTAGGTGCGGATCAAGCGTGTGCAACACCCCATCGGCACCGGACACGGCGTAGTAAAGCTCCATGTGGCGATAACCGTTCCACGCCAGCGTAGCCACGCGATCGCCGGGCGCCATGCCAAGTGCCAGCAAAGCTTTGGCCATCTTCCGTGCACGGGCGGCCAGCTCGCGATAGGTGTAGCAATGGATTCCGCCCTCGACCCGCCGAGAGACGATTTCCTGCTCGCCATGATGGCGTTCCGCGTGCCGAAGCAGCGATGAGATAAGCAGCGGCTGCCGCATCATTTGGCCATGGATCATGTGCCTCTCCTGCGACTGAACCCGGTCAGCCGTCGCGTCGCTGGCCGTTGCTGCATCAAGCCCATCGACATCGGCACCGGCGAATACCACGGCTGTAGTGCACCCCATATCAGCGGCCGTACCCGGGATCGGCAGATCAGGTGAGCGTTCACTCTGGCTCATAACAACAGCTCAACCGAAGGCCGTCAGGTCCCGCGGCGTGATGCCTGCGCGCTCACAGAACGTGAGATATCGCTGCAGACCGGTCTTCCAGTTCTCGATGCCCAGAACTTTATCTTCCTCACTGAGAAAGATCAGGTCGCCGACCACGATGTTCAGCACCAGCAAGTTCCCTTCCCTGCTTACGGCTTCCGGCGTATGCAACGACGCGGCGGTTTCAAAGACCACACTGCCCGGACCGGCAATCCAGTCGTGCTCCTTGTATTTCCATCGGCCTTCGATCGTGTACGCGATAACGGTGCCCGAATGGTGATGCCGCGGCAGCTCCAAGCCCGCCCTCACTTTCATGAGAACGATCATCTCGCCGCGAATCGGATCCAGCTTGAAGTACTTCAGGAAGACATCGTTCGAGTATGGCGTGAAAGGCAGCCATGGAAGGGCCTCGTCGTCAATAACCGAGGTCTGGACGTGCCCGTGATACATGGATCGCCTCCGCTGGCGAGCATCGCGACCGCCGACTAGAATCCGCCCGGAAAGGGTTACGAGGCCAAATCCCCTTGACCGGATTGCCCCCCGAGCATCCATAGTCAGCGGAAAGAGCGGAATCGCGCGATATCCCGTCACGACATCTGCCAGTCAGTTTTCGACAACCGCCCACCCACGACCGGCCAGAGGATTAACGATGAACACAGCGCGCAAGGTTCCAGTCCGATACCTGGTCCTGTTGCGCGACTGGCTCCGGAAGCAGGATGTCGACATAGTTGCCCTGTTGCGCATGGCTGGCATCGATCCGGCGAAGTTCGATCGCCGGGATGCCATGCTGGAGCCCATGGAAATGGAGGCGTTCATCGTCACCGGCCGACGACTCACCGGCCGCACCGACCTTGGCTTCGAACTGGGTCGGTTGATCAAAATGACGTCCCACGACCTGCTGGGCTTCGGCATGCTCAGCTGCCGCAATATTGACGAAGTCATGCGGCTGGTCGCGCGTCATTATCACCTAATGACCGAGACCTTCTCGCTGCGCTATCAGCGCGGCCCGACCGGTATGGGCGAGGCGATCTATACGCCGGCCATGGCAATGCCACTTGAGATGCTCTACTTCTACCTGGAAACACTGGCCATCGCGCATGAAAACCAGCTTCGCCTGATGCTGCCGGAGGGCTCCAGGGAAGCCTACGACATCTACATATCGATGCCGCCTCCGCCTCATCTGGCGCGGTATCTCGGGCTGGCACCGGCACGGTTCCACTTCGACGGCAATGCGCTACCGGAAGTACGCGTGGTCATGACCGCCTCCATGCTCGATCATCCGCTTCCGTACGCCGACGCTCATGTCGTGGAGGACGTGGATAAGCGATGCGCCGACCTGGCCTATCGCCCACGCAGTACCGATGTCGACTGGGTGCAATACCTGCGCATGATGTTTCTCCGGCTGGAAGGAGAGCCCCCGACATTGGAAAGCATCGCCCGAAGCAATCGGGTGTCTCCGCGCACCATCGACCGCCACCTGCGGCGCGAGAATCTGAGCTTTCGCGAGTTGTTGCATCAAGTTCGCTTCGAACGAGCCCGTGAGATGCTTCACAATTCACCGGCCACTGTGGCGCAAATCGCTCAACGCCTTGGTTTCAGCGACGCCGCAAACTTCAGCCGTGCCTTCAGGCGCGCCGTTGGTATTCCACCCAAAGAATATCGTCGACGTGCACTGAACAGGGCAGTCGACTAGCCGCTTAGTGCTTGAACATATCGCGACCATGCCATCACACAACGGTCCAGGGCTACTGCCGGAGTGAGTCGAGCGCCCGCAGCCGCGATTCATATGCTTCATTAGTTCTCAATGAAGAGCTACCAGCCGAAGAAGTCGATGCCGGCCCTCGCCCACCCTCGATAACGCTCCCTAATCACAAATCCAGTACAGCGATAATTCCAAAGGACGGCGCTTCGCAGCGATAATGGTTAGGCCGCAACCCGAGCTAAGTTGCCAGCGTGATCGGTAATCGACGTTGCCTACCTATCGACCATGCGCACGCTACTGCTAACTACGCGTACTCTTCTGTCGACCCGAGCCCGGGCTGACGCCCCTGTCTTTGGCTGGGTTCAGTGGGGTGGCGCCACGGGCCGTTGATAGAACGGCGTGATACCGCCGCGCAGGACCCCTTCGCGATGCGACGGCTCATCCGGAAGGAAGCGAACGATAAAGCGCGCGGCATCGACGCCAGCTTGAATGGCCACGGCTGTTAAGGCATCCGCCAACGCAGTGTCCGCGGGCTCATCTAGCGCTAGGACAATGTCAGCTTGGGGCTCGCTGCCTCGCAGAAGCTCATAAAGGAAGGCTCGGTCGACGCGACCGTGCCGATTAAACCACTCAACCAATTTGATCGCGACGCTATACAGCGCGTCATCAGGTAGCCGAAAGGCCCAAGGTACGGCGCAGGAGGGGTTCCCGGTTTCCTGATGGGCTTTCGCCATATGACCCAGAATCTGGGTGACGCGTGGTTCCGTCAGTTCAAAGGGCGTATTGGACAGAGGATTGACGATGCAGCATTGACCATCCACGGCGGCAAGTAACAGTCGCGTGGGGACGCGCACTGCCTGAATCGGAGGAGGCGGGGTGATCGTTAGCTGTTGCACGCTCGTGAAGATCGGAACGAACATCCTTCCATCTGTCGTGTGTTGCCACTGGACCAGATTATGTCCAGGGTCGGCAGGGCCAGGGCCGGGACGCTGTTTCAGTAGTGTCAAGACCCGCTGACGGCTCAACTCGCGCAAGAAGGTAGTTTCGGCTCGCGCGCTGCGGCCGGCATCAAGCCAAAGTACCTCCAATGGCTCAAGCGGGCTCCGGCATCCAACTCGCTCTTCGTTGTCCACGCGCCCTAAGGCTCCTCCACAGTTTTGAGAAGCTGATCTTTTTCGGCGATGGAGAGTTGCTCAAAGGCCAGGATCATCCTGGCAAGGCGTTCGTCTTCTGCAAAGAGGTAAGCGGTCGGTACCTCAAGGGCTGCAGCCAGGCGAGCCACAGTTGCCATATCGGGCTCATGGACGCCCTTCTCATAACGATTGATGCGTGTGGCTGCCACAAAAGGATCCAATCCTGCCTCGACCCCTAAGTCTCTTTGGGACAACTGGCGATCCAGTCGAGCCTGCTTCAGGCGTCGCTGGAAGACCAGCCGGATATCTGTTCGCCGTGGCATCTCACAAACCTTCGCAGAGAGTAATCCCTACGAGATTCGTAATTTTGCCTTGCTTGCGATATTACGAGTTTCGTAATATTGGATGCAAGCGGCCCTGGGCCAGGGCTATTGGGTTCACGGCATGCAGCTGGTACTCAATGACGAAGACACCATCCCTATCCCTCTGGATGACTTCATCGAGGAGGCTTGGTCGATACAATACGCCCGTGCCCTGCACTCAGGAGACGTAGACTGCTTCCGCGCACGGCTAGCCCATTGCTTTGCACTGAGCCTGGCCGACTGCTTAGATGTCGACCTCAAGCCGCCGACTCCCGCCCAGGTTCAGTACGCTACCGATATAGCGCGGCAACTTGGAGTAGCGTTGCCTTCGGAGGCATTGCGGTTCCGCGGCTCTATGTGCGAATTCATTGATCGCTTTGCCGAGGCCATGCGCCAGAAAAGGCGAGGAATTCAGCACAAATAGTTGTCCGTTTGCGGGCGCGATGCGCGTCCATATTCGAAGAGGCATGACCGACTCGCCGACAACATCACTACGGCGCCGCTATCACAGTTGCCCAGGACGCGATGGGCCGCAGCGGAACCTGGAAACCGAGCACATCATCAAGACCAGCGTGTCTGAGTCGATGACAATCGCCATCGCCCATTCAAGGCCCAATTTACCCAAAGTAGGCCCCCAACTCACCGGTCATCACATCCAACGCCAGCGGCACCAACATCACACGTGGATCGCTGGACAATCTCTCCCGAGGGCTGAGGCCCTTCACCCACAACCGACTGCGCCGCCATGGGCGCGTGGTGAGAGGCGCCAAATGGTGCTGCAGCCACCACATTTGAGCGACAATCTTTTGGCCATCCGGTGAGTTCGCTATCCGCTGACCCTTTTCGTCGGGAAAAGTGCGCGCAACTTCTCGCAAATCGTAGTTTGCGAGCCATAGCCAACCCTCGCCACCCGACAGCGCATCCAGCGTCAATTGGCGGGCCCGAGCGAACAGCACGTACGCAATGCGGGCCGCAGAAGGATTCAGCGACAGAATTGCCAGTGCCGGTGGCAAGTACCTCGCGATGTGGAACTTGTCAACGTCAGGCCATCCATCCGACGTCGTGGCGGTTACCAGCAACCAGAGCACAGCCACGGCCTCATAAGTGCCCTGCAAAGCCAAACGACCAAGGTCCTCGTCCGTCAATGGATCCTTTGGACTAGCAAACACGCGCCATCGAACCGCCGCGTCGTGTAAGGACCAGAAGGCCCTATCACCAAGCCCGGCAAGAGCATCGTCAATAGAGGGGATTCGTTTTCGAACCAAATCCCACAGCAAGGGACATGTCGCCATCGCAATGCTGGGAAAACAGGCTTGAAGCGTGCGCTGTGAACTGGCGCGCAACTGACGCGCACCCCGACGAGCAAGCCTGACCCTCCCGGAAGTGGCCGTCCCGACATCGGATCGACGCTCATACGCCCAGCCTGCACCGACCTCCACCGAATTGGCGCGCTTGGTGGACGTGGCCGCGACCGCGCCGTCCGCAAGCGCCATGCTTCTCAATAGGTTGGCGAGATCACCACGAGGCATAGATTCCACCGCGGATTCGTCAGCGGCGCGCAATTTAGCCGAAATGGCCTGCATTTGCGCACGCTACCCTCACCCCACCGCATCGGCAAGTCATGCCAACTGGTCTATTTCTGCGATTTTTCAGTGCATTGCGCATGCAGTTCTTTTGAGAATAACGGCTGCATGGACTTATCGACGAAATTTGGCGATAACCACCTACCCCTGTTCTTCGCTGCGGGGCCACTGCATGGCCAGCTTTGAAGGTGAGCTTCGCAAAACGCTTCTAGCCGAGTGGGGATATGTCATGGGCAGCGAAGGCCTCCGGCAGGCATTCGGCTTCCGGAGCCAGGCCGCCTTGAGAGCGGCGATTAGCCATGGCCGCGTACCCGTAAAGACGTTCACGATCACAGGACGGCGGGGGCCCTATGCGCTGACTCATGAAGTCGCCGCCTGGATAGCTTCACAAATCAGTCACTCAGGAACATCTGGCACTCAGGCTAAAGGCAAACTTACCGCCAAGCCTCCCCGGGATGAGTCATGACCGATTCTGACCCAGCGCCCGTTTACGGGACTTCGCTGGACCTACGCAAGGGCACCTCATACATCGCCCCTCTCCAGCCGGCCGCCGCGGCCCGACCACTCTCTCGGTTACATCGGGCTCAGACGCACCACGCCCTGGATTCACCCGATTTCGGCTCGGGACAGCCAAAACTGTTGAAAGCCCCCAAAAGAAAAGCCCCTGCGCTAACAGGGGCCGGCGAAGCTCTAAAGCCTCGGCAGGCACAAGCGTCGTCCTTTTGGGCCCCTCCGTCAAGGCCTCGGGCCTACCCAAAAGGAATCTCCCCTATGCAAAACGAACGCCACTCCGCCAACGCCCCCGCCACACCTCAAGACAACCTCGGCCATCGCACCCTTACCCGGGGCAATAGGGTCGAGCGCCTGACGCAGCGTCTCTCGCTACCCGGAACTGGTGGGCGCACCTATCTCCTGGACCTGTCCCTCGATCCGATCACGCACTATGTGCTGCGCTACCGACTCCGCCCACTTCCACCTAGTGCATCGGTCAGTACCGCGTTGCCCTAGTTCGGCACCCTACCCGGTGCCGTGACGCCGACTCGCTCGGACATCATGGACACGAGCTGACATCCCTTGCGGCGAGCACCCGCTCCCGCAAGGGGCATCCGCGTGCGTGCCTACGACCCAGGGAGCTGGCTTCCACCTGATCCATACACCCCATCGTCGCCTTCTTGTGTCGGGAGGGACGCTGCCGCGCCAACACGCGGCGTCCTTCACCTGCGTGCGCCCATCGCCACTGCAGCCCAAGCATTCCCGGGGGGAATGAGAGACGACGTCTACTTTTGGGAGGTGACAAGCATGAAACGCGGACCCTACCCAGCCTGTGCCGGGGTAGCGACGGACGAGCATAGCCGCGCCGCTAGCGGCCACCCCGCTTCTTGGCACCAATCAAATCCGCCATGTCAGCCAACGCCGCCATTCTCGCCACGCCCCCTGACACGTCCTGAACGGCGGCGAGGCGACCTCTATCTTTTCCGCTCACCCAAGCTCTCGAGGACTGTCGAACTCATCGGCTGCCTCAACATGGCCATCGCTCTCACCTTTGAGTTCAACACCCAGGTCATCGCCTATGTGGAACGTCCCCGGCGCCTCACTCTCGCGTCGGGAACATCAATCGAGTTCGCGTTCTGGACGATGGAGGGCAAAGGCCGGGAGCGATTTTGGCTACCCGTCGCGGCCAGTGAAACGGTGGGTACGAAGACATCGCGCCGCGAGCATCGCCAAGCACGCGATCTGATCGAGGCCGCACAAACTGCCCACATCGCCGTGGAGTTCCTCCTTGAAGAGGATCTGCGCCGACAGTCAGCAACCTTGAGCACCTGGTACCGTCTGCTTCCATACGTGCAAACCGCACAGGTCCTTCCGCATCGCGAATCGCTACGCCAACAACTGCGTGCACTCTTTCGTACCCAGGCGCGCGCGACCGTAGAGCAGTTGGAGCGAGAGCTACCCGCTTTCCGGGCGGCAGACGTGCGGGCCACAGTCTTCGACCTTGTCCACATCGGCGAGCTCGTCATGACGGACCCCACGCGCTTGGGCCGCTTTAGCGTCATCGCCAGAAGGGAGGGATAGCCATGCGTAGCCTTAATCTCACCATTGTGGGTGAGGACATTCGCAGCTTTGTTCGCCCCAACGTCAACGATGTACTACCGGCTCGCCAAACAGCATACAAAGCACGATGCGCCGCAATGACCGATGTCGCCGGCGGCACGACGATCGCGGTCGCCGCGGCCACACACGGGGTCGATCCTCGCACCGTGACGCGTGATTGCCAGATTGCCATGGAACCTGCCTCGGACGGCCAGCGGAACGGGTTTCGCGCCTGCATTCCTTACGAACTTCGCCGCCCCAAGGCGCCCCCGCACGAGGTTTACATCCAGCCAGCGACTAGCAAGGGACCACATGCCCTCAGTAAAGCACTGGCCGCCTGCCGCAAACTCCAGAAGCTGATCGACGACTACAGGGGCGCCCTGCCCGACGGCACATGCAAGACTCGCTCGTTTGATCGGTTGTTCGATCAGTTCAAAGCGATCATCCGCAAAGAGCTTGGCAGCGAAGGATATCCCTTCAATACCCAGGATGACGGCCGACGAGCTCTGCTGAACCATCTCGCACGCCTCCGGCGCGCCCGACTGGAGGCAGGAGCCGCTGAGGTGGAGGGTAGCGAACCCAATCTCACGCGCTTCAATCAGCTCTTCCATTTGGCGCCGCTGGATCGCATCGAATTTGACGCGCACAAGATCGACACTGACTGGGTACTCACCCTGCAGGCGCCCAACGGAAAGTTCGCCAAGCGCCGCATCGAGTGCGTCACGCTGTTGGCCGCCGTTTGCGCGTCATCACGCTATCTGTTGGCCTACGCACTCGTGCTCGGCACCTACAACCGACTGGATGTCCTGCGCCTCTTTCACAAGGTGCTCTCGCCGTGGCGACCGCGAGAGCTGATTGTGCCCGACATGCGCTACCCCGACGGCGCCCAGCTTGGACTCCCTGTTGACGAACAAGGCGTCGGCCCGCGCGGCATCGTGATCGCCGGCGACAACGCCCTCGCCCACCACGCCGAGGTCTGCGTCGACAATCTGTTGGGGCACCACCGAGGCATTCTCAATTTCGGCCCAGCCCATGTGCCCGAAGTGCGACCCATTATCGAAGCGCTATTTCGATTGCTGGAACAGGGCGCACTGCGCCAGATCGCAGGCGCCTTCCAGCCCGAAACACGCGTCAATGGAAAGACGCGGACGTCTTTCCTTCGTTCGGAAGACCACCCCTTTCACTACGAGGGCATGGAGGATCTCCTGGATGTTATTGCGGCCGGATATAACATCACACCGCATACCGGCCTGGGCGGGCGCACGCCCGCCAGCGTGCTCAATACCCACCTGGCATCAGGGTGGTCATGGTGCAGCAGTGACGCTGCAACGGATGCGTCGAGCTTGACCACCGTTCGCTTCCCGGCCTGGATTCGCGGCGACAAGACCAGTGGCCGCCTACCCTTCGTTCAATATTACTCCACGCACTATCGAAGCCCGAAACTTATGGGGCGCCGCGATCAGGTCGGCAAGTGTTTCATCGGAGAAGCCAACCTCCAGGACCTCCGACAGATCGTCCTACTGGACCCCGCGGACGGCAGCCCATGGTCTCGGCTGACCGCGTTGCCGCCGTGGGATCGCACGCCACACGACTTGCACCTACGACAACAAATCATTCGCGCGCGCAACCGTGGCCTTCTCGAACTCACCGGCAGCCGTGATGCGATCGCGTGTTACCACGCCTTCACACACCAGCAAGCCATTCAAGGCAAGGCGCCCGCTGATCTCTACGCACGTGTCGACGCGCAGCTCAAACCTTCCCCGGGGCATCCCGGCAATGCTGGCCGCCGGCCCGCCGTCCTCCCCCGGCGCGGCCCCATCACCTTTGCCCATACCAAGGACTAGTCATGAACATCGCCACCGAGTTCGTCACCCTGTCTTTCCAGCACATTGGGATCCTAAGCTTAGAATTCCACGTGGACAAGTTGTCGCGGCCGCTTCTATAGTGTCACCTAAATACTAGTGACTCCAGCGTAACTGGACTGGCCACAGTTAGGCCGCAAATGTAATCACACTGGCTCACCT
>JADMIO011047636.1_pt1 | contig 12846 bp, 25 predicted proteins | sample 8958161 | NCBI WGS metagenome assembly JADMIO01 (sample SAMN16585339, study PRJNA669376) | soil metagenome | isolation source: Crop rotation soil | place: USA: Cullars Rotation, Alabama | collected 2011 | reverse complement strand
TCAACCTCGCCAACGTCAACATCTCCGATTATCAGGGCTACCTGATGCCGAAGGCGGTGACTGACACCGACTGGCAGGGGCGCACTATCACGTTCCAGCAGGGCGAGATGACGTTCCCGTTCTGGCTCGTGGACAAGTTCACCGGCCAGCCTGCCTACAAGTTCAAGCGCGGCATGATCGTTATCGAGGAGTACGCTCAGGGCGGCCCCGACGAGAAGAAGGGCGTGCAGCAGCTGGTCGAGGAGAAGCGCGTTGGGCGCTGGCACTTCCCCGACTACGACATCACCCTGCTCGCCAACCGCGACACCGACCGCTCCGGCACGACCAAGGACTTCGACCACGCCATCAACCGGCGTGTGGAAGCCGAGCTCGTGCCGACGCTGAAGGCGCTGCTTGTCTATGGCGCATCGGCTGGCTGGTCGAACATGACCATGGCGTTCGCCGCCCGCAACACCGACCTGCTGTTCGCCTCCACCATCCCGGAGAAGCAGGGCCCATGGCTGACGCCGCGCTCCCTCGAGAAGCTGGATGACATCATGCAGACAGCCGAGGAGCAGGGGCGCTCGCTCGAAGACCCGCTGGTGCTGACGGCTGCGGCCGGCACTGTCGGTCAGGGGAACGCCGGCACCTACATGGCCTTCGTCAAGGCGCGGTCGAAGATCCCGACCATCACCGCCATCCTCAACGATCCCGAGGGTACGCCCGTGCCGTCCGAGATGGATGTCATGATGTTCCTCGTGTTCGATCTGGCGTCGAAGACCACACGGCAAAACCTGTCAACGCTGGTGAAATACGTAGATCGCCTGCCCGAGGATTTCGCGGTCACGTACTTCTATGCGGTTACCAGCCGCGATCATTCGATGGTCAGCACGTCTGAGTTCTCGAAGTTCGCAGTGAAGAACCTGCCGTTGCTCACCGCCGTCGCCAGCCGCGCCCGCTAAGGGAGAATCACTATCATGTCCGCATACGCCGCACTCAAGCCGGGCGTGAAACCCGGCATCCGGGGCTACAAGCCCTCCCGCGCCGAGGAGAAGTATATCGCCGACGCGCGGGGTTTCCTGACCATGACGGCACCGTTCTGGTCGCACATCCTCTATGCCGAGCTGCCGATTGTCTACACCGATGACGTGCCGCTGGCCGGCACGGATGGCCGGCGCATCTACGTCAACGTGCCCAACATGCAGGCTGCCGGCTGGGGGCTCGAGGAGGTGGCGTTCGTGCTGGCGCACGAGGTCATGCACTACGTCTACGGCGACCTGATGCAGGCCGTCGTCTGGCGGCGTGACCGCAACGTCATGGTCTCCAATGGCAAGACGTTGCCGTATGTCCACCCGCACATGAACCGCTCTCAGGACTACCGCATCAACGCCGCGCTGATCGAAGCCAAGGTTGGCAAGTTTCCGAAGATCGGGCTGTTCAATCCGAAGATCTCCGAGAAGGGCATGGAGTCGAGCGTCTCGATCTACGAAAAGACGTGGAAGGACTGCGGCTCGGACGCGGCCAACTTCGATGAACACCTCGAGCCTGACGAGGAGGCGAAGCCCATCGATGACCTGCGTAAGGTGCAGGTGATCGCCGGCGCCATCCAGGCACATGCCGCATCGGGCAAGGGCGAGCTGCCGGCATCGCTCAGGGTGCTGGTCGGTGAGATCCTCGAGCCGAAGGTGGACTGGAACGACAAGCTCAGGGCGCAGATGCTCAGGGCTGCGGGCCAGCCCGGGCTGAACTGGAAGCAGCTGAACAAGCGTCTGATCGCCCGCCCCGAGCGCATCGCCTTTGCCCGCCGCTCGCACTACGGCTGCGGCACGGTGGTGATTGCCATCGATACGTCAGGCTCAGTGTTCGAGAAAACCGGCGAGTTCCTGTCGGAAGCCAACGGCATCGTGCAGGACCTCAACCCCGAGCGTGTGCTGGTGATCTGGTGCGACGCAAAGATCGGACGCGTCGATGATCTCGATGAGCCCGGCGACCTGCTCGACCTGCATCGCCGCATCCAAGAGGAAGACCTAGAGGGTGGCGGCGGCACGAAGTTCGAGCCGGTGTTCGAGTACTTGGCAGACGAGGGAATACACCCCGATATGTTGGTCTATCTCACTGATACGTATGGGACATTCCCCAAGGCCGAGCCGGATTACAAGGTGATCTGGGGCTCGATCGTGGAGGGCGGACGGGTGCCGTTCGGAGAGCTGATCCATGTCGAAATTGAGTGAGGGCAGGATATGGAAACTTTGAAAGCTATTATGGACGTCTTGCCGCTTGTCTGCACGGTTCTCATCGCGGTCAGCGTTAGTCAAACCGCTCAGTACACGGGCAAGATTCTCGAGCATCTCTACGACATCAAACTGATGATGAAGGAGAGCTGATCCATGTCGAAATCGACTGATTTCACTATCACGCGCGCCGTCTTCGTTAACCCTGCCGAGTTCCCGACTGACGAAACTTGGGTTTCTGCTTCGGAATTTACGAGAACAAGGGGTGACGACACCTATGCGTTCGTCACCCGGGCTGTGCGGGAGGGGCGTGTCACCGGCGAGTACCGCTGGCAGATCATCCACTACCCGAAGCCGATGCTCAACGGCGACTTCGCCGTGCTGGCTGAAGGCGTCCACGACACGTGCGACGAAGCCAAGGCGGTGTCACTGGCATGGCTGGCGCTGCACGGATGAGGAAGACCGTCGCCATGCTTCGCGCCGAATACACAGCCGTGATCGCCATGGGCGTGGACCCGTTCGAGTTCATGCACCGCGACCTGTGGCACGTGCTCACCGACAAGGAGAAGGTGCCGCTGCTGTCGTCCGACAATCTGGTGCCGTCTCTGATCGGCAAGGAAGGCCACCTGCTCGAGGTGAAGGATCTTCCGGGCTCGAGGCCCCGCCGGTTCACACTCGGCATCACCAACCACTGGGAGCCCCGCCATATCGAGCAGGGGGGAGCCAGGCATGGCTTCAGCTGCCCGCGCGAGGGCTACCACGAAGTCGAGACCATCACCCGTAATCCATCACGTGTCCCCGGCGTCAACGCCGACATCATCAAGCGACTAAGGACTCTGAGATGAACAACGTCGTCCAACTCAAACGCCCCAAGCCCCGCACGTTCGACTCCAGAGAGAAGCTGATCGACGACCTGCGCGAGCACATTTTCCTGTCCGGCCTGACCTACAAGGTTATCGCCGAGCGCGCCAAGGTCAGCGAGGGCACGGTCGCCCGGCTGGCGCAGGGCTACACCGGCTGGCCGCGCGCCACGACGATCTTCCCGCTACTCGACGTGCTGCACCTCGGGCTCACTATCACGGCGGCGCGCTAGTGACCGAGCCCCATTGGAAACAACGCAAGCCGTGGCACTCCAACGGCTTCGGCACAATCAGGAAGATCCGAGATGACAAGATCGAAAACGGCCCCAGCATTGCCCCTCGTGATCCGCAAGTCGCAGCGCGGTTTCAAGTACGCAGAGTTCCGGGACCGGTATCAGCAGAAGTGCTCCATTCAGGAAAGTTCGCTGGCGACTGAGCCCTGCCTGTGGCTTGGCGTGGACACCGACCTGAACGGCAAGGACTCCAGCCGTATGCACCTCACGCGCCCCATGGCCGAGGAGCTGGTCAAGGCGCTCGAGCACTTCATCAAGACAGGGGAGTTACCTCTCGAATGAAGATCAACCACATCGACGACCGCCACATCGAGCTGCTGCGCAATATTGCCGATCGTCTCGGCAACGGCTCGCGCTGCACTGAACTCGAGCGGTCCAACCTCGGCAAGTCGATCCTCTACGTGATCGACCATATCGAGACAGCAGAGGTGAAGACATGACCGCTGAAGAAGCTGAAGCCGTGCACACGGCTGCTGTGGCGTTCGGCGCCACCCACCTCTATTCGTGGCGCCTGATGGCGACCAGCCGCCAAGAGGTGCAGACCGGCGTCACCGAGGCTGCCGATCTGAGTGACCTGCGCCGCATCGTCATCGAGGACTTCCTTGGTGATGCCGGGCGCTCGCGCCTCGACATCGAGGGCGACGAGTTTCTTTACATCGATGCTGTCGATGACGACCACGTCGATCAGGAGATCGACCTGCGCGAGCACGGCGAGCCGTTCTCGTGGATGGCCCGCGAGCTGGTCAAGGAGCTGGCGAAAGCGCCGGCCAATCTGAACCCGCACCTCGACGAGTGGATAGCCAAGGCACAACGCCTATTGGAGAACGACGATGCCGGGAAAGCCGGGGGAGAACCCGCTCAAGGACACGCTGAAGGTCAGACGGCCGCAAGCGTTTGACGTTCCACTATCATCGGCCGAGGAGCGCCTGACCGCCGACAGCGTGCAGATCGCGCTTGAGGCATTCGGGCTGCTCAAGGATCATCGCGTCGTCATCCTCGCCACGTGCCGCGGCACGGTCGCCAACACCGTCGTCAAGGCAATCAGCGACGACGACCTCGAGGCCAAGGTCAGGGGCTTGGTGCTGAACACGCCCTCGACCTTCGAGGTTAATGGCGACGCCGTCGCCTATGTGGACCGCGTCAACGAGGATGGCACGACATCCAACTGGGAGTTCGACCTGTCCGCCCTGCCAAAGACGTGGACTGCCAAGCAGCTTGTTGAGCTGCTGGCCGTCGCCAATCCCAACGAACCGATGGCGAAATGGATACGCATGGCCCGTGAAGCGTGCGGCTTGAAGGACACGAGGAAGCTATGAAGACGATCAACATCGACAAGGTGTCGCACGCCTTGCAGATGGTCGAGCGGCTGTCTGCACTGATGACGCCGCAGCAGGAGTTCGACTCCCGCAAGGGCCCGAGCGGCACGATCTACGACGACGGCGTCACCTACGACGATGTCGATGAGATGGTCTCCGACATGAGCGACGACCGGCTGTGCGAGGAATACGCGCTGTTCGTCGAGTTCATCACGGAAGCGCAGGAGATCATGAAGTCATGACGATACTTGACGAGGACGACGCCGTAGCTGTCGCCATGGAGGCGTTCGGCATCGAGCGCCGGTTCATCAACTGTTACCACTGCGAGGCGTGCGACGTGGAGTGGACCGACGAGTGGTCCTGTGCCTGCGACGACGAGTGCCCTGAATGTGGGCGCGACTTTTCCCCCTACGATTCCGACGAGGTACTGCCCCCCGACCGCATGGATCACGACGTCGATCGCATCGTCGCCGAGATCACGGCGCGTATCGCGCTGAAGAAATAGGAGATTAATCATGGGCTATTCAGGCGGCCGCCGCAGCGGCAGCACCTACGAACCTGTCGCCAAACAGTGGGTGAGGTGGAACCTCGAGGAAAAAGGCAAGTCCTCCATGCGTACGCAGCGCGTCAAGTTCAGGGGCGACATCTTCCAGAGCTACGACACCCCCGTTGCCGCGTTCAAGCACAACGACCGGGGCGAGCCCTACGCGCTGATCACCGACCACAACCACTCGCTCTCGACCAACAGTCACCTGAGCTACGCGACCAGCGCGCTCGAGGATGCCGGCGTGCCGTTCTTCGTCGTGCCCCGGCTGGGCGTCAGCTATGGCTGGAACCGGGAGACCCGCCTGCACCCCGAGACGCTGCACGAGATCAACGCCAAGCACCTGTTCAACCAGCTGACCGAGATGATCGAGCTTACCGTCAAGCGTTACCGTAACGTCTGGTGGAAGCGCGACTATTACGAGACCGACATCCGTGCCAAGTGGCAGGCGTTCCTCGACTATGTCCGCATCACCGGGGCGAGCGCGCCGGCAGTCGCTGACATCGTCACTATCATGGACGACGTCGAGGCTCGCCGTAAGGTCAAGCACGACACGTTTTACCACCCGCTGGCTGTCGCCAAGCGTGAACGGGCGCGTGCCCTGCGCATCGCCAAGGAGGCGTTCGGCATTGGCAGGAAACCTGAAGAAGACGAATGACCAACGTGCAGATCCGTCAGGCTTCGACGCTTCTGCTGCAAGGTATTGCGTCGGGGATGGTGCGCGCCAGCCCGCACGTCCGTGACATGGCTAAGAACGAACTGGCCCGCCGCGCGAAGGGGCAATGACATGGAGCCGACCGTCGAGGCGCTACGCGCGGGCACCCGCAACTGGGTGACACACCTGCCGAAGACCGGCGACCAGATCTACAAGGCAGTGCGGCTGGGGCCTGTCGTCTTCGAGGACTGGCAGGGCCAGCGTGTCGTCATCCACGGCCGCTACGCCGTCTGGGTGGATGGCGACGGCTTCTCGACAGAGCTCATGGAAACCATGGAGCCGCAGGAGGCAATCGATCTCTACGCCGAGTGCGTGGCGATCGTCGCACTCGGCCTGGATATCCATCAGGCGCTGGTGAAGCGCTATGCGCTGCACCCGCCTATCGTCATCAGGCGACCTTGAGCAGGTCGCTGACCGGCACGGCTTCAGGAGCGGCGGCGCCGTCCTCGATCAGCCCCTTCAGGCCGGGCGAGCGCGACAGGACCTGGCCCTTGGCTTCGTCGCTGAGATCGTCGGGCGTCAGCACGCCGGTCTTCAGCATGTCCTCGAGCGATGCGCCCGATGCCTGCGGCACCTTCAGCGTCGAGTTCTCCGGCGATGGCTCGCCTTCGATGACTTCGAAGCGTGCCGGCTTCGATGCCGTGGCAGCGACGAACTTCACGGTATCGCCGATGCGGGCGGTCTTGGTGTGATACGGGCCAGTGCCGAACAGGTCGCCGGCCGGCAGCGCAAGCGCCGGACCCTGCGCCCACGATGCCCATCCCTTGTCAGCCCATGACGGGATGGAGTCGACACCTTCGAACTTGAACTCGGCATCCGCTGTCGGCGGCACCCATGGCTTGGCTTCGGCGGCAGGGGCAGGGGAAGTCTGGGACATAACGTCCTCCCGGTTCTGGTTGGGGAACTGCGACTTGGAACACATACCACAACGTTGAACGCTATGGCCACGTTGCAGTTCGAGCGAAAAGCTTCGTGCTGTCTATTGTATTACCACGCTTGACATATCATTAGAGGCTATTGTATCACTCAAATTCCTAGAAAGGTTTCACCCATGTCGCCAGAGCCACGCCAACGTGCTGGAAGGAAATATGAGCACGTGCTGCGGCCGTTGCTGACGGAGGAGAAGAACGCGCTGCGGGAACACCTGAAGCGCGAGGGCCTATTGAGTGCACTCATCGTCGACCAGCATGGTGACCTTCTCGATGGCCATCACCGCGAGGACCTCTGCCGTGAACTCGGCATCGATGTTCGGTTCATCACCGTTGAGACCGACGAGCCTATCAACTGGATCAATAACTTCCAGAAGGCGCGGCGCAACCTCAACCGGGAGGAGATGCGGCAGCTGATCGCTCAGCAGATCATAGCAGCGCCCCACCTGCCTAACACTTCTATCGCCAAGGTAGTAGGTGTCAGTGATCACACAGTTAAGGCTGTACGTTCTAAGCTAATAGCTAAGGGCAAAGTAAGCAACGTGGTGCAATTAAGGTCTGACGGCAGAGTTTCTGGGGCTAAGCCGTCGTGTTCGCAAGTTGCGAACACGGATTCGCCTAAGCCTCCCCAGGCCGTTGATACCTGGAACGCAGAGATGGATGGGAAGGCGCTGACCAAGATCATCAGCGATGTCAAGAAGGGTCTGTTCGACCCGAAGTTCCCGGCCTAACCAGCCAGAACTTGGTGGCCGGTCTAAGACCGGCCACCTCTTTTTTCCGAGGGGGGCCAGCATGACGACACTGCAATTCTGCACACTGCTGGTCGCCCTGATCGCCATCTGCGGCATCCTCCGTTTAACCTTACGCCGGTAGCGGGATGTTGCGCATATGTCGCGGATAGAAAACCTTGCACGGTACGGCCTTGCCCGCCTTTGACTTTACGTCGAGGCAGGTAGCTTATGAAGTCCATCAAAGGGCTTGGAGAATTCCCCGGGAATAGCCCGGCGGAGTAGGGGCGGGGGATGGGCCCTCGCAACTTTCAAACGTAGAAAAGGTAACACAATGAAGAAGATGCTTCTCGCTTCGGTCGCCCTGCTGGCACTTGCCATCGCTCCGGCTTCCGCAGCTCAGCTGGTGCTCGGCACCGGCGTATCGGGCAACACCGGCGCACAGGCTTCGTCCTCGGCTGGTGCTGGCACGTTCTCGCTGGGTAACGGCGTTGCCGCGACCGCTCAGCGCAACACCACGACCAGCGGTGCAAACACCGGCATCGCCGTCAATGGCGGTCTCGGCTCGTCCAACCTGAACGGAGCCAGCAACGCGGGGACCCAGTCCACGTCGTCTGGTGCCGGGTTTTCGCTTGGCTTTGCCGGTCATGCCGGCGGCTCCAACGGTACGGGTTCGGCAGTGGGACAGTCGAGCGGCTTCGGCGGCTTCGGCATCGTTCTCCCCTGATCAGGGGACTATCCTGATCATCATTCTGGAGCAGCGTGTCCGGTCTTGGGGCTTCCCCAACTGGTGACGTAGCGCCGGAAAAGATAATGCGGTCGGAGTTCACACTCTCCGGCCGCATTATCTCAATCCAGATCTCAGCAACCCTGAGTGTGAAGGGAAACCGTGAATTATGAAAAAGCAACTACTCGGTACAATTATGGCGCTGGTGGCGTCAACCTCTTTGGTATTCGCAGAGAGCAATGGCGGCAACACCTACCAGGCGCAGCTGTCGGCGAACTCGGCGTCGCAGGCGGTGGCGAACTCCAACTCATCCTCCGGCGCGATCGCGCAGGGCGGCTCGGTGACGTTCAACACCCCGGCTTCGACATCGAGCCGCGTTCACCAGACCATCAGCGGCACGCAGACGATCAAGTCGGCCCCGCAGGTCGCACCGCCCAGCATGAGTTCAGGTCATCCCTGCGCTTGGGCTCCGCTGTCGGTCGGCATCAGTGTCGTCGGCTTCGGTGGCGCACTCGGCGGCCAGCGCATCGACGACGCCTGCCTGCTGGGTCAAATGCAGTATAGGGATGCGGCGGTCGTGATGATTGCCCAGCGCAATCCCGCAGCCTGCCGGGCTCTTGAGGCGGCTGGCAACATCCGCGCCGGCTCGTGCGGTGGCGGCTATCGCCGGGCATCCGCCCCGGTCTACGCAGCGCCTGTAGGCCGCACGGTGACGCGCCAGCGCACTGTGACCCGCACCTACGCCAGCAACGGCACGAACTGCCGCCAGGTCTTCGCGACGGCCGGCACGACGAAAAAGGTCTGCAGCTAAGCGACTGATCTGCCAGACTGAAAACCGGTCCGGCGAAAGTCGGGCCGGTTTCACTATCACGGAGCCGTCCATTGTCAGCCAAGAAGTTCGACTGCCCGTATTGCGGCCATCGCATGCGCGATGTCTTCCATGAGATCCTGAGCGGGACGCATGGTCCTCACCCGGTGCCCAACGTCTGCGTTTTGTGCGTGGCGTGCGGCGAGCCGATCTTCATGGAGCTGCACAACCCGCGCATCGGGTGGCGCAAGCCCAACGACGCTGAGTTCGAGGCGATGCGGACAGACCCGCACATCGCCCGCACCCGCGCGGCGTGGCTGCACATGCAGCAGGAGCGACCCGACCAGCTGCTGGTCGAGAAGACGTGGCTGCACTTCCTCGACCACCTGCCGGTGAGCATCAGGGAGATGAGCGAGCCCACCCAGTTCATGATGAAGGTCGTCTACATGACGGCTTTCTCCAATGCGTTCCGCGTCCTCACGGAGATCGGCAGCCTCGACAAGCCCGAGGACTATTTCGACATGCAGTGCTCGCTGATCAAGGCGGAGCTGAATGTCTTCCACACCAAAGCCTACGAACGGCTCGAACAGATGCAGAAAGAACAGGACGATAATGACAAGCGACAACGAACTTGAGGCCAGCCTCGAACAGGCGCTGGCCGAGGTGAAGGCCACACCCGCACCGGAGCTGGCGCAGCCCCGCATGCCGACGCTGGTGGAGCAGCTGAGCCAGCTGCAGGATATCCAGCGCAAGTGGTGGGATCAGGTCCACGAGGCCCGCGCCCAGCTGCAGGAGAGCTACGAGCGCCGCATCCACGAGATCAACCAGAACTACGGCCGGCGCATCCACGACGCCAAGGTGAAGCTCGAGCGCGATCGCGACGAGGAGCTGCGGTTGCTGGGCGAGAACTACCAGCGCAAACTTGGAGAGTTCAATGCACTCAGCGAGTCCTACGAAAAGCTATAGCCCGGTCACGCTGGCCAACGCGCTGCGCATGACCAAGAAGCTGATCAGGCTCGAGGCGCAGAAGATGCAGACCCTGCTCGATCTCGAGACCGCGCTCGAGCACCAACTCAAGGAGAGCCGCTATGGACGCCGTCCTCATGGCCAAACCCGATCTCTTGGCGTGGCTGGAGCAGGCCCGCAGGGCGGGTAACTACTACTGGGCCTATGCCGAGCTGGTCGACGACGACCCCGATGCCGCCAAGCGCGCGTGGGAGGCCGGAGAGCAGCCCTACGAGTACATCAAGCATCTGGGGCTGGATCTCGATCTTGGCGAATATGGCCCGCACTGGGGAGCATGGTAGATGAAACCCGACAAGCCCAACGACAATTTCTGGCGGGGCGTGCGTAACGGCATCCCTATCGCCGTCGTCATCTGGGTGATCGCTTTTGGTGTGGTCTGGTGGGCACTATCATGACTATTGTGTTACCGGTGGTTTTTGCGACGCCCAAAATTTCAAAATCGTGAAAAATGACCAAACGCAATCCTGGCCTGCCGCGCGCTCCGCGCTCGTTCTACCCGACACCGGCAAAAGCGCTGGTGCCGACGTTCGTGCGGCTGGCGCGGCAGGACGGGACGCTGTTTTCCGAGCCCTGCGTCGGCGACGGCGACTTGGCGCGGCATCTGGTGGCACGGGAATTCACCTGCGCCCAGCTGTCGGACATCAAGTACGGGATCGACGCCTTCTCGCTAAGACGTATCGATCTCAGCGGCGCCGACATGGTGATCACAAATCCACCATGGGAAGTCGAGCTGGCGCACCCGATGATCTGGCACTTCGTGCAGATGGAATTGCCGGTATGGTTCCTGATGGATGCCGACTGGATGCACACAGTGCAGGCCGCACCATACATGGCCTACTGCACGGACGTTGTCAGTGTTGGTCGGCTAAGATGGATACCGGGGAGCAAGCATACGGGCTTCGACAATGCCGCCTGGTATCGCTTCCATCACCGGGGGAATACGCGCACGGCGCGCTTCTGGACGCGCAATGAAACGTGAAAGGGGCGACGATGGCTAAGCCTGTGTCACCGGGATTAACTTTGATCGCCGCCCCTAGTCCGTTGTCGCCGTCCAAGCTCCAACTGGCGCAGAATGTATTAGCTACCACTCTAAATCGCAAGAGATTGCGTGAGTACCAGTCGTGGAAACATATGCGCCGGCGCTGCAACAACCCGAACGATGCCGCCTACCCTCGGTATGGGGGCCGAGGCATCAAGGTGTGCGCCCGCTGGAATGACTTCGCGTTGTTCCTCGAAGACATGGGGCTGTGCCCTGACAGCATGTCGATCGAGCGCCGCGACAACGACGGCAATTATGAGCCGGACAACTGTTACTGGGCGACGCGCACAGCGCAATCCCGTAACCGGCCAGGCTTCGTGAAGCTGAGCCCAGAGCTGGCTGCGGCGATCAGATCTGAGACAGGAAAGCAGCGAGACATCGCCGCCAAGTACGGCGTGTGTCAGCGCACCGTCAACATGGTGTTGAGGGGAGTGACGTGGCTATGCAATTGATGTTCGCTGACTTCGAAACTTATTGGTCGGATGAGTACACTCTCAAGAAACTCACCCCTCCAGAGTACGTGATGGATCAGCGCTTCGAGTGTCACGGCTGCGCCTTCGTCATGCCGGACGACACCCACACATGGGTGGACGGCCCCGACCTGCCGGCGTTCTACAAGACGATCGACTGGTCGAACACCATGGTGGTCAGTCACAATGCGCTGTTCGACATGCTGATCCTGTCCCTGCGCTACGGCATCGTGCCGGCGTTCTACGGCGACACGCTGGCGATGGCCCGCAACTGGATCTACCACCTCACCGGCAACAAGGCGGACCTCAGAACCGTTGGCAACTTCTATGGGCTGCCGCCCAAGGGTCACCTGATGACCAAGGGGCTGACGCTGCAGCAGATCAAATCGATGCCGGGCATGTACCAGCAGCTCGTCGGCTATGCCATGGACGACGCGCTGATCTGCAAGGGCATCTTCCAGAAGATGATGGCCGAGGGCTTCCCGCCGGGCGAGCTCGACGTCATCGACATGGTGGTGCGGATGGCTGCCGTGCCGCGGTTCGAAGCCGACCAGACGCTGCTCGCCGAACACCTCGCCGAGGTGCAGGCCAAGAAGCAGGCGCTGCTCGACAATGCCGGGCTCGACAAGGACAATATCTCATCGATCATGAGTGACAGCCAGCTGGCAGCCAAGCTGCTGTTCTGCGGGCTGCCGCAGGTGCCGACCAAGGTCTCCAAGGCCACCGGCAAGCCGGCATTCGCCTTCGCCAAGACCGACAAGCAGTTCACCGAGCTGCTCGAGCATGACGACCCGACGATCCAGGCGCTGGTGGCGGCAAGGCTGGGGGTGAAGTCGACGCTCGAGGAGAGCCGCACCACCCGGCTCATAAATATTAGCAGGCTGACGCCGAACCTACCCATCCCGCTGAAATATTCGGGAGCGCACACGCACAGATTCAGTGGTGACTGGCGCATCAATCCGCAGAACCTGCCGAACGGCGGCAAGCTGCGCGACAGTCTGAAGGCTCCGAAGGGCAAGGTGGTGGTGTCGATCGACGCCAGCCAGATCGAGGCCCGCCTCAACGCCGTGCTGTCGGGGCAGGACGACCTGGTCGAGGACTTCCGCACCGGCGTCGACGTCTACGCGCTGTTCGCCGAGCCGCTGTACGGATACCCGGTGTCGAAGCAGCGCACTCCGAAG
>JADMIO010849079.1_pt1 | contig 12846 bp, 9 predicted proteins | sample 8958161 | NCBI WGS metagenome assembly JADMIO01 (sample SAMN16585339, study PRJNA669376) | soil metagenome | isolation source: Crop rotation soil | place: USA: Cullars Rotation, Alabama | collected 2011 | reverse complement strand
CTTTCCCGTACGGTGCGTACGGTGCGTAGGGTGCCGGTGCTCAGGGTGCTGGTGCTAGTGCTAGTGCTGGTGCCGGTGCTTGGTGCGACCACGTTGCACGCGCAGGACGCGACGCCGTCGCGCGTCGTTGCCGCCGTCCGCGCGGCGATGAAGCCGGCCTTGCCGTACCCCGACACGGATGACGCCGGCGCCGTGCCGAAAGACAACAACACCGACGCGCTGTGGATGGTGCGCGCGCCTGAAGCGGGCGAATCATCGTTCGAGATCCTCGCCAACCCGCTGAACGAAGTGAATCAACTGCGCGCGACGCGCGCGATGGCTCAAATCGAGAACAACATCGCCGCGGCGCAGCGGAAGGCCGCGGCCCAGTACGATCGGGCCGTGTCGGAGGCGAAGCGCACCGGCAAGTCACAGGACGTCGACGGCATCACCCTCTCTGACGAAGGCGTCGCCGGAGCGAAGATCGATGCCGAATCCCACGTGCTGATCGAAGTCGCAATCAACCAGCCGATGTTCACTTTCGACATCGCTTCGTCCATTCAGCCGGCGCCGAGCACGCAGGTCTCGATCGCCGGGGCGACGGTGATCGCGGTGCCCTCGAATACCTTTCGCGACGAACGTCTTGACGCCGATCGATTCGCCGAGGCCGAAGCGATCGTGTTCCTGGGACGAATGGCGCCGCCGGCGGTGCAGAAGCGTGAAGACCACGCATTCTCGGTAACCGCGGCCGCCGATGCCGGGGACGCGCGGAACCTCGCCGTGCGCCTGCGCGGCAACGAGGTGCTGATCGCGGAATTACTCCGCAAGACCGACTGGAATTCGCTGCTGGAACTTCTGAAGTAAGGCCCCCGTAACAACCTAATAGGAAGTCAGAAGTGAGTAGGAAGAAGTAAGAAGAATTTCCTTATTCCTTCTTCCCTGTTCCTTTTGACTTCTGGGTGAGGCAGTTATGTTCCGGCTTTATGAGTGGAATTTTTCGAGCACCATTGAACTCGTGACCGCGGTGTTGCTGGCGGTCACCATCCTGGCAGTCGGCTTCGTTCGCTGACTTAGTGACTCGGTTTGTCGGGCGCGGCGAGGTAACTTCTTCGCGCCCGCACCGTCATCCCCGGCCTGTTCACCTTCACGTCGAGCTTGTGCACTTTGCCGTCCAACGCGGCGGGTGCAAAGCCGATTAAGTACTGGCTGCGCAACTCCTGCGCCACTCGCGTGAACGTCGGCGCGAGCTCGGCGGTCTTCACCAACTCGAAATAGCCGCCGCCGGTCTCGTCGGAAATCTTGCGCAAGTCCCGCGACGGGCGTGATTTCACGACGCGCATCCCGTTGAAGTATTCCGATTCCAGCCCGATCGAGTAGACCATCACTTCTTCATCGCGCGCGCGCTCGAGGACGGTCTTGAATCCGAGGCGGCTCGACGTGTCTTCACCGTCGGTAAACACCAGCACGACACGGCGGCCATCGATGCCCTGCAGCGCGTCGAGACCGGCGGCGATGCCGTCGTTGAGGCGCGTCGGGTTGCCGAAGTAGAGATCGTTCAGTGCGCCGATCAACTCGTCGCGATTGTTCGTGAAGGTGCCGCTCAACTGGATCTTGTCGTTGAACGCGCCGACCTGCGCGCGATCGACCGGCAGGAGGCGGAGCAGGAATTGCTCGGCGGCCCGATTCAGCAGCTTGAGGTTCGCCGTCATGCTGGCGCTCGTGTCGAGCATCACCACGGCCGAGAACGGCTGCGACTCGTTCGAGAACAGCGCGATGTCCGCGGGCTTGCCGTTGTCGAGGATCGAGAAGTCCGCTTGCTCGAGATCAGGCACCAGCCGTCCGCCGGTATCGACGACGGTGGCGTAGACCGGGACGGTGCGGACGTTCGACTTGAAGATCGGCTGCTCCTGATTGGCCAGGACGACCGATCCGGCAAGCAGGGCAATGACGGACATTATCGAGGACAGCCTGAACATGACCCTTCAACTTTAGCAAAGGTTGTACCCTTGGTGGCGAGGTGTCTGCCCCTGAGCGAGCCGCGTGAACCGGCCCGGCGCGAGGCCGAAATCGGCCTCTGCAGCCACTGCCGCCATTGCCGGATTGTGAAGAGCGACCGCTCCACGTTTTACATGTGCCTGCGGGCGCTTACGGATCCCGAATATCGCAAGTATCCGCCCCTGCCCGTGCGGCAGTGCCGGGGCTACGAAAAGGCGCCGGATGGTAAGCTGAGTTGATGAGACGTCGATTCCTTCTCTGGTCGCGCATCGTCATACTCGCCTCGGCGGCAGCCTGGTCGGGCGCGTGCGCCGAAGAGCCTGCGTCGGCGCAGTCCGCCGCCGCGCCGGCCGCGAATCCTGACCAGGTCGTGGCCGAAGTCGCCGGCCGTTCCATCACGCTCAAGGAAGTTGACGCCAAGTGGGAAGAGTTCGACGCCGCCGAGCGCGCCCGCATCGTCCAGGCGATGTACCAGAACCGGCGCAACATGCTCGATCAGCTGATGGGCGACGTCCTGATCGAGAACGCCGCGAAAGCGGCGGGCCAGGGCGTGCCGGCATTCCTGGAGCAGGACGGCGGCAAGCGGCTGCCCGCGATCACCGAGGCGGACGTCGCGCAATTCTACGAGCAGAACAAGGAGCGCGCGCAGGGGCGCACTCTCGATCAGTTGCGCGGTGAGATCAAGCCGTACCTCGAGGAGCGCCGCCGTCAACAGGCGCGCGCGATGCTCGTCGAGGAGCTGAAGGCCAAGAATGCCTCCTCTTTGAAGGTCATGCTCGAGGCGCCGCGCTACACGGTGCCGACGACCGCCGAGGATCCGGTGCGCGGCAATCCGTCCGCCGCCGTGACGATCGTCGAGTTCTCGGATTACCAGTGCCCGTTCTGTGCGCGCGTCAATCCGACGCTCGCGAAGGTGCGCGAGACGTACGGCGATCGCGTGAAGATCATCTTCAAGGACTACCCGCTGCCGAATCACCCTCAGGCGCCGAAGGCGGCCGAGGCCGCGCGTTGCGCCGGCGAGCAGAAGAAGTACTGGGAGATGCACGACGCGATGTTCGCCAACCAGCGCGCGCTCGAAGTGCCGATGCTCAAGCAGACGGCGCGGGCGATCGGCGTCGAGGGCGGGGCCTTCGATCAGTGCCTCGATTCCGGCAAGTATGCGTCCGTCGTGGCCAGCGGCAGCGAGCTCGGCAACCGCATGGGCGTGAACTCGACGCCCACGCTCTACGTCAACGGCCGGCCGCTCATCGGCGCCATGCCGTTCGAGAATTTCAAGCAGATCATCGACGAAGAACTCGCGCGTAAGTGAGAAAATGCCTGCATGCAGGCCATCCTCGCGCGCGAATTCGGCGGTCCCAGCGTCCTCAAGATCGAAGAAGTTCCTGAGCCCGCCGCGGGCCGCGGCCAGGTTCGTGTTCGCGTACGCGCGGTCGGCGTCAATCCGTACGACACCTACATGCGGGCCGGAGGTTACGCGATCAAGCCTGACCTGCCATACACACCCGGTGCGGATGCCGCCGGCGAGGTCGATCAGGTTGGCGAGGGCGTCACGGGCGTGACCGCCGGCCAACGCGTCTACATCAGCGGAACGTCCGCGGGAAAAGCGCACGGCGCGTACGCGCAGTACGCGGTCTGCAACGCCGAGCAGGTCCATCGTCTTCCGGACCGCATCTCGTTCACTCAGGGCGCCGGCCTGTTCGTCCCCTACGTGACGGCCTGGCGCGCGCTGTTTGGCCGCGCCAATGTGCGGGCCGGAGACCACGTCATGATCCACGGGGCCAGCGGCGGCGTCGGCATTGCCGCGACGCAGTTCGCGACGGCGGCAGGTGCGATCGTCATCGGCACCGCGGGTTCAGATGAGGGCCTCGCGATCGTTCGCGCACAGGGCGCTCGGTTTGCCGTGAATCACAAGCGCGAAGGTTACCTTGACGAGATTACACAGCTGACCGGCGGTCGCGGGCCGGACGTGATTCTCGAGATGCTCGCGAACGTCAATCTGGATCACGATCTGACCGTGATCGCTCCGACCGGCCGCATCGTTGTGATCGGTAACCGCGGCCGAGTCGAGATCGACCCGCGCAAGATCATGAGCAAGGATGTGTCGGTGTTCGGCATGGCGCTATGGGGAGTGCCCCCCGACGAGGTTCGCCGCGCCCACGAGGCCATCATCGCCGGCCTCGAGAGCGGCGCGCTGAATCCTGTGGTCGGCACCGAACTGCCGCTCGCGGACGCGGCCAGGGCGCACGACATGGTGATGGCGCCCGGCGCCAAGGGCAAGATCGTCCTGCTGCCGTCATAGACTGCGATGATGGATTGGATGGCGCGTCTCGATTCGCCGCAGCAGGCCCTGGCGATCCTGACCGCCATGATCACGCCGGCGGTGCTGATCTCGGCATGTGGCGCGCTGATCTTTTCGACCAGCACGCGCCTCGGGCGCGTCATCGATCGCACGCGCGTGTTGTCCGATCGTTTCCAGCAGCTGGCCGCGCACCCCGAGAAGGACGATATGTTCGAGGAGCGGCGGGCGCTGATCTTCACGCAGCTCGATCGCCAGACGTCGCGGGCGCGCCTGATTCAACGCGCGATGACGGCGTTCTACACGGCGCTGGGAACATTCGTGGCCGCCACCGTGACGATCGCGATCTTCTCTGCGGCGGCCCGCAACTTCATCTGGGTCGCGGTGCTGCTGGGCGTCATCGGCACCCTCTACATGCTCTACGGATCAGTCCTGCTCATCGTCGAATCGCGCATGGCGCTGAGCGCGATCATGACGGAGATGGATTTCGTCTGGAAGGTGAGCCAGAAGTACGCCGGCAAGGAACTCACCACCAAACCTGGCGGTCCTTTCACGTGGATCGGCCGGAAGATCCAGTAGTGTCTTAGTCGCGCAATGCCGTGATCGGATTGACGGTCATGGCACGTCGCGCGGGAATCAGCGTCGCGGCGATTGCCACCATCGCCAGGACGCCGGCGACCAGCGCGAACGTCACCGGATCTCGCGGCGCCACGTTGAACAGCATCGACGCCATGAACCTCGTCATCGTCACGGCGGCGATCAGGCCGATCGCGCTTGCGGCAATCGTCAGCAGTAGTCCCTGTTGCAGCACCATCCGGACCAGGCTGCCGGGAGTGGCGCCTAACGCGGCTCGCACGCCGAGCTCGCGCGTGCGGCTGGTCACCGCGAACGCCATCACGCCGTAGGTGCCGATCGCGGCCAGCAACAGCGCGGTGGCGGCGAACAGGCCGACGATCCAGGTATTGAACCGCCGTGATGCCAGCGAGTCGGCGAGGGTCTCTTCAATCGAACGCAGGCGTGAAATCGGCTGTTGCGAGTCGGCTTCACGCACCGCCGATCGGAGCTGGGCCGCCGCGGCCGACGAGGCGGGGCTCCCGTCGGTCCAGACGGTGAACGCGAGGAACGGCCATCGCTCGTCGTTCTGCTCCAGCGGCAGGTAGAACGTCGGGTCTGCCGGACGCTCTACGGACCGGTATCGCGCGTCGGCGACGACGCCGACGATTTCGTGACGCTTGTTGCCGCCAAATCGGATCACCCGCCCGATGGGATCGCGGCCGGCAAAGTACTTGTCGACGAGCGCCTGGTTCACGATCAATACAGCAGGCGACTCGGCGCGATCGGCCGGGCCGAAGGTTCGGCCGGCGACAACCGTTATGCCCAGCGCCCTGAAGTAATCAGGAGAGATCAACTGAAAGTCAGCGTTCGGTTGTTGATCGGGCGGCAATTCCGGATCGCCTTCGATCCGCATGCCGCGGTTGGGTGCGCCGGTAAGTGGTGCCGTTGACGACGCCGCGACGGCGAGCACACCCTGTCCACTTCGGACGCGGTCGAGCACAGCGTTGATGAAGCGAATCTTCTTCGTCGGATCGATCAAGCCGTCCTGGCCGATCGGCTGGACGTACGCCGGACTGAGATTGATCTCGGCCAGCAGCCGATCGTTCTGCGCAAAGCCGAGGTCGGTGTTGGTGGCGTGGACGAAGCTCATCAGCAGCAGCCCGGCTCCGACCAGCAGCGCCTGCGCAAGCGCAAGCTCGCCGATGACGAGGGCCTGGTGTCCGCGGCGCACGCCCCGGCCCCCGGCGACCCTCTGGCCGATGCGGCCAAGATCGTTCGCCGAGGTCCTCGCTGTCTGCATCGCGGGACCCAGCCCGAACACGATTGCCGTCAGCAGCGTCATCGCCAGCGTGAACATCAACACGCTGACGTCGATCGAGACCTCGCCGAGCCGCGGAAGGTTCTGCGGCGCCACCAGCACCAGCGCGCGCACGCCGACAATAGCGAGCGCGAGTCCTGCAAGTCCGCCGGGAACAGCAATGATCAGCGTTTCGATCAACAGCTGGCGAATGATGCGAGATCGATCGGCGCCGAGCGCGTAGCGCATCGAGATCTCGGCCTGGCGTGTCGCGGCCTGGCCCAGCAGCAGGTGCGCGACGTTGGCGCACGCGATCAGCAGCAGCACCGCGACGGCGATCTGCAGCAGCACCACCAGCGGGCGCACGTTGCCGACGATCTCTTCATGCAGCGGCACCACGCTGGCGCCGAGCCCCGCGTTGGTCGACGGATAGCGCTGCGACAGCGCGCCCATCACGCTGGTCAGCTGCGCTTGCGCCTGCTGCCGCGTCGATCCCTGTGCGAGCCTGCCGATCACGGCGATGATGTGCGAATCACGCACGGCCGTGATGTCTCCCGCGAAGGGAAAGCTGCGCGGGATGCCACGATCGCCGGTCATCCAGACTTCAACGCCCGCGACCATCGGCATGTCGAATCCGCGCGGCAGGACCCCGACGATAGTGTGGGGGATGCTGTTGAGGATCATGGTCTTGCCAAGCGCGTCGGCGCGGCCGCCGAACTGCTGATGCCACAGGCCGTCGGTGAGGACTGCCACTCGCGGCGCCTCGGCGCGATCGTCATCGGCGGTCATCAGCCTGCCGATCTGGGCGTGAACGCCGAGCACTTCGAAGAAGTTGCCCGAAGTCGATACCGCACGGACGCGCTGCGCCTCCGGGCCGCCTGTCAGCGTGGCCGTGAAGTCATCGAATGCCGCGAGCGCGCTGAAGGCCGATGTGTCCCGCTGCCAGTCGATGAAGTTCGCTGGCGCGACCGCTCGCTTCGGATTGTCGGCGCGCGTCTCCCACACGACAACCAGGCTCGCCGGGTCAGCATAAGGCAATGGACGCAGCACGCTGCCGTTCAGCACCGTGAAGATCGCCGTGTTGGCGCCGATGCCGAGCGCCAGCGAGCCGATGGCGGCCAGCGACAGCAGCGGATGGCGAAAACAGAGGCGGAGGGCGAGGCGAAGGTCGGTCATGAAGGTAGAATCCCGGGAACCATGCGAACAGTCACTTTGCTCGTCACGTCGTTCGTCACGATGGCGGCGCTTGCACCGGCGCCGATGTCTGCTCAGACGTCGCCGGCGGCGAATCCGTTAGCAACCGACGTGGAGAGGATTTCCGCCGAGATCACCCCGCAGGTCGTGGCCTGGCGGCGCGATTTCCACAAGAATCCGGAGCTCGGCAATCGCGAGACGCGAACGTCGAAGATCATCGCCGACGAATTGAAGAAGCTCGGGTTCGAGGTGACGACAGGCGTGGCGACGACTGGCGTCGTCGGTGTCTTACGCGGCGGGCAGCCCGGACCGGTGGTGGCGCTGCGATCCGACATGGACGCGCTGCCGGTGACCGAGCAGGTCGAGCTGCCGTTCAAGTCGACGGCGAAGGCCCAGTGGAACGGGCAGGAAGTCGGCGTGATGCACGCGTGCGGTCACGACAATCACATGGCGATCCTGCTCGGCACCGCGACTGCGCTGGCGCGCATGAAGGATCGGCTGCCCGGTACCGTGAAAGTGATCTTCCAGCCCGCCGAGGAGGGGCCGCCGCCAGGCGAAACCGGCGGCGCCGAGCAGATGGTCAAGGAGAACGTGCTCGAGAATCCGCGGGTCGATGCCGTGTTCGGGTTGCACGTCTTTCCGTTCAAGGCCGGTGAGATCGTCTATCGTCCGGGGCCGCTGATGGCCAGCACCGACTCCTTCACGATCAAAGTGAAAGGGCGCCAGACGCACGGCGCCATCCCCTGGGGCGGCGTCGATCCGATCGTGATCGGCTCGCAGATCGTGCTCGGGCTGCAAACCATCATCAGCCGCCAGGTGAACATCACCGAAGCGCCCGCGGTGGTGACGATTGGGCGGTTCACGGGTGGCAATCGCGCCAACATCATTCCGGATGAGATCGAGCTCGAGGGCACGATTCGCGCCTTCGACGAGAGCGTCCGCAAGGACATCCAGCGTCGCGTCGCCGCGACGGCATCGAACATTGCCGAGAGTGGCGGCGCCACGGCAACGGTGACGTACACGCTCGGCTATCCCGTCACCCGCAACGACGAGGCCTTGACGCAACGGATGCTGCCCACGTTGCGCCGCGTCGTTGGCGCCGAGAACGTGCGCCTGGGCGCGCTGACGGGTACGGCGGAAGACTTCTCGTACTTCCAGCAGAAAGTACCGGGCCTGTTCTTCTTCCTGGGCGTGACGCCATTGGACAAGGATCCCGCGACCGCGGCGATGAACCACTCGCCGCTGTTCTTCGCCGACGAGTCCGCGCTTCCGATCGGCGTGAGGGTCATGACCAACCTCACCCTCGATTACCTATTCGGGAAGTAGAAATCCGTCTGTTCTCCGAAGGTTCTACGGAGGTTCTACGTACGTCCTACGTACTTCCTACCGTAGAACCATCGTAGAACCCCCGTAGAACCCCCGGTAGAACCCCCGTAGAACTATCGTGTTCTGATCCTCCGGAAGTTGACGTTGCGGATGCTGCCGACGTGATCGACCTGTAGCTGGCCGATCACGTCCTTGAATCGCTGATCGAACATCGCGACCTCGTCGCCCTCGAGCGCGACGTAGGTGGCGGCGCCGTGTGACTCGAGTTCGCGCACCGTCGTCGCGAGCTGCTCGGGCGCGATGAAATCCCAGCGCAAGGTCTGGCGCTTGCCGTACCAGCGAAGCGATCCGCTGTGTTGATTCGCCAGCACCACGCTCGTTGCCGGTGTGTTGACGTTGATCCATTCGCCGGCCAATGGATAGCGCGATTCGAGCGACGCAATCTCCCACGCGCTCGACTCCCGCAGCAGGCCCTCCGAACGGCCGACGAGCGGCACCAGGAAAATCGCCATCACGGCCGCCGTCGCGCTTGCGTTTGGAACGAGTCGAGCCACATGCACGACACCAGCCGCGACGATGATCGACAACGGCACCAATGCTGGAAGGATGAAGCGCAGCGTCTCCCAGTGATCGAAGGGCAGATAGAACAGGTACGGCGTGATCACGCCAACAGCGATCGAGACGATGGGCCAGCGCAATTCGATCGGTGTGCGTTGGAAGCCGACGATCAGCGCCGCCAGCCAGACGAATCCAAGGGCCTCCCAGCCGTGTTGCAGAAAGATCCTGACGTTGGGACCGTAGTGTGCAAACGAAAACAAGGCGGCGGTATCGCCATAGCCCGTCGCGAATGGCGATCCAAACAACTTCCGCTGGATCGCCATCTGCATCGCGACCCCCAGGAACATCCCGGCGACGGCGAGCAGGACCCGCAGTGCCGGCGCACGGCCTCGGCGTGACGCGAGTGGAATGATCGCGGCCCCGACCAGCAAGACTGGACGTGTCATCACCGCGGCGCCGGCGGAAACGCCTGCGAAGAACGCGCTTTCAGGTCCGGAACGGAGTGCGAGGAACAGCGCCGCCATGACCAACGCGGATGCCGGCACGTCGCTCATGGGCTGCTTGGCGTACGCGACGAAGACTGGATTCCAGGCGACGACGGCCACAGCGAGGAGCGCGACCTCTGCATCGAACCACTCGCGCGCGATGCGATACACGATCACCAGCGTCAGCAGCGCCAGCACCGGCGATACGAAGAACACGGCGCCCTGCCCGGCGACGCTGCGGAATGCCGCCATCAACAGCGGCAGCCCCAGCGGATACGTTGGCACGATGCCCGAGCCGTCCGCGGCGGGCGCCCACCCGAGCGGCGATGCGATCGCGAATCGATTGGCCGCGCTCAGCCACTCCGCAATGGGCGCACGATCGATCAGCCTCCCACTGGCAATCAACTCACCCGCACTCACGTAACCGTACGAATCCGCACCGCCGATGGTCGTCAGGAGAAATCGAAACCACGTGGCCACGCTGCCGCAGATCGCGGTCAGCATCGCCAGCCTCGTCAGCCACGCGGGTCGCGCGGCGATTCCCAGTCTCCAGCGAATCGCCAGCAACACCAAAGATACGATCAGCACGCGAATCGCGCTGTGGGCTCGCAGCGAGAAGGCGCCAAGGTGGACCTCGACGCCGGCGGTGCCGGCGATCACCGCGGTCGCGATTGATCCGGCCAGCAGCCAGTCGACAACGGCTGACAGACCACGGGAGGGGGTAGTAGTAGAATCGCGCGGTCCGGAAGGCTCCACCAATCAATTCGCAGCGTATCAGGAATACACGATGAAACGATTCGTCTCCGCCACTATCATTCTCGCTCTCGCAACCGTCGCCCTCGTTGCTCAGGCGCCACCACCCCCGACACCGGTGTTCACCGAGCGGTCGGCGGGCAATGGTCCGCTCGATCGACTCTGGTTCCGGCCCATCGGACCGGCGACTCCATCTGGACGCGTCGACGACTTCGCGGTGCTCGAGAGCGACCCGACGACGTTCTACGTGGCGATGGCGACCGCGGGGGTCTACAAGACCACGAATGCCGGAACAACCTTCACATCCGTCTTCGACAACGAAGGGAGCGGGTCAATCGGCGCAATTGCGATCGCCGCGACGGATGCAAACCTGGTCTGGGTCGGCACGGGCGAGGCAAACAATCGCCAGAGTTCTTCCTGGGGTGACGGCATCTATAAGTCCACAGATGGCGGCCGCTCGTGGAAGAACATGGGCCTCAAGAGCAGCAAGCAGATCGCGAAGATCGTCGTCGACCCCGTCGACTTCAATGTCGTGTACGTCGCGGCGCTCGGCGATCTGTGGGGCACCGGCGGCGAACGCGGCGTCTACAAGACGACCGACGGTGGTGTGACGTGGAACCGCGTGCTGAACGTCGACGACAGCACCGGCGCCACCGAACTGGTGATGGATCCCGCCAACAACAAGACGCTCTACACCGCGACCTATCAGCGCCTGCGCCAGCAGTGGGGCATGAACGGCGGCGGTCCCGGCAGCAACATCTGGAAGACGACCGACGGTGGCGTGACGTGGAACAAGCTGGAATCCGGCATCCCGGCGGGACCGAAGGGCCGCATTGGTCTCGATGTTTACCGCAAGAACCCGAACATCGTCTACGCCCGTGTCGAGCACGAGACCGAGAGCGGCATCTATCGATCCGATAATGGCGGCGCGACGTGGCGGAAGATGAGCACGACCAATCCGCGGCCGATGTACTTCGGCGTGATCAAGGTCGATCCGCAAACCGACTCGCGCATCTACGTCCCCGGCGTCTCGCTTCATGTGTCGGATGATGGCGGCAAGACCTTCCGCGACGACGGCGCCGAGCGCATCCACGTCGATCATCACGCGCTATGGATCAACCCGCGCGATCCACGTCACCTGATCATCGGCAATGACGGCGGCGTGAGCATCTCGCACGATCGATCGGAGACCTGGGTGTGGCTCCCAAACCTGCTTGGCGCGCAGGCGTATCACGTCGAATTCGACATGCAGTCGCCGTATCACGTCTGCGCCGGCCTGCAGGACAACAACACCTGGTGCGGACCGAGCGCCGTGCGCACCAACAGCGGCATCATCAACGATCACTGGTACGTCATCAGCGGCGGCGACGGCTTCCAGCCGCTCATGGATCCTACCGACTCGCGCATCGTCTATGCGGAATCGCAGGACGGACGCATGAGCCGCACCGATCGGCTGACGAACGAGCGCACGACCGTCCGGCCCGAGCCCGCTGAGCAGAAGCCGGGCGACACCACCGGTCAATACCGATTCAACTGGGACACGGCGATGCAGTTGTCGCCGTTCGATCCCGCAACGATCTACATCGGCGCCAACATGGTGCTGAAGTCTTCGGATCGCGGCCGCTCGTATCAACCGATCAGCCCCGACCTCACGACCAACACCGATCGCGAAACGCTGTCGATCATGGGCGTGCTTGGCAAGGACATCAAACTGGCCAAGCACGACGGCGTCGGCTCGTTCGGCAACATCGTGACGCTCGAGGAGTCGGCGGCGAAGCAGGGCGTGGTGTGGGTCGGCAGCGACGACGGCGTAGTGAGCGTGACGCAGGATGCCGGCAAGACGTGGACCAACGTCACGTCGAAGATCTCCGGAGTGCCGAAGTTCACGTACGTCGCCGATGTGTTGCCCTCCCGGGCAGCTGCCGGCACCGCCTATGTCGCGTTCGACGGCCACCGTGGTGGCGACTACAAGACCTACGTGTTTACCACCACCGACTTTGGCTCCACATGGCGATCGATCGTCGGCAACCTGCCTCAAGGCGAAGTGGCGCGCGGCCTCGCGGAAGATCGCAAGGACCCGAACATCCTGTATCTCGGTACCGAAACCGGATTGTGGGTGAGCTGGAACAAGGGTGGGCAATGGACGCGGCTCAAGGCCAACCTGCCGACGATGCCGATCTATGAGATCAAGCAGCATCCGCGCGACAACGATCTGATCCTGGCGAGCCACGCGCGCGGCATCTGGATCCTCGACGATCCGACGCCGATCCAGGAGTGGGCGAAGTCGGAAAGCGGCGACGCATTCCTGTTCGCCTCGGAACCGGCGACGGTCATGAATCAGGCGAACGATCAGATGAAGGGCTTCGAAGGCGATCGCCTGTTCACCGGCCTGAACCCTGCGGGGAAAG
>JADMIO011486976.1_pt1 | contig 12848 bp, 7 predicted proteins | sample 8958161 | NCBI WGS metagenome assembly JADMIO01 (sample SAMN16585339, study PRJNA669376) | soil metagenome | isolation source: Crop rotation soil | place: USA: Cullars Rotation, Alabama | collected 2011 | reverse complement strand
CGCGACAACTTGTCCACGTGGAATTCTAAGCTTAGGATCCCAATGTGCTGGAAAGCGACCTGTCGACCAGACTGCCGCCATAATCCGACGTTCGTCCCGATCCACAACGTGTTGCGGCCGTCCCTGTGAAGGGAACGCACGCCAGGTCCGGGAAGCGGCAGGGGCTCGCTGACCCATCCATGTCCCGCGGACGTCACACGGACCAGGCCATTGGTGGTGCCGACGACCATTCCTTCGTCGGCGCTTTCGAGAGCCATGGCGAATCCGACGTTCTCCAGGGGCGTGAGCTGGCGCCTGGCCAGTCGGTGGAGTCCGCCGGTGGTGCCAATCCAGATGTTGCCGTCCCGATCTTCGAACAACGACTGCACTGAATCGCTGGAAAGACCCGTCCGAGTCGTCAACCGTTCGATGGCGGGTTCACCGGTGCCTGCGTCGACGTAGGCACGCCACACGCCATCGCTCATGGTCGCAACCCACAGGTTGTCCTGTCGATCCCGCATCAGGCGGTAGGCCGCACCTTGGAACGGGCGCGACGGAGCGGGTGGCTCCGCCAGCTGCCTGAACCCGGCGACGATATCGGAGATCCATATGCGGCCGCGGTTTCCCTCGATCGCGTCCCAGGTGAAGCCCGGCGACTGCAAGACGAACGTGCCGGTCTCCTCGAGTCGAAACAGCCCCCTGGTGGTGCCGACCCATATGCCTCCGGAGTCGCTGGGATGCGGGTGCAGCGGGACGGGCTGGGGATCGTCCGGTGTGATCTTCACCTTCGACCAGGCGCCGTGCGTGAGTCGGAAGAGCGCACTATCCGCGACCGCCCACATCTCTCCACGATGGTCGGCAATGAGGTCCGCCACCGCTCCCGTGATGCCCTCGAGCATCGGGGCCGTTTCGAGCCTGGAGCCCCGTAATCGCCGGACTCCGCCGCCATGACCCAGGCCGACCCAGAGGCTGTTGTCAGGAGCCACATGAAGCGCCGAGATCGGCCCGGCCGGCAGCGGTTGCTGGCCGATGTCTTCCCACTTCGTGAAGACGGAACCATCGAAACGGAACAAACCCGCATCCGCGCCGATCCACAGGTAGCCATCGGAGTCCTGCGCGACGGCGTAGACGGACCCCAATCGTGACCCCTGGCTACGCGTCCACGACGTCAGCGCGTAACCCGTGAGCGCGTCAACCGTACTCGATACCCGATCGGCCGCGACGGCGGGGCCTCCGACCAGCAGGATGAAGAGCATGGCCCGCAACGACGAACAGCATGCCAGCCACGGATGCCTATAATGGCGGCGATGTCCACGGGCGAGCGCGCGATCCGGGTGCTCTGCGTGGATGATCATCGGCTCGTCCTCGAAGGATTCACGCGAATCATCTCTCTCCAATCCAGCTTCGAGGTCGTCGGCGCGGCCACCAGCGGCGAAGAGGCCGTCGACCTCTTTCGGCGCTGCAAGCCGGATGTCACGTTGATGGATCTCCAGTTGCCCGGCATGAGCGGCCTTGACGCGATTCGGGTCATTCGCAAGGAGGATCCCAGCGCGCGGATCGTCGTGGTCACGATGTACCAGGGCGACGAGGATATCTTCCGTGCACTCGAGGCGGGCGCGACGACGTACCTGTTGAAAGACGCGCTGCCCGCCGAGCTGTTCGAGGTGATTCATAGTGTCTACGCCGGCACTCCCAGTCTTGGCCCGGCCGTCAGCGCGCGGCTTGCGTCGCGTTCGGAGCGGCCGGCCCTCACGCCGCGCGAAATCGATGTGCTCGAGCTGGTTGCGGAAGGGCTGCGAAACAAGGAAATCGCCTCCTCTCTCGGTCTCAGCGAAACGACGGTGCAGGTGCACGTGAAGAACATCCTGTCCAGACTGCGAGTCAACGACCGGACGGCAGCCGTCAACGTCGCGCTTCGACGAGGCATTATCCACATCAATTGATCGTCCTGCCCGGCCGGATCCTGCGCATGCCGGCGCTACTTAAGTTCAGGTATTGCTGCGCTTTGAGCGCGGCCGTAGATTCGCAAGTCGAATCCGGGGGTGACGGGCCTAAACGCGCTCCTGGCGCGCCCGCCAGGTTTCTGCCTCGCACGCCGTGGTTGTCGTGTTTGCCGTGTTCGCCTGTTTCGTCAGGCGAGGAGGTTGTATGGCTAGGCTGGTTCGCGCGTTACCGCTGGCGGTGTTGCTGGGGCTTCTCCCCATCCAGGTCCTTGCGCAAGCCGCCATCGTCGGGGTGGTGAAGGACGCGTCCGACGCCGTGCTGCCCGGTGTGACCGTCGAAGCGTCGAGCCCGGCCCTGATCGAGAAGACCCGCTCTGTCGTCAGTGACGGCGCCGGCCAGTATCGGATCGTCGATCTGCGCCCCGGGGTCTACAAGGTCACGTTCACGCTGCCGGGCTTCGTCACCGTGCAGCGTGAAGGTATCGAGCTGACCGGCTCCTTCTCCGCGTCGGTGAACGCCGAGATGCGCGTGGGCGGTGTGGAGGAGACGGTTACCGTGACCGGAGAGACGCCCGTCGTCGACGTCCAGGGCACCACCCAGCAGCGGGTCATCACCGCGGAGGTGGTGGCGGCGATGCCGCTCGGCCGCACCCACACGAATCTTGCCGTGATGATTCCGGGGATGAGCAATGTCCGTCCCAACCGGCAGCCCCTGCAGGACGTGGGCGGCACGAACAACCTCCAGCTGTCGATGCTCTCGATTCATGGCGGCCGCAGCGAGGACCAACGCCTCATGATCGACGGCCTGACGATTCGCAACTTCGGGTCGGCTGGTGTGACGGTGAACTATGTGCCCGACATGTCGAGCGCGAGCGAAGTGACGTTCGACTACTCCTCGGCTACGGCCGACGTCATGACCGCCGGCGTACGCATCAACATGATTCCGCGCGAGGGCGGCAACACCTTCCGCGGATCGATCGCGGCCAGTGGAGCGTCGGGCGGCATGCAGGCGAACAATATTTCGCAGTCGCTGAAGGATCAGGGTCTCGCGTCGCCGAACACCTTGAAGAAGGTCTACGACATCAACCCGTCGTTCGGAGGCCCGCTCGTGACCGACAAGTTGTGGTTCTACTCTTCGGCCCGCTGGCACACGAACGAAAGCTACGTGGCGGGCGTGTTCGAGAATCGCAATGCCGGGCAACTGGACAAGTGGCTCTACGAGGCCGACCTCAGCAAGCAGGGCCTTTTCTACATCAGGGAGCCGGCTTTCAACACCCGAGTGACCTGGCAAGCCAATCAGAAGCACAAGATCAACGTGTTCGCAGAACGTCAGTGGCGGATCTGGCAGGACGGGCGAGCCACCGTCTCACCCGAGGCGTTCTACCTGTATCGATTCCCCCAGAATCTGATGGCTACCGCCGCATGGACGGCTACGCTGTCCAATCGGCTGCTGGTGAACGCGCGCGGCGGGTATCGTCAGGAGAAGTACCTGGTCGAGTTCCCCGAGGAAGGCGACGTCTACCGAAAGCTCATCCCGGTTACCGAGCAGTCAACGGGCCTGCTGTATCGTGGAAAGGGTCTTGCTGGCGGCGGATCGTTCCCGAACACGATCAACCCGGGAATCTACGAAGCCAATGCAGCGGTCTCTTACGTCACTGGCGCCCACGAGGCGAAGGTGGGTGTGTCGACGCTGTGGGGTACGCAAGAGAGCCGGAACATCGACAACGACTACAACGTCAGCTACCGCTTCAACAACGGTATCCCGAACCAGATCACGGAGCGGGCCACTCCTAACGCGAATTCCCTGGATGTCAACGCCGAACTGGGCGTGTTCGTGCAGGACAGGTGGACGTTCGGGCGGCTCACCGTGAGCGGCGGCCTCCGCTTCGACTACTTGAACACGTCGTTCCCCGAACAGCGGCTCGGCCCCGGCCGGCTGGTGCCGACTCGCGACATCACGTTCCCGGCTACGCCGTGGTACAGCACCAAGGACCTGTCGCCGCGCATCGGCGCGGCCTACGACCTGTTCGGTACCGGCAAGACGGCCATCAAGACGAACCTTGGCAAATACATGCTGGCGATCAATCCGAATCTCGGCAATCCCGCGCTCAGCCTGAACATGGTGACCCGCAACTGGAGCGACGGGAATCAGAACTTCGTGCCGGACTGCGATCTCGTGAACCCCATGGCAAACGGGGAGTGCCAGACGATCTCGGACCTCAGATTCGGCCAGCGGATTCCGAGCCTGGCCTACGACCCGGCCGTGTTGGACGGGTGGGGGAAACGCCCGTACAACTGGGAGTTCGTCACCAGTGTCGAACAGGCGCTCACGCCCCGCGTCGGCCTCAACGTCGGCTACTTCCGCCGCATCTACGGGAACTTCACAGTGGTCGACAACAGGGCCACGACACCCGCGGATTTCTCGCCGTTCAGCATCACAGCGCCGCTGGATCCTCGGCTACCGGGCGGTGGCGGCTACACGATCGGCGGGCTCTACAACCTGAATCCCGACAAGGTGGGGCAGGTCGACCAGCTCTTCACGTTCGCCGACAACTTCGGACGGATGATCGAACACTGGAATGGCGTGGACCTGACCGTGAACGCGCGCCTGCGCGCCGGCGTCATGCTTCAGGGCGGCCTGAGCACCGGCCGCACGTCGACCGACAACTGCGAGGTGGCGCGCCAGGTAGGTGTCACGACCATCGGCTTTTCGATCGCCCATGTCGACAACCCGACTGAGCTGTACTGCCACGTCGACACAGCGTTCCTCACGCAGCTGAAGTTGATGGGCACTTATCTGGTCCCGCGAATCGGCGTTCAATTCGCGGCCGCCTTGCAGAGCCTGCCCGGCCCCAACATCCTGGCCAACTACAACGCGCCCAACGCCCTCGTGCAGCCGTCGCTTGGCCGGCCGCTATCCGGTGGGGCCGCGAACGTGACGGTCAACCTGGTGGAGCCAGGCCAAATGTTCGGTGAGCGGACCAATCAACTCGACCTGCGCGTGTCCAAGATTTTCAGGATCGCGCGCGGCAGGCTGTCGGCAAACCTCGACCTGGCGAACCTTCTCAACTCGAACGATGTATTGTCGTTGAACAACAATTTTGCGGCCTGGCAGGTGCCTCTGGCGATTCTCGACGGACGCCTGATCAAGTTCGGGGCGCAGCTGGACTTCTGAGCACGCCGTGAGCATCAGGAGCACGGTCGTCGGCGTGGGGCACGGGTCGCGGTGGGGGCGGGTTGGTGCGAGGCTCGTATTGAGGCAGACGTGAGAGGAAACTCGTATTGAGGCAGACGTGAGAGGAAAACTGACGGTGGTGGTCGGTGCGGCTGTTCTCCTGCTGTCGTCGCAGGCGGGCAGCGTCGTGCGGGCTGTCGATGCTCAGACCGCCGGCGGGGACGTGACCGCGCCCGACTCCACCGCACGGTTCGTGCAGACCTATTGCACGTCGTGCCACAACCCGCGTCTGAAATCGGGCGGCGTGTCGCTGAGTGCCGCCGACGCCGCGACGCCGGACCTGGATGCGGAACTGTGGGAGCGGGTCGTTCGCAAGGTGCGCACGGGCATGATGCCTCCTCAGCAGGCGCCACGTCCCGATCCGGCGGTGCGCCATGCGTTCGTCTCGCACCTCGAGACGGTGCTCGATACGGCCGCGGCCCGGACGCCACACGTCGTGCCGTCCTTTATTCACCGGATGAACCGGGCGGAGTACGCGAACGCCATTCGGGACCTCCTGGACCTCGAGGTGGATGCGACCTCCATGCTGCCACCCGACGATTCGGGCTACGGGTTCGACAACATCGCGGACACACTGGGCGTGTCGCCGATTCTGGTGGAAAGCTATCTTCGCGCCGCCGGCAAGATCAGCGCGCTTGCCGTCGGCGACACCTCGCCCGGGGCCAGCAGTCAGACGTACCGCGTGCGGCAGGATGCCTCACAAGACGTTCACAGCGAAGGGCTGCCGATCGGGACGGTGGGCGGACTCCTGGCGCGGGCTGCGATCCCCGTCGATGGCGAGTACGTGCTGGCCGTCAAGCTGTATCGGACCAACACGTCGGTGGTGCGAGGCCTGGAGAGCGTGCATCAGGTCGACATCACGGTCGACGGCGAGCGCGTCCATCTAGGTACCTTTGGCGGCGACGCCGACTTCAAGGCGTCGCTCGAGAACCCGACCACGGCGGGCGACGCCATCGATGCCCGCCTGGTGGTGCGACTGCCGCTGCGCGCCGGCCCGCGCAGCATCGGCGCCGCGTTCCTGGAGGTGCCGACGATCAGCTCGATGCGGCTGCAGCCGTTCGTGCGCAGTTCAATCGACACGCTCGACCCGGCCGGACACCCGCACATCGACACCCTGACCATCACCGGTCCGATTGGCGCCGCCCGCCCGGGCGACACGCCGAGCCGGCGCCGGGTGTTCACCTGCACCCCACGGTCCGCCGCGGACGAGCTGCCGTGCGCGAAGACCATTCTGTCGACTCTTGCCAGGCGCGCGTATCGCAGGCCCGTGACGGCGAAGGATCTGTCGCCCTTGATGAGTTTCTTCGATACGGGCCGCCGGGCCGGCGGATTCGAGAAGGGGATTCAGGTGGCCTTGCAGCGGCTGCTCGCCGATCCCGGCTTCGCGTTCCGGGCGGAACGCCAGTCACCGATTGCGCCGGCAGGCGTGCCGTACAGGGTCAGCGATGTGGACCTGGCCTCGCGGCTGTCGTTCTTTCTGTGGAGCAGCATTCCGGACGACAGGCTCGTGCTCCTGGCGTCACAGGGACGGCTGAGCGATCCCGCCATCCTGCGCGGCGAGGTGGTCCGCATGCTCGCCGACGCGAAGGCGAACGCCCTGGTGAAGAACTTCGCGAGCCAGTGGCTCTATCTGAGAAATCTGCGCAACCAGGTTCCCAATTCCGTCGAGTTTCCCGACTTTGACGACAACCTGCGCCGGTCGTTCCAGACCGAGGCCGAGATGTTCTTCGAGAGTGTCGTCCGTGAGGATCGCAATGTCCTCGATCTGATGACGGCGAACTACACGTTCGTAAACGAACGCCTGGCGCGTCACTACGGCATTCGCGGCGTGTACGGCAGCCACTTCCGGCGGGTCACCTTGCAGGAGCCGTCACGATACGGCCTGCTGGGGAAGGGCGCCATCCTGATGGTGACCTCTCATGCCGATGGCACCTCGCCCGTCGTGCGCGGGAAGTGGGTGCTCGACAACCTGCTGGGCGCTCCGCCCCCCGCTCCGCCAGCCAACGTACCACCGCTGCCGGATCAGGGCTCCGGCGGTGGGCAGCCTCTGACGATGCGTCAGAGGCTCGAGAAGCACCGCGAAAATCCCGTGTGTGCGTCGTGCCATGCGGTGATGGACCCCATCGGGTTCTCGATGGAGAACTTCGACGCCGTGGGCGCATGGCGTACGCACGACAGTGGCACGCCGATCGATCCGACCGGACAGATGCGCGATGGGACGCCCCTGGACGGCGTCGTCGCGCTGCGCCGGGCGCTGCTACGGGATCCGAGCCTGTTCGTGGGCACGCTCACGGAGAAGCTGCTGACCTATGCACTGGGCCGCGGTTTGACCTACGACGACATGCCGGTGGTGCGCGCGACCGTCCGCGACGCGGCCTCGGCAGACTACCGGTTCTCGTCGCTCGTCATCGGTATCGTCAAGAGCGCCCCGTTCCAGTTCCGCTCAGATCGGAAGGCGGAGCCGCGACCACCTGGGGCTTCCGATGTCGCGAGGCAATGGAACGGCAAGGAGTTCGACCATGTTCATAACTAGAACCGCGCTCGACCGCCGCACGTTCCTCCGCGGGGTCGGTGTCGGCCTGGCGCTGCCGTTCCTCGACGCGATGGTTCCGGCCATGACGGCGGCCGCTCAAACGGAGGCCGTCCGTCCGCGCCGGTTTGGCGTCGTGTTCGTGCCTCACGGCGAGCGCCCCGGTTTCTGGACCCCGCGCACGGCGGGAAGTGCGTTCGAGTTGTCGCCCATCCTCAAGCCGCTGGCGCCGCTGCGCGACCAGTTGACGGTGGTTTCCGAGCTGTGCGACCCGGTCGACGGGCACGGCGTCACCGTGGCGGCGTGGCTGACCGGGAGTCTGCCAAAGCGCACAATCGCCGAGGATGTGCGGGCGGGGACCTCGATCGATCAGGTCATCGCCAGGCAGATCCGCGGCAACACGGTGTTTCCATCACTGGAACTGGCCACCGAGGACTTCACGGGCTACATCGGCGGGTGCGACGCGTTTTACGCCTGCGCGTACATGAATACGCTGTCGTGGCGTACACCGACCGAGCCGCTGCCGATGGAGATCAATCCACGCACGGTGTTCGAACGGCTGTTCGGCGTCGCCGGCAGCAGCGAGCAGAGAGCCGCGCAGCTCAAACTCGAGCGCAGCATCCTCGATTCCATCGGAGACTCCACGAAGCAATTGCAGCAGGGCCTCGGGGTGCGCGATCGCGCCCGTCTCGACGACTACTTGGAGAACGTCCGCGAGATCGAGCAGCGCATCCAGCGCGCCGAGAAGCAGTCACAAACGCAGCTGGAACTGCCGGACGCGCCCATCGGCATACCCGAATCGTTCGAAGATCACGTGTCGCTCCAGTTCGATCTGATGGCACTGGCCTACCAGGCCGACCTGACGCGCGTGGCGTCGTTCATGATGAGCCGCGATACCAGCCAGCGGGTCTACGCGAACCTCGGCCTCACCGAGCCGCATCACTCGATGTCGCATCACGGCAACAACGCCGAGCGCCTGGCGGGGCTGGTCAAGCTGAACACCTACCACGTGGAGTTGTTCGGACGCTTCCTGCACAAGCTCAAGGCCACGCCCGACGGCGACGGATCCCTCCTCGACCACTCGGTCATTCTGTTCGGCAGCGGCATGAGCGAGAGCGACACGCACTCGAGGCTAGACATCCCCACGCTTCTCGCGGGACATGGTGGCGGGATGCTGAAGGGAGGTCGCCATGTCCAGGCGACGAAGGAGACGCCGTTCGCCAATCTCCTGCTGGCCTTGTCGCAGAAATTCGGTGCCGAGACGGACGGCTTCGGGCTCAGCACCGGCACCGTCGCCTTATAGACAGGGATCGGTGATGCCGTCCACGAACCGCGGGCAGGGCGTCTATCGGCGCATGGGACTGCTGGCCGGGCTCTGCGCGGTGGCCGGGCTGCTCGTGGTCCCCGTTCACGGCGCGGGCCCGGACCAGGACCGGCTGCTGGACGCCGCGCGCACGGGAAACGTCGAGGCGGCGCGTGCGCTGCTGGCCAAGGGGCTCAGCGCGCGCACCGCGGCTCCCGACGGCATGACGCCGCTCCACTGGGCAGTCCAGGAGCGGCACGAGTCCCTGGCGTCCCTCTTCATCGACCGTGGTGCGGACGTGAACGCGGCCAGCCGGTACGGCGTCACGCCGCTCTGGCTGGCGGTGGTCAACGGTGATGCGAGGCTGGTAGAGAGGTTGCTGCGTGCGGGAGCCAGGGCGGGGGCCGCGGGTATGTCAGGGGCCACGCCCCTCATGATGGCGGCTCGCGTCGGGAACCCTGAGGTACTGGAGCAGCTGCTCCGGAGTGGCGCGGACGTGAACGCCCGCGAGCAGTCCCAACAGCAGACGGCGCTGATGTGGGCCGCGGTGAATGACAACGCGGCGGCCGTAAAGGCCCTCGTGGCCTTTGGGGCTGATGCCGACGCCCGATCGAGCCCGCTGTCCCCGCCGGAATGGCGCTGGGTTACCACCGGGATGGTGTCGACGCTCTTGCCGCGAGGGCAGTGGACGGCGCTGATGTACGCCGCGCGGGAAAACGCGATGGAGTCGGCCCGGGTGCTGGCGGAGGCCAAAGCCAACCTGAACCTGCAGGATCCGGATGGCAGCACGGCTCTGGTGCTGGCGATCGTCAATGGCCACTTCCAGCTGGCGAGCATGCTGCTCGAACACGGCGCGGACCCGAACATCGCGGATGCCTCGGGCATGGGCGCGCTGTATGCGGCCGTCGACATGCACACGCTCCCGGTCATGACCGCCAGGCCGGCTCCGGCCGTCGAGGATGCCGTCTCTGCAACCGATCTGGCGCGAAGCCTGCTGCGGCATGGAGCCCGGCCGAACGCCACGCTCATCCGTCCCGTCCTGGGCCGCCATCACGACCCGGGCGATTCCCTGCTCGGCGAGGGCACGACGCCGCTGATTCGGGCCGCCAAGGCCAGCGATCTCGAAATGATCCGGATCCTCCTCGACGCCGGCGCCGATCCGACCCTGACCCAGCGGGATTTCACGAACGCGCTGATCGTCGCCGCGGCCGGGACCCGTCCCAGCGCCTATGCGAAGCGCCTGCCCATCGGCGAGGCCGAGGAGCTGGAGAGCGTGAAGCTGCTGGTGGAGCATGGCGTGGATGTGAACACCTTCAACGTCGATGGTCAGACGGCCCTCCACTATGCGGCCACTCGTGGGCGAGACCGGCTCGTGAGCTATCTGGTACAGCAAGGGGCCAGGCTCGACACCAAGAACAGGAACGGGCTGACGGCCCTCGACGTGGCTCTTGGCCGGGGCCGTCGCGCGTGGGACCGTCAAGCACTGCCGGTCCGCGCCAAGACGGCGGCCCTGCTCGAGCAACTGGCTCGAGACGGCGGGCCGTTGCCCGCTTCCGCGAGGCCGCAATGAAGGGGTTGGAGCATCGGATGCCGCTGAAGGCCTGGGGAGCGTTCGCGCTCGCGGCTGGCGTCCTGGTCTGGGCTGGGTGGGTGTTGCAGATACGAGTGGACGCGGCACAGCAGCCTGTAGCCTCCTTGATCTGGACGGGCGTCTACACGCAGGAGCAGGCGCGGAAGGGCTTCGACTCGTACTCGGCGAGCTGTGCCCGGTGTCACCGCCTGGATCTGAGCGGGGACGAGGCGCAGAACCGTGTCGGCGAAGCGTTCATGACGATCGGTCCCGCCCTCAGGGGCGACACCTTCTTCGAGCGCTGGGGCGATGAGGACCTGAATCGGTTGTTCCTCAAGATCAGGGACACGATGCCCCCGAGTTTCCAGGCGATTCTCGAGGACGACGAGAAGGTCAACATCGTCGCCTACCTGCTCGAAGCCAACGGCTTTCCGGCCGGACCCAGACCGCTGACATCGAATGCCGATGCCCTGGAACGAATCCGGATCGTCCGGGACGAAGGCTCGCGGACGGCGCCGCCCAGCTTCCGGCGCGTAGAACTGCGCGGATGCGTCCTGGAAGGACCGAACGGCACGTGGACCCTCGCTGCCGACGAAGACCGGCGTGCGAAGCCAGCGCCATACCTGCTCGTGAACGTCGGGCGCTTTCATCCGATGGCGCGCCGGCGCGTGGTCGTCGAGGGTTTGGTGTACCGGGAAGGAGAGGACAGACGCCTGAACGTGTCGTCCTTCCAGGAGATAGCCGCGGACTGCAACCGCTGACGGACGCGGGGTCCGGCAGAAGCAGCTGCTGGCGCGTTACGCGTTCGCCATCGACACCTGCGCGAACAACGGATACGACTACGTGCCGGGGTCATTCGTGTTCCCGGACGATCGGTAGCAGAGGTCTCCGGTGATACGCCAGGCGGAAAGGGAAGGAGTCGACATGAAGATCAGGAGCGCGGTCAGGCGGCTCACGGGCCTGCTGGCTGTTGGAGTGCTGCTCGCGACGCTCGCGTATTCGCTCAAGGCCCAGTCCGGTCCATCTCCGCTGACCGAGATGGACTACGTCGAGATACAACAGCTCGTGGCCCGGTATTCGTTCGCGCTCGATAACGGGGCCGAGAATGGCTACATGTATGCCGACCAGTTCCTGCCTGATGGGATCTTTCTCAAGAGCCAGGGCCGCGAGGACCTCGCGAAGCTGGCCCGTGGCCCTCGCCGAGGGCCGCTGATGATCCGCAACATGGCATCGCTGGTCATCATCAAGCCATCGCCCGAGGGTGCCACGGGCATCCAGTATGCACAGGCCATCAACTTCGGCGAGCGGGACAAGGGCACGATGACGGAGCTGGATCACTACGGCCACTACGAGGACGTCTATGTGAAGACGCCAGCCGGCTGGCGGATCAAGTCGCGCCGCTACGTCAATGAGTCCGGCGGGCTCAAGGCACGGCCTCAGAGCTCGGCGAGTACCGCCCCGGCAGCGCCGCCGCGCTAGGAGGAGGACACCCATGTTGTCTCGCACGACGTTGGTTTGTGTCCTGGCCGCGACGGGCCTCGTCGGCTGGTCTCTTCAGGCGCAGCAGAACCGGCCAGGCGCGGCCCTCACCGCGCTCGATCGCATCCAGATCCAGCAGCTGGTGACCGAGGCACACCATGCCCTGCACAGCGGGGCCGACGAGGGCCGGCTGTATGCGAGCCTGTTCACCGCGGACGGCGTGTCCGACGCCGTGCGGGGCACGGAGGCCTTGACCGCGTATGCCAAGGGGGGCCGCAAGGGCCGGGGTCCCCTGATGACAAACGTGCTCATCGAGCCGACGGCTCAAGGAGCCATCGGCCGGCAGTACGAATTCGAAGTGAATTTCGTGCCCGGTTATGTGACCGAGCCCTCGACGATCGGGAAGACTGGCCGCTACGAGGACACCTACGTCAAGACGGCGCAGGGATGGCGCATCCAGACCCGAACCTACGTGCCCTCGGTGCTGACGCCCGAGGCCGCCAAGGCGGCCGTCCCGTCGAAGCCGTCGCCGCCGGCGGCTGCCGCACCCGCAGTTCCGGCACAGGTCGCGCTGACCCGTCCCCAACCGACGGCGTTCTCGTCGACGCTGACCGCGCTCGACTATCTGGAGATCGAACAGTTGGTGGCGAGCTACGGGCACGCGCTGGACAACGGGTTGGGGCAGGACGACAACGGATCGGCATACGCGTCGCTGTTCGCGCCGGACGCCGTGTTCGGCCGTCCGTACACCACGGGCGAGGCGGCGCTGAAGGCGTTGGCGCGCGCCCAGCCGCACAATCGGCGGTTCG
>JADMIO011201779.1_pt1 | contig 12848 bp, 8 predicted proteins | sample 8958161 | NCBI WGS metagenome assembly JADMIO01 (sample SAMN16585339, study PRJNA669376) | soil metagenome | isolation source: Crop rotation soil | place: USA: Cullars Rotation, Alabama | collected 2011 | reverse complement strand
TGGAGCTGCCGTATCGGCCGCGCGATCCGAAGCGATACAGGCCGGCCATTGGGCTCATCGGCTGCGGCGGGATCACGCATCAGCATCTGACGGCGTACAAGAAGGCGGGGTACAACGTGATCGCGCTTTGTGATGTCGATGCGGCGCGGGTCGAGGAGCGGCGCGCGAAGTTTTATCCGGCGGCGAAAGTTTACACCGATTATCGACAGCTTCTACGGCGCGACGACATCGAAGTCGTCGACATCGCGACGCATCCAGATGTTCGGCCGGCGATGGTGAAGGATGCGCTGAACGCGGGGAAGCATGTGCTCAGTCAGAAGCCGTTTGTGACGGACCTGAAGGTCGGTCGCAAACTTGTCGAGCTGGCGGAGAAGAAGAATCTCAAGCTGGCGGTGAATCAGAACGGCCGGTGGGCGCCGCACTTCAGCTACATGCGACAGGCAATTGCCGCGGGTTTGATTGGGGAGGTGATCGCGGTGCACATGAATGTGCACTGGAATCATGATTGGATTGCGAAATCGCCATTCAACAAGGTGCATCACGTCATCCTGTATGACTTTGCGATTCACTGGTTTGATATTCTCAATTGCTTCATGGGCGAGCGGCCGGCGCGGCGCGTGTATGCTTCAATCGCTCGTGCGCCGGGGCAGAGTGCGAAGCCGCCGCTCTTGGGACAGGCGCTCGTTGAATTCGACAAAGCGCAGGCGACGCTGGCATTCGATGCTTTTACCAATCTGGGGCCGGCGGATCGCACGTCGATCATTGGTTCCAAGGGGTCGATTCACAGCACCGGCCCGAGCTTGATGAAGCAATCGGTCACCGTGTATACGGCCCGGGGGCACTTCACGCCGAAGTTGCAGGGGGCGTGGTTTCCCGATGGTTTTCACGGCACGATGGGGGAACTGCTTTGCGCGATTGAAGAGGATCGTGAGCCGTTCAACAGCGCGCGGCACAATTCGCGGAGTCTGGAAATGTGTTTTTCTGCGATGCGAAGCGCCGAGACACACGAGCCCCAGCAGCTATAATGCTTTCCCTGTGACCATCGCCCCGATCAAAATCGGCTCGCTGCAACTGGGGAGCAATCTGCTGCTGGCTCCCATCGCGGGGTACTGCGATCTGGCGACGCGGCTGGTCGCGCGCTCGTGCGGCGGCGTGGGACTCGCCTGCACCGATCTGCTCTGTCCCGAAGGCGTACTGCGCGAAAACCGGCGGTCGATGATTCTGGCGCAGACATGCCTGGAAGACTCGCCGCTGTGCATGCAGCTTTATGGCGCGAACGTCGACCGCCTCTGCGAAGCTGCGCGGTGGGCCGAGGATCGAGGCGCGCACGTGATCGACATCAACATGGGTTGCCCGGTCGACAAGATCACCAAGCGCGACGGCGGCTCGAAGCTGCTGTGCGATCCGGACAATACGCTGCGAATGGTCGAGCGGATCATCAAAGTCCTGCGGCATATCCCGCTGACGGCCAAGCTCCGGCTCGGCTGGGATGACTCGTGCATCGTGGCGCCGAAGCTCGCGCCGCGGCTAGAAGATGCGGGCATTCAGCTTGTGACGATTCACGGGCGAACGACGGCGATGAAATTTTCCGGGCAGGCGCGGCTCGATGGAATTGCCGAGGTCGTTGCGTCGGTGAAGCGCATTCCCGTGATTGGCAATGGCGATGTTCGCACGCCGCAGGATGCGCTGAACATGATTCGCGTGACGGGCTGCGCGGGAGTGATGATCGGGCGGGGGGCGCTGTCGTCGCCGTGGATTTTCCGGGATACGTGGAGCTTGCTGACGACCGGCGAGATTCCGCCGCCGCTGACGCTCGAGCAGAAATGTCAGCTCATGCGCGATCACTTTTATCATCTCGTTCGATTCCGCGAGGAGCGGATTGCGGTGCTGGAGATGCGCAATCGCGTGAGCTGGTACGCGAAGAACCTGGATCCGTGCAAGGAGCTTCGCCAGGACGTGCGCGTGATCAATTCGACCGTTGATTTCGAGGCGGCGATTTCCCGATTCCTGGAATGGCGCGCCAGTCGCAAGGCGTCTGTCGAGGCCTGTGACGAACCATCCGACGAGCTCTCCGCCGCGGCCGCGTAGTTTTCACATGGTCGATCCCCACGCTCGACAAGCTCTCGAGACGGCCATGCAGCTTCGGGATGCCGGACGCCTCGATGACGCGGTCGAATACGCCCGGCGAGCGATCGCGATTCAGCCTGATCTGGTTCACGCGCACAACAATCTCGCGAACATACTGCATCTGCAGGGTTGGCTGGACGAGGCGATTGAAAGTTACCGGCTGGCGCTGCGGCTTCGGCCGGACCTGGCGATTATTCACAACAATCTTGGACTGGTGTTGCATCAACGTGGAATGATGCGTGAGGCGATGGGGTCGCTTGGGGCTGCGATTTCGCTTGAGCCGGCGTTTGCACAGGCGCATAGCAATCTGGGGAACGTGCTTCGGGATCTGGGACGAATCGAGGAGGCGATCGCGGAGCATCGCCTTGCACTGCAGGGGGATTCGAATTACGCCGAGGGGTGGAACAATCTCGGCAATGCGCTGCAGCAGAGTGGTGATCTGGATGGCGCGGCCGCGGCATTTGCGCGGGCGGTTGAGCTTCGGCCGAATTTTCCGGTCGCGCTGAGCAACGCGGGGAACGTACTCAAGGAACAGGCGCGGATCGCCGAATCGATTGGAGCGTATCGAAAGTCGGTGGAACTGGCGCCGGATGATGCGCGTGTGCACAGCAACCTTCTCTACGCGATGTACTTCGATCCGCGGTCGACGTCGCAATCGATCTTCGATGAGCACCTTCGCTGGGCCCAGCGCCATGCACAACCGCTGTCGCCCAAAACCCCGGCGATTGAGGTATCGTCGCAAGATCGACGGTTGCGGATCGGATACGTGTCGCCGGATTTTCGCAACCATCCGGTGGGACGATTCATCCTGCCGCTGCTCACGCACCACGATCGGCAGGCGTTCGAGGTCGTTTGCTTTTCCGATTTTCCAGGCGAAGACGCGATCACTCGGCAGATCCGCGCATGTCCCGATGAGTGGCATACCACGCATGGGCTGAGCGATGCGCAACTGGGGGAGCTGATCCGCGCGCAGCGCATCGACATTCTGATCGACCTGTCGCTGCACATGGCGGGAAATCGGATGCTGGTTTTCGCGCGCAAGCCCGCGCCGCTGCAAATCACGTATCTTGCGTACGCGGGGACCAGCGGCATGGAAACGATGGATTATCGGCTGACCGATCCGCATCTCGATCCGCCGGGGCTCGGCGGCGGCCGATACAGCGAGCGATCGCTGCATCTGCCGCGAACGTATTGGTGCTACAGTCCGTCGGCGGATGCTCCTCCGGTGCAGCCGTTGCCTTGGGCTGTGCGTGGCGCGGTGACATTCGGATGTCTGAACACATTCTCGAAAATCAACGAGGCCGTCATTGCGGCTTGGGCGCGGATCATGAACTCCGTGCCACATTCGCGCCTCGTGCTATACGCGCCCGGCGGCTCGCATCGCGACCGAACGCTCGACGCCTTTGCGGCCGGCGGCGTCGATCGCGGGCGCATCGAGTTCGTAATGATGCGCCCGCTGGTAGAGTACCTGGCGACGTACAATCGCGTCGACATCGCGCTCGATCCTTTCCCTTACAACGGCGGCACGACGACGTGCGACGTGCTTTGGATGGGTGTGCCGGTCGTGACATTGGCGGGTGAAATGGCGGTCAGCCGGGCCGGAGTGAGCTTGCTGAACAATCTCGCTTTGCCAGAGCTGATCGCGACTTCGGTGGACGAATACGTTCGGATCGCAGCGGAGCTGGCGGCCGATCGGGAGCGGCTATCCGAGTTGCGACGAAGCCTGCGCGATCGGATGCGCACGTCGCCGCTGTGCGATGCGTCCAGCTTCGCCCGCGATGTCGAGCAGGTGTATCGAGCAGCGTGGAAAACGCGGGTGGCGGGGGCGCGATCATGACATCGGATGAGGTTCAACACGCGCTTGAGTTGGGAATCGCGCATCAGAGGGCGGGGCGATTTGGGGAAGCGGAGCATCAGTATCGAGCGGTGCTGGCCCAGAACCCCGATGAGCCGCGAGCGCTCTATCACTTGGCGACTCTGGCGAATCGGGCCGGCCAGCACGCGGCAGCGGAGCAGCTGCTGCGCCGGTCGATTGAGCTCGCGCCGCACATCGCCGATCCATACAACAGCCTTGCGATCGCGCTCAAAGCGCTCGGACGATTTGAGGAAGCCGAGGCCGCCGCGCGCAATGCGACCGATCTTGCGCCGCAAATGGCGGAGGCGCACAACACCCTGGGTAACGTTCTCCAGCTGGCCGGACGCGGCGGGGAGGCGGTTGCGTCGTTCGAGCGCGCTTTGTCGATTCGACCTGATTTGGCGGTAACGCTCAGCAACATGGGCAGCGCGCTGGCGGAGCTGGGACGGACGAACGAGGCGCTGGCGGCGTTCAGTCGAGCGCTGGCGATCAACGCGAATCTGCCGGACGTTCACACGAATCTGGGCAACGCGCTGCTTGCTAGCGGCCGCGTGAAAGGCGCGATCGAAGCGCATCGTGCCGCCGTCCGGCTCAATCCACACGCCGCTTACGCATGGAACAGTTTGGGCAATTCGCTGCGCGAGGCCGGCGATCTGGATGGAGCGGCGGAGGCGTTTGGCAATTCCATTCGCTGCGATCCTGGTGCGCCATTCCCGCACAGCAATCTGGGCAACGTGCTCAAGGACCAGGCGTTGCTCGACGAGGCGCTGGCGGAATATCGCACGGCCATCCGCATCAAGCCGGATTACGCCGAAGCCCACAGCAATCTGGTTTACCTGCTTTACTTTCACCCGGCGTTCGATGCCGACGCGATTTCGCAGGAGCATCGCAGCTGGGCAGGAGCGCATGCCGATCCACTGGCCAGCGAAATTCGGGGGCACGAGCGGATCGATCGCAATCCGGATCGCAAGCTACGGATCGGGTACGTGTCGCCGGACTTGCGGTCGCATCCGGTGGGTCGATTTTTGTTGCCGCTGCTGGAGCAGCACGATCATTCGAAGTTCGAGATCGTCTGCTATTCGGATACGCGCTGGCCGGATGAGATTACCGAGAAGCTGAAGGGGTGCGCCGACGAGTGGCGTTCGATGGCGCGGACGCGCGACGCGGCACTGGCGGAAAAGATTCGCGCCGATCGGATCGACATTCTCGTCGATCTGACGCTGCACATGGCGCGCAATCGCATGCTGGTCTTTGCGCGCAAGCCGGCGCCGGTGCAGGTGACGTATCTGGCATACGCCGGCACCAGCGGCATGTCGCAGATGAACTATCGGATTACGGATCCTCATCTTGATCCGCCGGGTTCCGACGCGGCCGAGGTTTACACCGAGGAGTCGATCCGTTTGCCGCGGACGTACTGGTGTTATCAGCCGCCGGAGCAGGCGCCGGAGATTGCGTCGCCGCCGATTGTTCGGGCTGGCCACGTCACGTTTGGATGCCTGAACAACTTCTCGAAGATGAACTCCGTGACGATGGATGTTTGGCGTGAACTGATGCTGGGCGTGCCGAATTCCATGCTGATTCTTCATGCGGATCATGGCGCTCACCGGGCGCGGGTGCTGGATCGCTTTGCAATGAGCGGGATCGACCGGGCGCGCATCGAGTTCGTGCCGACGACCGACATGGTCGCTTACCTGCGGACGTACAATCGTATCGATATCGCTCTGGACCCATTCCCATACAACGGCGGCACCACGACATGCGACGCGTTTTGGATGGGAGTTCCGGTGGTTACGCTCGCCGGCGCGACAGCGGTCGCGCGGGCAGGAGTCAGTCTGCTGACGAACCTCGGGCTGACCGAACTAATCGCAAGCTCGCCGGAGCAGTACGTTGCAATCGCTCGCGCGCTGGCCGGCGATGGTGGAAGGCTCGAGGCGCTTCGTTTGAGCCTGCGCGATCGGATGCTTGGCTCGCCGCTCTGCGATGGTGCGGCGTTTGCGCGGGATATGGAAGAAGCGTATCGCAGCGCGTGGCGGGCGTACTGCCGCGGAGAAGGCCAATGACGCTGCAGCAGGCGCTCGAACATCATCAGCGGGGAGAGCTCGGCGAGGCGGAGGCGATTTACAATCGCATTCTGGCGGAGAATCCCGATGAGCCCGACGCGCTGCATCTGCTCGGTGTGATCGCCAGCTCGCGCGGCGAGTTGGAGAAGGCGATCGACTTCTTCGATCGGGCGATCCGGCTTCGACCCACCGCCGCTGAGTATCACATCAATCTCGGCAACGCACTTCGCGCCAGCGGCGAGATCGAGCTGGCGCTGGCGCATCATGAGCTGGCGACGCAGCTTGCTCCCGATGAGCCGAAGTGGCACGACAATCTCGGCAGCGGCTTGCGCGCGCTGGGGCGCATCGACGAGGCCGTTATCAGCTATCGCAAGGCAATCGCTCTGGATCCGCAATTCAAAGCGGCGCATCACAATCTGCTTTTGACCCTCAACTACGACGACCGGCTTGATCCGCGCGACGCGCTGCGGGCACATCGCGAGTGGGCGCAGCAATTCGCAGATCCGCTGCCGCGTGACACCGAGGCGGACGACAAGAAAGACGCCGACCCCGATCGTAAGCTGAAGCTCGCGTTTCTGTCCGCGGACCTGCGAACGCATTCGGTTGCGTTCTTCCTCGAACATTTGCTGGCGCATCACGATCGTGAGCAGTTCGAGATCCACTGCTACAGCGACGTTACCGATCCCGATACGACAACCGCGCGGCTCAAGTTGGGCGCCGATGGCTGGCGCGATATTGCCGGGCTTTCGGACGAAGCGGTGGCGGATCGGATTCGATCGGACTGCATCGATATCGTGATCGAACTTGCAGGACACACGCACCAGAATCGGCTGCTGGCACTGGCGCGTCGGCCGGCGCCGGTTCAGGTGTCGTATCTGGGGTATCCCAATACGACCGGGATGCCCGCGATCGATTATCGCATCACCGATGGCGTTGCTGATCCGCCGGGGAGCGAAGGGCAATACGTCGAGCAGGTCGTTCGTCTGCCGCGCACGGCGTGGTGCTATCGGCCGCCCGACGACGCGCCGGCGGTGAACGACCGCCCGGCGAGTGCGCCCGTGACCTTTGGGTCGTTCAATTATTTTGCAAAGATCTCGCCGACCATGATCGAGCTTTGGACCGAGATACTGCGCCGCACCGCGGACTTGGGCTCGCGGCTGTTCATCAAGGCGTTTCCGCTGCGCGATCCGGCGGTGCAGGAGAGCTTGATCGCGAAGTTCGGAACACTGGGCCTTGAGGGTGCACGAGATCGTCTGATCCTCAGCGGGCAGCAGCGCGATCCGATCGATCATCTGCGGCACTACGAGCTGGTCGATGTCGCGCTGGATGCGTTTCCGTACGCGGGCACGACAACCACGTGCGAGGCGCTGTGGATGGGGGTGCCGGTGGTCACGCTCGGCGGCGTCGCGCCGGCGTCGCGCGTGGGGGTCAGTCTCCTGACGGGCATCGGTTTGCCGGAGCTGGCGGCGCACACGACCGAGCAGTACATCCAAGCCGCGGTTGACCTGGCGCGCGACCGGGAGCGTATGGCGAAGCTGCGAACGGGCATGCGGCAGCGGATGAGCGCATCGCCGCTGATGGATGGGCCGGGTTTTGCGCGGGATTTTCAAGGGGCGATGCGAGATGTGTGGTGTCGCTTGTGCGCCGGGCGTCCAAGGGCATAGTAAAGCTTCTGTATGGAAGGTCTGAGCATTCAGCAGGCGATTCATCAGGCATTTGCACGGCACCAGGCGGGTGAATTGGGCGCGGCCGAGTCGATGTACCGCCAGATCTTGCAGGTGGATTCCGCAAACGTCGATGCTTTGCATTTGCTGGGAGTTTTGCTGCACACCCGAGGCGACGCGACGCAGGCGTGCGAGCTGATCGCGCGGGCGATCGCGATCAATCCGGCAGTGGCGGAGTTTTACAACAATCACGCTCGGGCGCTGCGCGAGCTGGGGAAGCTCGATGAGGCGCGCGATGCGCTGGGCAAGGCGTTGTCGCTGCGGCCGGAATTTCCCGAGGCGCTGAACAATCTCGGGGGGGTGCTGAAGGAGATGTGGCTGCTGGAGGAGGCGGCCGTGCCGCTGCGCGAGGCGGTTCGGCTGCGGCCGGATTTTGCGGTTGCGCATGTAAATCTTGGCAGCGTGCTGCGCGAGATGGGGCGAGTCGATGAGGCGCTGTCGCACTTGCGGCAAGCGGTGCAGCTCCAACCGAATTCCGCGGCGATGCACCTGAATCTCGGCAATGTGCTTCACCAGCGTGGGCAATTGGATGACGCCGCCGACAGCTATCGCACGGCGATCCAACTGCGGCCGGATTACGCGACGGCGCACAACAATCTGGGAACCGTTCTCCGCGATCAGGGACGGCTCGATGAGTCGGTAACCTCGTATCGCGAGGCGCTGAACCTCAACCCTGATCATCCCGAGGCGCACAGCAACTACCTCTACCTGCTCTACTTCCATCCGCGTTTCACGGGCCAACAGATCCTCGACGAGCACAAGGCTTGGGGACGGCGCGTGATGGCGTCGGCAACAGCGCCGTCGACATTTCTCAACACGCCCGAGCCCGAGCGGCGACTGAAGATCGGGTACGTCTCGCCGGATTTTCGCGAGCACGTGGTGGGGCGATTCCTGCTGCCGCTGCTGGCGAATCACGATCGTGCGCAATTCGAGATCATCGCCTACTCCGATGTGCTTCAGGCGGATGCGATGACGCAGCGACTGCGCGGGCACTGCGATCGCTGGCATTCGATTCTCGGCAGCAGCGACGAGCAGGTCGCAGAGCGGATCCGCGCCGACGGCGTTGACATCCTCATCGATCTGACGCTGCACATGGCGTACAACCGCATGCGGCTGTTTGCGCGCAAGCCCGCTCCAGTCCAGGCGACTTATCTCGCGTACGCCGGGACGAGCGGGTTGCCTGCGATCGATTATCGCATCACCGATCGATATCTCGATCCGCCGGAGGATGGGCCGGGGCCGTACAGCGAGCGGTCGGTGCGCATTGACAGCTATTGGTGCTATCAGGGTCCGGCCGACGCGCCAGAGATCGGGCCGCTGCCGGCTTTGCTGAATCGGCACGTCACGTTTGGGTGTTTGAACACGTTCACGAAAGTGTCGCCGGAGGCGCTGGAAGTGTGGTGCCGGATACTGGGCGCGGTGCCAGATTCGCGGCTCGTGCTGCATGCGGAGACGGGACGGTATCTCGATCGGACGCGGGAATTTGTGCGTGCTCGCAATGTCGATCCAGCGCGGATCGAGTTTCGGCCGAAGATGCGGATGGGTGATTACCTGGCGGTGTACAACGCGATCGATATTGCCTTGGACCCGTTTCCGTACGCGGGCGGCACGACCAGTTGCGATGCGATGTGGATGGGCGTGCCAGTGGTAACGCTGGCGGGCCAAACCGCGGTCGGGCGCGCGGGGGTCAGTTTGCTCAATCAGCTCAGGTTGACGGAGTTGATCGGGCGATCGGCGGATGAGTACGTTACGCTCGCGAGCGATCTGGCCAGAGACATTCCAAGGCTCAGCGAGCTTCGGCGGACTCTGCGGTATCGCATGGTTGACTCGCCTCTGTGTGATGCGCCCGCGTTTGCGAGATCGATGGAAGAGGCGTATCGCACGATGTGGCGGGAATGGTGTGCAAAGGCCGCGGGGAGCATGTAAACTCGAATCAGTCGAGTGATCGAGAGGAGTTGTTGTCCGATGTCGAGTAACACTGTTATGCGGCCGCGGCTGGGTGAGAACGACGTGAAGCAGTTTCGCGAGGAAGGCTATTTGATTTTTCGCGACGCGGTTTTACCGAGCGGCAAATTTGAGGGACTCAAGGCGCATTTTGAGGAGAAGCTGAATCGTCTGCCGGAGGGGTATCGGCCGGAGGCGATGGATGTGCCGCATTTTACGGATACGAAGCTGTTCGAGTGGCTGATGAGCGACGAGGTGCTGGATCTGGTCGAGCCGGTGCTCGGGCCGGACATTGCGCTGTTTTCGAGTCACTTCATCTGCAAGCCCAAGGGGAACGGCAAGCGCGTGCCGTGGCATGAGGATTCGTATTACTGGAAGGGGATGATGGAGCCGATGGAGGTCGTGACGGTCTGGCTGGCGATCGATCCGTCGACGAAGCTTAACGGGTGCATGAACGTGATCCCGCGCTCGCTGCATGGTTACTCCGAATACGACCAGGTCGATCCGAACACGCACGTTTTTCCGACGGAGATCAAGCGGCATCAGTTCGACGAGGCCAAGAAGGTCGCGATCGAGCTGGAGCCGAACCAGGCGAGCCTGCACGACGGGCGGCTGATGCACGGCAGCGAGCCGAACACGAGCAGCATCCGCCGGTGCGGGTACACGATGCGGTACATCTCGACGCGGGTGAAATTCAACCACGAGAAGGTCGGGCAGTTTCATCACTGCTACCTGGCGCGCGGCAAGGATCGGGCGGGGAATTTTTATGGGGATCCGACGAAGGAGTATCCGGAAAAGGCGCGGTATCGGGAGGTGCATAAGAAGGGTGGGCACTGACGCGCGCCTCGGAGACGCGCCGGGCACCTCGACGAGGCTCGGTAGAGCCAAGCTCGGCCACTAAACAGTGCGGGCGCGGGAAAAATAGTGGCGGGGCCTGAGAATCGGTAAGTCTTGTACGACTCGGCGTTTGGCGCGTTTCAGGGTGTTGGAAAGCAAGTCCAAAGTAAGTCCCAAATGAGTCCCAAATAAGTCCCCTGACATCCGGCACACGTCCGCGGGGTGGTGGACTGACGCGAAGGGCCCTTCGACAAGCTCAGGACCGGGAGGTGGGGAATTGGTGGATTCTGCGGGGTTTTGCTGGGTGGTTTTCAAAGAACGCAGAAGGCGTGCGTGGTACGCAACGCATTCCTATATGACCAGGCGAGTTGTCGGTTTGTGCGCACGGGTGCGCGCGGAGCGATGCGGAAGTGGCGATTGGGAAGCGGGAGCGAGGGAAAATAATTTTAGGTTGGAAAGGAATTGATAAATGGCGATTGCGCGCTGGTGCGCATGGATCGACAATTGGGGTTTATGGCAATTCGAAGGCGTGTAGCCCCAAATGCAATCGGTATGAAGGGCAACAAGCGCTGTCCCTAGCGTCCCTCTCGTCTCCAAGGCTCCGGGACTATCTCCTTGCCAATAGCCGACCTCAACGCATTCTCCAATTCCTCATCATACAGCTCCGTGTCGTCAACGAATTTTGCCGCGATTCGTACTTGCGCCTCCGGAACCACGAGCGAAAGAGCGATCTTCTGACGCAGATAGGTGGCGAGAAGTTCATTGGTCAACTCAGTTACGGGTGTATTCCAGCCGCGCTTGCAGCGTTCGATCAAACCGGAGTCGAAGTTTTGATCGATCCAAGGTCCCTCGACATCAGCGACGGTAGCGGGTTGCTCGCGGGACATAGCCACGGAGCAGTTTAAGAGAGGCCAAGCCGGATCGGCAAATGCAGGAGGCGAGGAGAAGGCACCATAACCCTCAAGTTTCCTTCTCCTCGCCTCCCGCACCCTCCACTCCTCATCCGCCTTCTGCCACGCATGTCGCGCGCAAATTTGTCCCTTGCACGAAGGTACCGAGTAAAATCTCAACATGCCCAACACCGTGGACGCGAAATTGCTCAGTCGGCAATACTTTGGCGCCTTGATGCACGCTGACTCGCAGACGTTGGAAGTGTTGCTCGCGGCGGACTTTTGGCTGATCGAGCCGCTCGAAGGTTGGAAAGTTAGTCGGTCGACGCTCCTGCGGGATGTCGGCAGTGGCGTGCTTTCATTTCAATTACTTGAGGCGGACAGCATTCTCGTGCGGAGCTATGACAACGTCGCCATCGTCATCGGCTCGCTCGAAATGAAGGGCCGCCTGCCCAACTCCACTTTCTCGTTGCGATGTCGGTTTACCCACGTCTTCGTTCGCCACGCCGAAGGATGGAAACTTACGACGGCGCAAGAGACGCCCATTGAGACTTGGGGTAAGGAGAATCGTGAGAGGCTCGCAAATTCATAAAGGCGCGCCACTTGGAACACAGGGAGGGAATTGGGGGTGCTGGATTCGATTCCCATATTTGGGAGAGAAATAACGAGACCGGATTCGATTGATGGGTCGATCATATGCCGCGAGACCTCGAAGAAGGGTCGGGAACATATTCATCGAAAATGCCTGACGTTACTTGGTGTTGGGTTGGATCGGAGACTACCCGCTGAAGCGGGCAGCCCGGTGAAAACACGTCAGGGGCGCTTGGCGCCGGGGGTGAGTAGCTGGACCGAGTAGAGGAAGCCGCGGGCGGTGAGGAAGAGGGTGGTGTTGTCTTCGCCGCCGAAGGTTAGGTTGGCGGGGGATTGGGGGACGGGGATTCTTCCAATTAGTTTGCCGTCGGGGGAGAAGATTTGAGCGCCGTCGCCGGCGCTGGAGAAAACGTTGCCATTGGCGTCGCAGCGGATGCCGTCGGGGACGCCTTTATCGATCACGGCGAAGAGTTTTCCGTTGGTGAGTTTCCATCCGACTTGAGACGAGGTGTCGGGCTCGACATTGAAGACGCGGATGTGGTGGGGTTTTCCGGAGTCGGCGATGTACAAATGCTTTTCGTCGGGGGAGAAGCAGAGGCCGTTGGGTTGGTCGAAGTCGGAGACGGCCGCGGCGATCATTTTGGTTTGGGGGCTATAGCAGAAGACGTGGTTGGCGGATTGTTCCTTTGTGCGTTTTTCGAGGCCGTAGGTGGGGTCGGTGAACCAGATGGTGCCGTCGGATTTGACGACGACGTCGTTGGGGGAGCTTTCCAGCACAGTGGGATCCGAAGCTTGGAATTCACGTGACTTGAAGTCGCGG
>JADMIO010604190.1_pt1 | contig 12849 bp, 12 predicted proteins | sample 8958161 | NCBI WGS metagenome assembly JADMIO01 (sample SAMN16585339, study PRJNA669376) | soil metagenome | isolation source: Crop rotation soil | place: USA: Cullars Rotation, Alabama | collected 2011 | reverse complement strand
GCGACAACTTGTCCACGTGGAATTCTAAGCTTAGGATCCCAATGTGCTGGAAAGGCAAGGTGCGCGATGTAGTCGGCGGGGTGGTAGTAGCTGATGAACTGCAGCGCGGCCGCGATCGATTCGACCAGGTCGGCCTGGCGGATGGTGGTGGTCATGGCTTGGGAGGAGGAAAGACGAGACGGGAAGCGTCCCGAATTATCCCATCCACGGCCGGGCAGGCTCGCGCCGTCGGCAACTGCGACGCTGACCGTCGACGGCTTCAGAACACCAGGCGTTGGGGCAGGGTCCGGATGGGCAGGTCGCCGTAGGCCTCCTTGGCGCGGCGGATGCGCTCGAGGTCGGCGAGCAGGGTGCTGAGCGCCGACTCCGCGCCCACCCCGCTGCGTCCGCGCGGAACGCGGTATTCCGGGGGCTTGACCTCAGGGTCGAGCGCGAGACGATGCTGCTCGGACATGGCGGTGTCTTCGAAGGGCACCAATGGTACCCGCAGCCCAGGCGATTGTCGAATTCCCCCCGGCGAACCGCCCACGGCCGAGCTTGTCAATGCGGGCGATCCGGCACGGAACTGAACTCGCCTTCATCAAAAGGCGGGAGTAACATCATGAAACAGCCCGTCGTTCGGGATCGTGAACCCGGAGGATGACACCTCGCCCCCGACCTGCTCATTCCGCCGATCCCGGGGTTTCCCGGAGGCGAAAGGATGACCATGCAAGCCCGCTCGTGCCTCGTGTTGTTCGCCCTCTCGATGGCGCTGTTGTCGGTGTCGGCCCAGGACCGCCGCGGCGCCGCGCAGCAGGTCGCCAGCGGCTCCTTCGACATCCTCACGACCATCAGCCTGCAGACGAACGGCTCGCAGGACAATGCGGCGCGCCGATGCAAATCGAACGTCGAGGAGGCGCAGTCCGCCGAGCGCCTGGGCTCGCGCGACATGGCCGACAAGTACTGGCAGGTCGCAGCGCGTGTTTGCAAGGTCGACGCCATGCTCGCATGCAAGAAGATGCGCGAGGTCGCGCCCATCGAGCAGTGCGAACAGGTGCAGGGGCTGGCGATCAACTGATCCGCTTTCCGCGCCCGCCCCGTTCGGTCCGTAAAGCTGCTACGGTGCCGGGGCCATGGCCCATCGCATCGAACACGACACCTTCGGACCGGTCGAGGTCCCCGCCGAACGCCTCTGGGGCGCGCAGACGCAGCGCTCGCTGCAGAACTTCGCCATCTCCGGCGAACGCCAGCCGCGCGAACTGATCCGCGCGCTGGTCCAGATCAAGCGGTCGTCCGCGGTCGTCAACCACCTGCTCGGCCTGCTCGACCAGAAGAAGGCAGCCGCCATCGTCGCGGCTGCCGACGAGGTGCTCGCGGGGCGGCACGACGAGGAGTTTCCGCTCGTCGTGTGGCAGACCGGCTCCGGCACGCAGACGAACATGAACGTGAACGAGGTGCTGGCGAACCGTGCGAGCGAACTGCTCGGCGGCGCACGCGGGGAAGGGCGCCTGGTGCACCCGAACGACGACGTGAACCGCAGCCAATCGTCGAACGACGTCTATCCCACGGCCATGCACCTCGCGGCGGTGGAGGCCATCCGCAACCGCCTGCTTCCGTCGCTCGGCCGCCTGCGCGAGACGCTCGCCGCGAAGTCCGCGGCGTTCCGGGACATCGTGAAGATCGGGCGCACGCACCTGCAGGACGCCACGCCGCTCACCCTCGGGCAGGAGTTCTCCGGGTACGTCGCCCAGCTCGAACAGTGCGACCGCCACCTGCATGCCAGCCTGCCGCACTTGTGTGAACTGGCCCTCGGCGGAACGGCGGTGGGAACCGGGCTGAACGCACCGCGCGGCTACGCCGAGCAGGTGGCCGCCGAACTCGGGCGGCTCACCGGACTGCCGCTCGTCACGGCGCCGAACAAGTTCGAGGTGATGGCGGCCGCCGACGCGCTCGTGCACGCCCACGGCGCGCTGAAGACGCTGGCCGCCAGCCTGATGAAGATCGCGAACGACGTGCGCTGGCTGGCGAGCGGCCCGCGCAGCGGCATCGGCGAGCTGGTCATCCCCGAGAACGAACCAGGCTCGTCGATCATGCCCGGCAAGGTGAACCCGACGCAGAGCGAAGCGCTGACGATGCTCTGCTGCCAGGTGTTCGGCAACGACGTGGCCGTGAATTTCGGCGGCGCTTCCGGCAACTTCGAGCTGAACGTGTTCCGGCCCGTCATCGCCCACAACTTCCTTCAGAGCGTGCGGTTGCTGGCGGATGGCATGGCCAGCTTCAACGACCATTGCGCCGTCGGGATCGAGCCGAACCGCACGCGCATCGACGAGCTGGTGGCGCGTTCGCTGATGTTGGTCACCGCTTTGAACCCGCACATCGGCTACGACAAGTCCGCCCAGATCGCCAAGAAGGCGCACAAGGAGGGAACGAGCCTGCGCGAGGCCGCGCTCGCGCTCGGCTTCGTCACCGCGCAGCAGTTCGACGAGTGGGTGCGGCCGGAGAAGATGGTCGGCGAGGCCGGCCCGGAATCCTGACGCTCAGTGCGGCGTGCGCGCCGGGATGCCCGACATGATCCGGTCCGTGTACGCGATCGCCATCGCGGAGAGCAGGAAGGCGATGTGGATGCAGGTCTGCGCGACGAGCACGCGGTCCGAATAGTTGTCCGCGTTGATGAAGGTCTTGAGCAGGTGGATCGACGAGATGCCGATGATGGCCGTGGCCAGCTTCACCTTCAGCACCGACGCGTTCACGTGGCTCAGCCACTCCGGCTGGTCGGGGTGGCCTTCGAGGCCCATGCGGCTGACGAAGGTTTCGTAGCCCCCCACGATGACCATGATCAGCAGGTTCGAGATCATCACGACGTCGATGAGCGCGAGCACGACCAGCATGATGATCGTCTCGTTCAGCGTGGTCACCTGCGTCGTGCTCTTGTAGCCGATGCTCGTGATCAGCTGTTGCAGGGCCTCCTGACTGCCGGTGGCGGCCACGATCAGGTGCCACAGCTCCAGCAGGAAGTGCACGACGTACACGGCCTGCGCGGCGATCAGCCCCAGGTACAACGGAAGCTGCAACCAGCGGCTGGCGAAGATCAGGTTCGGCAGCGGGCGCAGCGGGGAGATGGGGCTCACGCCCGGTTCTTGTTGCATGAGGCGGGTTTTTACGGTTGGCCGCGATTGTAGATTCCCGCAATGTGGCCACTGGAAATCGGGCGTGGCATCCTCCTGTCAGGGACGCGAAAGTCAGTGGCCTGTAAGAGCTTCATCCGACATTACGCCGAAATCCAACCACCTCCCCGGAGACAAGCATGAGCGCCATCGAATCCGTCCTGGTCGAGAACCGCGTCTTCCCGCCGCCCGAAAGCGCGGTGAAGGGCGCGCGCATTTCCGGCATGCCCGCGTACGAGGCGTTGTGCCGCGAAGCCGAATCCGACTTCGAGGGCTTCTGGGCCCGGCTCGCGCGCGAGAACGTGCAATGGACCAAGCCGTTCACGAAGACGCTCGACGAATCCAACGCACCCTTCTACCAGTGGTTCAGCGACGGCGAACTGAATGCCAGCGCGAACTGCCTCGACCGCCACATGGGCACGCCGGTCGAGAACAAGACGGCGATCATCTTCGAGGCCGACGACGGCACCGTCTCGCGCATCTCCTACAAGGAACTCCTGGGCCGCGTCGCGCAATTCGGCAACGCGCTCAAGGCGCAGGGCATCCGCAAGGGCGACCGGGTCATCATCTACATGCCCATGGGCGTGGAAGGCGTGGTCGCCATGCAGGCGTGCGCGCGCATCGGCGCGACGCACAGCGTGGTGTTCGGGGGCTTCTCCGCCAAGGCGCTGAACGAACGCATCATCGATGCGGGCGCCGTGGCGGTGGTCACGGCCAACTTCCAGCTTCGCGGCGGCAAGGAACTCCCGCTCAAGTCCATCGTGGACGAAGGCATCGCGATGGGCGGCTGCACCACGCTGAAGACGGTGCTGGTGTTCAACCGCACGCCCACGGCGTGCAACATGGTCGCCGGCCGCGACAAGACGTTCGACGAAGTGCTGAAGGGCCAGACGACCGATTGCGCCCCCGTGCCCGTGAACGCGGAGCACCCGCTGTTCATCCTCTACACCTCGGGTTCCACCGGCAAGCCGAAGGGCGTGCAGCATTCCACGGGCGGCTACCTGCTGTGGGCGAACCTCACCATGCAGTGGACGTTCGACATCCGCCCGCAGGATGTCTTCTGGTGCACCGCCGACATCGGCTGGATCACCGGCCACACCTATGTCGCCTACGGCCCGCTCGCAGCCGGCGCCACGCAGCTGATCTTCGAGGGGATCCCGACCTTCCCGCATGCGGGCCGCTTCTGGCAGATGATCGAGAAGCACAAGGTCACGGTGTTCTACACGGCGCCGACGGCCATCCGTTCGCTGATCAAGGCGGCGGAGACCGACGAGAAGGTGCACCCGAAGAACTGGAACCTGACGACGCTGCGCATCCTGGGCACGGTCGGCGAACCGATCAACCCCGAAGCGTGGATGTGGTACCACCGGAACGTCGGCGGCCAACGCTGCCCGATCGTGGACACGTTCTGGCAGACCGAGACGGGCGGCCACGTGATCACGCCGCTGCCCGGCGCGACGCCCACGGTGCCGGGCTCGTGCACGCTGCCGCTGCCCGGCATCATGGCCGCGATCGTCGACGAGACGGGCAAGGACATCCCGAACGGCTCCGGCGGAATGCTCGTCATCAAGCGGCCCTGGCCCTCCATGATCCGCACGATCTGGAACGACCCGGAGCGTTTCAAGAAAAGCTACTTTCCGGAGGAGATGGGCGGCAGGACCTATTTGGCGGGCGACGGCGCCGTCCGCGACGCGAAGACGGCGTACTTCCGCATCACGGGCCGCATCGACGACGTCCTGAACGTCTCCGGCCACCGCCTCGGCACGATGGAGATCGAGTCCGCGCTCGTGGCCAAGACCGACCTGGTGGCGGAAGCCGCCGTGGTGGGCCGGCCGGACGACCTCACCGGCGAGGCCGTCTGCGCCTTCGTGGTGCTGAAGCGGTCACGTCCGACCGGCGACGAAGCGAAGCAGATCGCCAACGACCTGCGCAACTGGGTGGCGAAGGAAATCGGGCCGATCGCGAAGCCCAAGGACATCCGCTTCGGCGACAACCTGCCCAAGACCCGCAGCGGCAAGATCATGCGGCGCCTGCTGCGCAGCATCGCGAAGGGCGAACAGATCACGCAGGACACGTCGACGCTCGAGAACCCGGCGATCCTGGAGCAGCTGGGCGACCGGTACTGAGGGGCTGCGGCCCTTTCGCCACCCGGCAGCAAAAAGGCCCGCGACTGCGGGCCTTTCTTCCGGGGCGGGGGGTGGCCCGGATCACTTCTGCGAGAGCACCCAGGCCGCCAGCTTCTTGGCTTCGGCCTCGTTCACCTGCGGATTCGCCGGCATCGGCACCGGGCCCCACACGCCGGAGCCGCCCTTCTGGATCTTGACGGCGAGCTTGTCCGCCGCGTCCTTCTGCCCGGCGTACTTGGCCGCGACTTCCTTGTAAGAGGGGCCGACCACCTTCTTGTCGACGGCATGGCAGGCCATGCAGTTCTTGGCGGTGGCGAGCGCCTGGTCCGCCAGCACGGGGGCGGAAACGCCAGCCAGTGCCAGCAGCGCGAAGAGGACGCGTTTCTTCATGGATTCCTCGATGGTTGCGTTACAGTTCCTTCAACGCGATTGTACGGACGGGGGTTGACCCGTCGCCAACCAGCCTTGGAGCGAGCATGTATTTCCTGATGACGGGCCTCCTTCTGCTGTTCATGAAGTACATCGAGATCGGGCCGCCCACCGACTGGTCGTGGTGGGTCGTGCTGACGCCGTTCGGGCTGGCAGCGGTCTGGTGGTGGTGGGCGGACTGGTCCGGCTACACCAAGAAGAAGCAGGTCGAAAAGGAGAATCTCCGCCGCCAGGCGCGCATCGACAAGAGCCGGGAAAAGCTCGGCATGGGCGTACCGAAGAAGCGCCGCTGAGGCGCCGCGCGCGCGTCGGGCGCTGCATCAGCCGAGCGCTGGCGGATGCTTGCGGCGCAGCGGCGCCAGCGCCGGTCCTTCGATGACCGTTCCGTCCGGACGGAACCGGCTGCCGTGGCAGGGGCAGTCCCAGCTCGTTTCCACGCTGTTCCAGTGCACCTTGCAGCCGACGTGCGTGCAGACGTTCGACACGGCAAAGAGCTCTCCGTCCGGGGCGCGGTAGGCGGCGAAGGTCTCTCCTTCCGCATCGACGATCGCACTGTCCCCCGGCGCGAGCGAAGACAGCTTCTCTTCCTGCGGCCGCGTGAGGTAGTCCTTCACCAGCTGCTTCACGACCAGCACGTTCTCCTCGAGGATGCTCTTGCCGCCCTTCACCAGGGAGACGCGGCCGGGCCGCACCAGTTCGGAGAACGGCATCTGCGCTCCCGCGATTTCGGCGGCGATCAGCCGCGCCGCGACCGTACCCCAGGTCAGTCCGTCGGTGGCGAAGCCCGTGGCGACGAAGCAGCCCGAGTGGTCCCTCCCGATGTAGGGCAGGCCGTCGGCGCCGCGGTAGTTCTGCGCCGACCAGCGATGGGTGATCGTGCGTTCGCCGAAGAAGCGGCGGGCCAGCGCCTCCAGCGCAAGCAGCCCCGCCCTGGCGTTGTGGATGCCGACCTTGTGCTCCTGCCCGGCGCAGACGAGGTACTGCCGGTCGCCGGCCTGCAGCGTGCGCACCGACAGGTGCTCCGTGGCCTTCCACCAGAACGTGCCAGGACCCGGGGCCGCTTCCCCGGTCCAGTCGAAGGCGAGGGCGTACTCGCGATGCACCGGCATCTCCGTGTGCACCAGGTGGATGCCCTTGGGCGAGTGCGTCGCCATCACGATCTCGCGCGCGACGACTGCGCCACCCGCAGTCACCGCCCGCTTTGCGGACGCGTCCAGTTCCAGCACGCGCGAATGCTCATGGATCGACGCCCCGGCTTCCGCGGCGCGGCGCGCCATCGCGACGACATACGCGTGCGGCTGCAACTGCGCCTGGTTGCGCAGCACGAGCACGTCCGTCTCCGCCGGGGGCAGCGGAGACGGAACGGTCCCGCCGCGCTGCACCGCGCAACCTGCCGCGCCCAGGGCGTCGAACTCCTTGGACACGTAGTCGCCATGCGCCCGATCGGCCCAGAGCACCAGCGGGCAGCGCCGGAAGCCGACGTCGCCCAGCTGGCGGCAACGCTCCTCGACGAAGTCGACCGCGTCCCGCCGCTCCTGCGCGACCCGGCGAGCCACGTCTGCCCCCCACCGCGACACGACCTCCTGCATTCCGCTCGAGAGCGTCTCGTAGAGATTGCCGGTGGAATTGCCAGTCGTTCCGCTGCCGATCTCTCCGGCTTCCAGCAACACGACCGAACGGCCTTGCTCCGCCAGCAGCAGTGCGAGCGTCACGCCGGTGATGCCGCCCCCGATGACGAGCACATCGGTCGACACTTCGCCACCGAACATGGCGAAGCCGCTCGCGGGCGCGGTGCCACGCCAGACGGATGTGGTGTCCATGCACTTCTCCCAACGGAAGACTGCATCTTAGGAACGGAGATTCCCAGCCTTCGTAGGACGAAGGCGGATCAGCCGCCCGCGCTGCGGGCGTCAGAAGTTGTCGAGCACCGCGCCCTTGCTCGCGCTGGCCGCATTGAATGCGAACTTGGCCTGCACGCCGCGCATGTAGCGCGGTGGCGGCGCCGTCCAGAGCGCGCGGCGCTTCTCGATCTCGGCGGCCGGCACGTTCAGTTCGAGGACCAGCTTGTGGGCGTCGATCGTGATCGAATCGCCTTCCTTCACGAACGCGATGGTGCCGCCCGCGGCAGCCTCGGGCGCGACGTGGCCCACGACCATGCCCCAGGTGCCGCCCGAGAAGCGCCCGTCGGTGATCAGGCCCACGCTTTCGCCGAGGCCCGCGCCGATGAGTGCGCCGGTGGGCGCGAGCATCTCCGGCATGCCGGGGCCGCCCTTCGGGCCCAGGTAGCGCAGCACCATCACGTCGCCGGCCTTGATCCTGCCGTCGAGGATGGCCTGCAACGCAGACTGCTCGTCGTCGAACACCCGCGCCGGACCGGTGATCACCGGATTCTTCAGGCCCGTGATCTTCGCCACGGCGCCTTCCGGCGACAGGTTCCCCTTCAGGATCGCCAGGTGGCCTTCCTTGTACATGGGCTCGGTGATCGGACGGATGACGTCCTGGTCCTTGCGCGGCGCATCCGGCACGTCCTTCAGCACCTCGGCAATCGTCTGTCCGGTGATGGTGATGCAGTCGCCGTGCAGCAGCCCGGCGTTCAGCAGCATCTTCATCACCTGCGGAATGCCGCCCGCCTGGTGAAGGTCGACGGCCAGGTACTTGCCCGAAGGCTTCAGGTCGCAGAGCACGGGCGTGCGCTTGCGGATGCGCTCGAAGTCGTCGATGGTCCACTCGACCTCGGCCGCGTGCGCGATCGCCAGGAAGTGCAGCACGGCATTGGTCGATCCGCCGGTCGCCATGATCACCGCCACCGCGTTTTCGATCGCCTTCTTCGTCACGATGTCGCGCGGCTTGATGTCCTTGCGGATCGCTTCGATGAGAACGCGGGCCGATTCCTTGGCCGAGTTCTGCTTCTCGTCGTGCGGATTGGCCATGGTCGAGGAGTAGGGCAGGGAGATCCCCAGCGCCTCGAATGCCGAAGACATGGTGTTGGCGGTGTACATGCCGCCACAGGAGCCGGTGCCGGGGATGGCGTGCTGCTCGATGTCCTTCAGTTCCTGGTCGCTCATGCGGCCGGCCGCGTTCTGTCCGACCGCTTCGAACACGCTGACGATGTTCAGGTCCTGCCCCTTCCACTTGCCCGGCAGGATGGTGCCGCCGTAGACGTAGATGGCGGGAACGTTGGCACGCAGCATGCCCATCAGGCCGCCTGGCATGTTCTTGTCGCAGCCGCCGATGACGACCACGCCGTCCATCCACTGGCCCTGCACGCAGGTCTCGATGCAGTCGGCGATCACCTCGCGGCTGACCAGCGAGTACTTCATGCCCTCGGTGCCCATCGCCATGCCGTCGGAGATGGTGGGCGTGCCGAAGATCTGCGGGTTGCCGCCCGCCTCCCGGATGCCCTCGACCGCCGCATCGGCGAGCTTCTGCAGGCCGCTGTTGCAAGGCGTGATGGTGCTGTGGCCGTTCGCCACGCCGACCATCGGATTGCCGAAGTCCGTTTCCTTGTAGCCCATGCCGTAGTACATGGACCGGTTGGGTGCGCGCGACTTGCCTTCGGTGATGTTGGCGCTGCGGCGGTTGATCTGGATGGGTTTCTCTGCCATGGGGGTCTCCTCGGGTCGGCCGGTGCGGGAGTATGCGCCGCGGCTCTGATTGGTTCCAATCCATTTTCCAGGCGGGATTAATATGCGCGGCGGATGAACCAGGATCTCATCGAACTGCGGCTCTGGCGGCAGTTCATCGCCGTTGCCGAGGAACTGCACTTCGGCCGCGCCGCCGTGCGCCTGCACATGACACAGCCGCCGCTCACGCAGGCCGTGGCGCTGCTCGAGAGCCGGCTCGGCACGCGCCTCTTCGACCGCACCAAGCGCAGCGTGCGCCTGACGGACGCCGGGCGCGCGCTGTTGCCCGAAGCACGCGAGTTGCTCGCGCGCGCGCGGGCGCTGCCAGGCCATGCGCGCGCCGCGGCCAGCGGGGAGAGCGGGCGGCTTCGCCTCGCTTTCGTGTCGACGGTGGGTTTTTCGTTGCTGCCACAGTGGCTGCGCGGCTTCCGCGCGCGGTATCCGGGGGTGCACATCGAGCTGCTCGAAGCCACGGGGGACGTGCAATTGCAGGTGCTCGAGCGAGGCGACGCCGACGTCGGGTGCATGCTCCACTCGCCGGGCTTTGCGCCGCCGGGGCTGCACCACGTGCGTGTGGCGCGCGAGCCCCTCGTGCTGGCGCTGCCCGACGCGCATGCGCTCGCCCAGGCGCGACGCCTCGATCTCGCGCGGGTGCTGCGCGAGCCGCTCGTGGTGTTTCCGCGGCGCATCGTGCCGTCCCTGCACGACGCCATCTTCGCCATGTACCACGCGGCGGGCCACGAACCCGTACTGGCGCAGGAAGCGATCCAGATGCAGACGATCGTGAATCTCGTGTCGGCGGGTCTCGGCCTCGCGTGGGTGCCCGCCAGCGTGCGTGAGTTCCAGCGCAGCGGCGTCGTTTACCGGCAGCCCGGCGGACGCCAGGCGCAGGCCGTGCCGGGGTGCGAGACGAGCCTGGTGTGGTCCACGCCGTCGCCGGTGCTCGACCGATTCGTCGACCACGTGGTGCGGCCCGCGCACGCAGCCCCTGCGCCACAATAAGCCCCATGGTTCTCGAGTACCCCAAGATCGATCCGGTTGCGTTGCAGATCGGCCCCGTCGGCATCCACTGGTACGGGCTCACCTACCTGGCGGCTTTCGGCCTGTTCATGTGGCTGGCGCACCTGCGCCTTCGCCACGAGCCCTTCGCCTCCATCGAGGGGCCCGGCGCCTGGACGCGCAAGGACATCGAGGACATGCTGTTCCTCGGCGTGGTGGGCACCGTGATCGGCGGGCGCCTGGGCTACTGCCTGTTCTACAAGCCCGGCTTCTATCTCGCCAACCCGCTGCAGATCCTCTTCGTCTGGCAGGGCGGCATGAGTTTCCACGGCGGGATGCTCGGCGTGATCGCGTCCCAGTGGTGGTTTGCGCGCTCTCGGGGCAAGCCGTTCTGGCAGGTGATGGACTTCGTCGCGCCCTGCGTGCCGCCCGGGCTCGGCGCAGGACGCATCGGCAACTTCATCAACGGGGAGTTGTGGGGCCGGCCGGCAGACGCCTCGCTGCCGTGGGCCATGGTCTTTCCGCAGAGCGGCTCGAACATCCCCCGGCACCCGTCGCAGATCTACCAGTTCCTGCTCGAAGGCATCGTGCTGTTCCTCGTGCTGTGGCTGTATTCGCGCAAGGGCCGCAAGCCGGCGCAGGTCTCCGCCGTCTTCCTCATCGGCTATGGCGCCGTGCGCTTCATCGCGGAGTACTTCCGCGAGCCCGATGCCCACCTGGGCCTGCTCGCCCTGCACATGAGCATGGGGCAGTGGCTCTGCGTGCCGATGGTGCTCGGTGGCGTGCTGCTGTGGGTGTGGGCGGAAACGCGCGCGCCGGAGCGGGTGCAACCGGCCGTCGCCGGACGCACCGCGGCCGCCCGGCAGGAACGCTAGAAGGCACTGCTTCGCACGCAGGGCTCGTGCCTGGAATTCCCGCGCAGGGAGAAATCCCGATGCGGGCGCCTGCCATCGGCGGTACCGTGGAGGACGGAGCTTCGCGTGCTCCTGTCCCAGGGCAGGAAGGATGTGCAGGCCCGTGCCGGTTGCCCAAGATAATTCCAAAGGAGACATCCATGCAGTCCCCGCAATTCACGCGGCGTGCCCTGTTGCAGTCCTTCGCGGCAGGTGCCGCGGGTGCGTTCCCGTTTGCCCACGCGCAATCCTCCTGGCCCGCCAAGCCGGTGATGATGGTGGTGCCATTTCCGGCCGGCGGCGGTACCGACGCCTTCGCGCGCCCGCTGGCGGCGCAGTTCGCGAAGCAGACCGGCAAGCAGCTCGTGATCGACAACCGCGGCGGCGCGGGCGGCACGGTCGGCGCGAGCATCGCATCGAAGTCCGCGCCGGACGGCTACGGTCTCTTCATGGGCGCCGTGCACCACACCATCGCGCCGGCGATCTATCCGAAGCTCGACTACGACCTCGAGAAGGACTTCGTTCCCCTGTCGCTCGTCGCGCGCGTGCCGCAGGTGATCGTCGTCAATCCGAAGCGCATCGAGGCGAACGACTTCAAGTCCTTCCTCGACCTGGTGAAACGCAATCCCGGCCGCTACAACTATGCATCGGCGGGCAACGGCACGTCGCACCACCTCGCCGGCGAACTGTTCAAGCTGCAGACGAAGACCTTCATCACGCACATCCCGTACCGCGGCGCGGGCCCGGCGCTGCAGGACCTGATCGCGGGCAGCGCCGACCTCATGTTCGACGGCCTCGGTTCTTCGGCGAACCACATCAAGGGCGGCCGCATCAAGGCGCTGCTGGTGTCGGGCAGCAAGCGGAACCCGGCTTTCCCCGACGTTCCCTGCGCGGCGGAAGCGGGATTGCCGGACTACACCGTGACCACGTGGTACGGACTCTGGGCACCCAAGGGCACGCCCGCGGACATCCAGGCGCGGGTGATCGACGAAGTGCGCAAGGCGATCCAGACGGAAGAGCTCCGCACGATCTGGGCGCAGCAGGGCGCGGAATTCCCGAACTTCACGCAGCAGCAGTTCGCCTCTTTCATCCACGGCGAGACCCAGCGCTGGGCGCAGGTGGTGAAGGCTTCGAACGTCAAGGCCGACTGAGGTCGCAAGGCACAATACGCCTAGGTCGGGGGCTGGCGCACCCACCGTTTCGTCTTTCCCGCGCAGGCGGGATCCGGCTTTCGCAGAACAAGAACGTCCTTCCCGAGACATGGACCACCGCAACCTGTATGCCGCGCTGCGCGCCGCGTTCCCGGCCGACCTGGACGAGGTCGCCATCGAGACGGACAAAGGGCTCGCGTACAGCTGGCGCGACATCGAGCGCGCGTCGGCGATGCTCGCGAACCTCCTCGACTCGCTGCGCATCCCGCCCGGCTCGCGCATCGCCGTGCAGGTGGAGAAGTCGGTCGAGGCGATGCTGCTGTACCTGGCCACGCTGCGCGCCGGCCACGTGTTCCTGCCGCTCAACACCGCCTACCAGAAGAGCGAGATCGAATACTTCGTCGGCAACGCGGAGCCGGCGGTCGTCGTCTGCACGCCGAAGAATTTCGGGTGGGTGAGCAAGATCGCTTTCCAGGCGGGTACCC
>JADMIO010001414.1_pt1 | contig 12849 bp, 13 predicted proteins | sample 8958161 | NCBI WGS metagenome assembly JADMIO01 (sample SAMN16585339, study PRJNA669376) | soil metagenome | isolation source: Crop rotation soil | place: USA: Cullars Rotation, Alabama | collected 2011 | reverse complement strand
ATAACGATGAGTTCATCGAAGGGCACGAAAAAAATTTGATTTGGGCAACAGCCCGTCAAGACCTGACCCCAAATCCAAATCCACCTAACTTGTGCGTGAATGCATGACGGCCAAAAGGCCCGTGTTCCCAAAGTAGCCCACAAACCAATTCGGCATCCGCTTGCGGGCCTCGAGTGGAGAGGCCTGTCGGATTACAAGACCTGCCCCGAAATGTGAGCGAATACGGACGTTACGGTAAGACGACCCCTGAATTTTCGATTCGAGAAGTTGCACAGGTCCGATCTGAAGAGCTTTTCTTGACCAGCGGATCGGCGCCGCGTAACGTTCACGCTCCGGCGCCGCGGATCGAGGCTTCCTCCAGGCAGCCGGCGGCGGCCTGGTCCGGGTCGAGGGAATTGTTCCACAGCGCGCCGACGAAGCGGCTTCCGGTCGCGCCGTCCGAGCGCGCCGAGCACATCCACACCAGAAGCGGGTTCATGATGTCGGCGGGGAGCAACGTGCGCCCGGGTTCCGGCGGGCGGTTGACGTCGCCGTTGTCGCACGCGCCGCCGGGCAGCAGCGCATTGACTGTGACCCCTTTGCCTTCGAGATCGCGCGCCCAAATATAGGTGGACGAATCGATAGCCGCCTTGGTGACGCCGTAGGGGCTCTCGCCCGCCGAGTAGAAATTGCGTAGCGAGGTGGTGAGATTGATGATCTTGCCGTAGCCCCTCTCGATGAAGTAGGGCGCGACCGTGCGCGACATGAAATAGGTCCCGGCGACGTTGACCTCCACGGTCTCGCGGTACAGAACCGGATCGACGGCCCAAAAAGGCAGATGGCCGGCGGCCTCCGGCTTACCAGTGTCGCGGCGCAGGCGGCGAGCGTTGTTGACCAGCACATGGAGTACTCCGAAGGCAGCGATAGCGGCTCTCAGACAGTTTGCGCAGGATTCCAAATCGGTGATGTCGGTCTCGACGGCGAGCGCCCGGCCTGGACCGGCGATGGCGGCGATCTCCTTCGCCACCGCATTGAGACCGTCGATGACCGGCGAGGCCAGGACCAGGCGCGCGCCGTTTTGTGCGAGGCCCAGGCTCATCGCGCGGCCAAGGCCGCGGTCGGCTCCGGTCATGATGACGACGCGGCCCTCAAGATTGATGTCAGGCAGGACGATTTCCGCCATGGTTTATTCCCCGATAAGATTTCTCGATGCGAATATACGAAGCCGCCAACCCGTGCAAAATCCTTTTTACCGTCTGCTTGTTTCCAACGCCCCCTTTTTTCTTTAGAACTCGTGGTTAGATGAATGAGGAGGAACCATGCTGGAGCTTTATCACGGCACTACTTCAGTGTGCGCGCAGAAGGTGCGGCTCACTCTCGCAGAAAAGGGACTTGAGTGGCAAAGTCATCTGCTTGAGTTGAACGGCGATCATCTTACCCCAGAGTATTTGAAGATCAATCCCAACGGCGTGGTGCCGACGCTGGTCCACGACGGCACGATCGTCGTCGAGTCCACTGTAATCATCCACTACCTCGACGATCTCTTTGCCGATCCGCCGCTGATGCCGCGCGCGCCGCTCGACCGGACGCGCGCCCATCTTTTCAAAAAGCTCATGGACGAATACATCCATCCGGCGTGCATCGTCTATACGTTTGCAACGGCCAACCGCGGCCGCTTCGCCGGCTTGTCTCCTGAACAACGCGCCGAGCAGTATGCCAAGATGCCGCTGCAGCGCCAGGCTGAGTACAAGCGCGCCGGTGTCGAGGAAGGCATTGGATCGCCGGCAGGGAAGGAAGCGACCAGGAGCTTCATGAAATTGCTCAAGTGGATCGAAGAGTCGACGGAAAAATCCGCCTGGCTCGCCGGCCCGGACTATTCGCTGGCCGACATCGCCGCCATTCCGTACATGATGCGGCTGGAGATGTTGCGGCTCACGCGCCTGTGGGATCACAAGCCGGGCGTCGCCGCGTGGTGGGAGGGCGCCAAGGCGCGCCCGTCCTTCGATAAGGCGTTTACCCAATGGCTGCGCCGACAGGATTGGCAGCGCTACGAAAAGATGCCCGATCCGTGGCCGGATGTGAGCAAGAATCTGGCGGCAATCTGATTGACGAACTCCGCGAAGTTAGCCGGGCGAGTTCACCCTCCGAAGTGCGATGATGGCGAAACCCAAATCCGCGCCCATCACGACTTCCATGGCGAATTCACTGCATGGGTAGCACCGGATGCCCGAAGCCATTTGTCCCGGGCTATGGCGTGTTTGAGATGATCGACCGGCAGTTCCTTGCGTGGCCTTCCCGAGCTGTAGAGTCTAGCGTTCGCCCGGATAGTCCGGCAGGCGCTTCAACGCGTCGACGAAGGACTCTTTCATGCCGCGGTCGGAACGCTTGGTGTAGTTGCCGGTGAAAGGCAGGGTATCGTCGCGCTCAACCTTGGCGACGAGGAAGCGAAATTCCTGCGCTGCAAGCGCCGCGCGCAAGGCCTTTTCATACTCCTCCATGGTGTGCAGCGTCGCGGTGTGCGCGATGCCGGCGCCTTCGGCCATCTTAGCGAGATCCGTGCGTCGTGCCGTTGCCGTTTCGCCCATGTTGCCGTAGACGCCGTTGTCGAACACCACTGCGGTTAAATTTGCCGGGCGAACGTCGGCTGCGGTGATGAGGCTGCTCGTCTCTATGATGAGGCTGCCATCGCCGTCGATCGCGACCACGCGGCGTTTGGGAAGCGCGAGCGCGACGCCGACGGCAAAAGGCAGGCACAGGCCCATGTTGAGGCCGTAGAAACTCGGCCGCTCGCCGCGCAGCGCCGACCACATGCGCGCGTTCGTGGTCAAATTGGTGATCGTGATGGTCTCGCCGTCGATGAGATCGGAGAGCAATTTCATGCAGGCCGAGTGTTTCACCAGAGCACCTCGCCGGTCAGGAGCAGCACCGCGGGCATGTCCGAGGTGCGGCACATGAAGTGCGCATCGCGGATCGTTCGTTTGAGCGTGCGCCGCTCTCCGACGATCTGATACGGAATGCGCAGCGCTTGCAGGAAGGGCTCGCCCACCTGGCGAAATACCTGGAGCTTCGAGCCCGAGATTCCCGAGCGATCGCCGAAGTCGCCGCGGTACGAGGCGAGGATGAACACCGGAATACCGTACTGCGGCCCCATGTGCGTCAACGCGAGTCCGCCTTTCAACAAGCCCGCGATGCCGGTGACAAACACCGCGCGACGCCCCGCGATCGCCGCGCCGGCGGTAAGCGCCACACCGCCGTCTTCGGAGGCGACCGTCACGCAGTGAAAGTAGGGATCGGCTTGCACCGCTTGCGTGAGTGAGGCCGTGGGTTCCTCCGGGAGCGTGACGAAGAGGTCGATCTTCTCCTCCTTCAGCGCTTCAATGATCAATCGTTCGGGTTCGGCATCCATCGATTCTCCTTGCATCGCAAAAAAAGCCCGCCGCCGCTGCATCGGGCAGCGTCCGCGCCGGTCAACGCAGACATAGCGCAGGACCGAAAGAGATGTCAATTTGCTTTTTCTGGTTGCAGCCCTATTTTTTCAGCGATGAGACGAGAAAGGCGATCTAGGACTGAGTGACGCAAAGAAGAATGTCAAAAGTAAGGACCTGAGAGCACTTGCGCCGCTTCTAACTACGGGAATGCCTTCGCGCCACATTCATTTGAAATACGTCGTCCTCTCGAATGCCGCCATCAATTTTTTATGCGGTCTTTGATGCGCCATGCGAAACTCTCAAAAAAGATAGCGCCAGGCAAACAAGCGCGTTTCGAGAATGTTGGCCGTGAACAGTTGATCAAAGACAGCGAGCGTCCTGATGCAAACAGGACGAGCCCAGGCGAGAGAAAAGCGAGCCAGCCGCGGTTGTTTTCGCTGCTTCAGCCTAGAGCGAGGACTTCATCTTCCGATGAGTTCAGTGGACGCGTCAGATCGTCAATGCTTCGACTAAGATTTCGTTGAAATTACTTAAACGGAGATCATTCGTTAGAAACACTTCGCAGTTCGATGCGCTTGCAGCGGCAAGATGAATTGCATCCGGTGTCTTAAAGCCGTATCGCGAACGTATTTCCGTCGCCCTATCCATCACGTCGCGAGTTAGAACAACGATCTCACTCACTGAATCATTGAAAAATTGATCGAACTCATGGAGAAGCGCCGCGTTGCCCTCGCGCATCGGCTTGACACGGCATTCCAAGCGAGAAAGGTCGCTGATTACCAGTGCATCTCCTGCGGATAAACGTTGGGCAACAAGATCGCCAAATCGCGGGACATTCTCGATCAGGTAGATCAATGGTGCCGTATCAACGTAAATTACCAGGGCTAGTCTCCCCAGGTGTCACGTTCAGATTTTATGCGACGATCGACTTCCTCACGGCTCGGCCCGCGGTGACCACGTCTGGCCTGCGAGGCATAAATCTCGTCAAGGACTTCCGGACGGTAAACTCGCCTTTGCTTTTCTTCTAGTGGCTCTATAGCGATCCGCACCTTCATCGGCCGCAGCGCTACGGGCTTGTCCAAAGCAACTGTGCGATCGTCAAGCAATGTTCCCGTTACAATCTCAGGTTTCGCCATACTATTCTTCCGTCCAAAGCCGTCTCAATAGCTAATCTACCCTGCCCTTTAGTGCAGGGTCAACAGCGTCCGCGCCGGTCAGCGCAGACATAGCGCAGGACCGAAAGAGATGTCAATTTGCTTTTCTGCTTGACGAGAAACCCACCGTCGTCTCTGTGGGTGATGGTGGCAGGTTTGAGTATTAAGTTATTTGACAAACAGGCTCACCGAGAGAGAACCCCGGCAACGTCTAAACAACTTGGCTGACCAAGTTCTGGCGCAACTGGTACGACGCCGAGGCCGGCACCGTCGAGCGCAAAGTTTTCGAGCCCGGGAAGTAAGGGGAAATCCGACATCAGGGGAGGAATCAGGGGACGGTGACCGAATTCATGCGGCTCGGCATTCGGTCACCGTTTCCTTGAGCGGTCAAATTTGTGAATTTGTCGGTCCTGCATTTGATTCATTGAAGGTACTGATTGAACCATTCGAGGACCGGTTTCATGGCTTCATTTGTTCTCTTCCCATAAACGTCGAAGTGTACGCCGTCTTTTAGAGTGAAGAGCTTCTTCGGTTCCTTTGCCTTACGATACAATATATCGGCGTCATCAGCCTCGAGCTCGTCCTTCTCAGCTTGAACGAAGAGAATTGGTGTTGGAGACACCTTGTCAATAATCTCTTCCGGCTTGTAGCCCAGCCACCCATCAACGGTTGCGAGAGTTGTGCTGTTGCCTTTATCGTCTTCCACCTGTTCGGCCTCCTTCAAGGAAGAGGTCAGATCAGGAGGCATAATCAGCACCGAATCGGTTCCCTGCTTCAAAAACCCATGGAAGTCTTTGGATTTGCCGGTCACAGCCCTGTTGATTCTGTCCTCCTGGACTTTTTGCATGAGAGTTTGCCACTGCTCCTCGGTTCGAAATTTTCGCATTCTTCGCACGCCATCACCGACCAGGACCATCGAGGCAACCGCCTTTACTCGCCGGTCTCGAGCTGCGATGTACGCCACTTCTCCGCCTCCCAGGCTTACACCCAATATGGCGATTTTGTCAGGGTTAACTTCTGGTCGTGACTGCAAATAGGATATGGCGTTGCTGGCGTCATAGATCTGCAGGTATGGAATGACCTCGCCGCGGACGCCTTCGCTCTGTCCGAATCCTCTGAAATCCATAGTCAGGGATACAAAGCCGCCTTTGTTCAACTCATCAGCGAACCCGGGAAAGAAAGCATCCGCCGTGCTCATGAAACCTGGAACAAGCAGGACACCAGGAAAGCGTTTTCCTTGGGAATTGTCAGGCGTGTTAAGGATCCCGGACAGTTTTAGCCCGTCGCTGTAGTAGCTGATTCTCTCTCTCATTGATCAAAGCTCCGTTTCAAAGTTTTCGATTCGTTTATTAAATGCAGAATATTACTTGCCCCACGCTGCAACGAACCTGTGAGCATCGTCGATAACAGGTTCCATCACCGGGACGCCGGCTTCCACAAATGGCCGCAGCCGCTTCTTGGTTTCCAGTACCGATGTCGCCGGAATCACCGGCAACTTACCCGCCGTACTCGTCGATCATCTTCGCGCTGGCAGCCGTGAATCCGCCTGCATATGAATAGGATTTTTGACCGACCTTTTCAACCGCCGGTGCTATATCGCAGCACCGGCGGAATTGTGAATCCCTTTTCGACTTGATGAAAAACTCCACTCTTCAATCGGGCGGCTCGGCCAGAGAGCGGGCGGTAAGGGCGTGATGGGTTTCCTTGACGGTGCTCCGTGGGAGTAGTATCTTCATTGTAGATACGGAGGTGTCCGAATGCACATTCGAGTTCAAAAGTGGGGGAACAGTCTGGCGGTTCGAATTCCGAAGCCGCTGGCTGAAGATGCCAAAGTGGAGGAAGGAACGGTTTTGAACTTGGCGGTTTCCGAGGGCAAGGTGATTGCCACGCCGGTCAAAAAAAACAAGCAGTCTCTTAAGCAGATGTTGGCCAAGGTGACCAGGAAAAACCTGCACGTGGAAGTTGAGTCCGGTGCGCCGGTTGGGCGGGAGGTCTGGTAGTGGCGCGCCGCTATGTTCCCGCCCGTGGCGACGCTGTGTGGTTGACGTTCAAGCCGCAAGCTGGCCATGAGCAAGCGGGCCGCCGCCCGGCTTTGGTGCTGTCGCCGGCGTCTTACAATGGCAAAGTTGGGCTCGCGATCTTGTGTCCGATCACGAGTCAGGTGAAAGGCTATCCGTTCGAGGTAGCGACCCCGGCGGGATCACGGATTAATGGAGTGATACTCGCCGATCAAGTCAAGAGTCTCGATTGGCGTATTCGCCAAGCGGAGTTTATTTGCAAACTGCCGCGCGAAACCACCGTTGAGGTATTAGAGAAACTAGGCGCGCTCTTATTCGACGCAACCTAACCGGCTCGTTTTCCGTTTGGCCAAAAGGGGGATGTCAAAAGTAAAGACGCGACCCTCTGAGGCTCGGACACGGTTACAGCCAAAGGGAGATCGCGGATTATCTTGCGCTTCACTACTCGACGGTTAGCCGGATCGTGAAAGCCGGAGATCAAGATTAAAGACCTGAGACTCCTGACTATTCCGCAAAATTGGGAGAAGTCCAAATGCCAATGCAATATGAAGACGCGATGAAACTACTCATCGAATGGTTGCGGAAGCCAGAGCACGGGAACTACACACGTTACGGCTACGACGTTTACCTTCCTGGCTTAGTCATGAACGCCCTTATGACCCAACGCAAATTGGCGCATCACGAAGCGGAACGTCAGATGCATGACATGGTTTCAGACTTTTACGGACCTGCCTGGGATCTGTGTCGCCGCGGAATCCTGCGGCCTGGAATCCGCGCCTATGGACAACAGGCAACGCCTGATGGAAGTTCAGGAAACGGTTATTCAATTACGCCGTTCGGACGCGCATGGCTTGATGAGGCGGACCAGGAAACCTTTGTTCCAACGGAGCCGGAAAGATTTGGTCAACTGCTGGCGCAGTTTCAAAATCGCTTCGGCAAAGGATATCAAGCCCGTGGACAAGAGGCCGTGCGCTGCTACGGAGCACACGCGTACTTGGCTTGTTCTGTTATGAGTGGGGCCGCGGGCGAGTCTATTGTGCTCTCAACCGCAATTGCCCAAGACGGCGATGAGGATCGAGTCCTGAAACTCTATGCAACATCTGGCGGCCGTCTAAAAGTGGAAAATTTAATTTTTGGGCAAGCCAAGGGTGCCCTCCAAGCCGAGTATCGTGGACTTTCATCATTAATGAAGTATTGGCGTGACGAAGCGGGCCACGGTCGCGCATCGAATATCAGCGACAATGAAGCCTTCCACTCCCTAGCATCACTGCTGCGGCTCAGCACCTTCATGAACGATAAATGGGATGAGTTGATAAAAAGATAGGAGGGAAATTTTAGGTTCAGGCATGATATTGGCTTATTCAATATCAATTTTTGAGGTCAGAATTGGTGTCGGAGATTACTTTTTTGATATTTGGTCTCCGTCCTTAAGTAAATAATCAAAGCCCGGCACCGATATAGTTCCCCGATCTGGATCATCAACCCACTCTAAAATGCTATAAGGTAAAAAGATTGACCCTGGGGTATTCCCTGTCCGCAACGTAGTCTTTTACAACAACATTCTCCTCTCTGAGCCAAATTTTAAAGATGCAATTCGTAGCTAACGGTCCGGACATTCCCGATGCGTTGCTGCAGACGCATGAGGAAGGCCGCGTGGTGTTCTTCTGCGGAGCGGGTATTTCCTACCCGGCTGGGTTGCCGGGATTCAAAGGCCTAGTAGATACGATCTACAGCCTCGTTGGCACCGTGCCGGATGCCATTGAACGGGAAGCCTACGAACGCAACCAGTTCGACGCCACACTGGATCTTCTGGAGCGGCGTCTGCCCGGCCAGCGGCGGGCGGTACGGAAGGCTTTGGCGACGGCACTACGACCGAAACTCCGCCGCAAAGGCGCGACTGACACCCACGCTGCATTGCTACAACTAGCGCGTAGCCGCGAAGGCGTGCTGCGCTTGGTCACCACCAATTTCGACCGCATTTTTGCGCGCCTGACGGCGCGCAGTAATCCAGCTATGTTCGCCTACGCGGCGCCTTTGTTGCCCATCCCTAAGAATAGCCGTTGGAATGGCCTCGTTTATCTGCACGGATTGCTGCCGAAGACCGAGGACGAAAGTGCGCTTAATCGGCTAGTGATCACAAGTGGCGATTTTGGCCTGGCCTATCTGACGGAACGCTGGGCGGCCCGCTTTGTAACCGAGCTTTTCCGCAACTATCTAGTCTGTTTCGTAGGGTACAGCATCAACGATCCTGTGCTGCGTTACATGATGGACGCGTTGGCGGCTGATCGAATGCAGGGAGAATCGCCCCACAGGCTTACGCCTTCGGCGACTGTGCACCCACAGAAAAAAGCCGCACGAAGTTGGAATGGCTGGCCAAGGGTGTCGTGCCGATCCTCTACGAGGTGCCAGTCGGTACGCACGATCATTCGGCGCTGCATCGCACCTTAAAGGTTTGGGCCGAAACGTACCGCGACGGTATTCTTGGCAAGGAGCGAATTGTTGTTGAATACGCAATGGCTCGCCCCTCTGCGAGCACTCGGCAGGATGACTTCGTTGGTCGAATGCTCTGGGCGTTGTGCGACGAATCGGGTCTACCCGCAAAACGATTTGCCGATCTTGATCCTGTGCCGCCGCTGGATTGGCTAGAGGCAGTCTCGGAGAATCGCTACCGGCACGGTGATCTGGTGCGTTTCCGTGTACCACCGCATGCGGAGGTGGATGACAAGCTCAGTTTCAGCCTAATCCACAGACCTGCTTCCTACACCTATGCCCCGTGGATGATGTTGGTGTCGGGTGGCGCAATGGAGAGCAAATGGGACGAGGTGATGGTTCAACTAGCTCGTTGGTTGGTGCGACATCTCGACGACCCTGCGCTCATTTTATGGCTGACGCAGCACGGCGGCCAATTGCTGGATCGATTAGCATGGCTCATCGAGGAGAAACTAGACTTGTTTGGTCGTCTGGAACGGGAAGGTAAGACCGACGAACTGGCGCGCATTCGGGTTCAGGCTTCGAACGCTGTCCCCCGGCCGTTGCTACGTACACTGTGGCGCTTGCTGCTGACTGACCGGATCAAGTCCCCATGGCATCAGCTGGATCTCTACCGCTGGAAGAATCGTCTCAAGCGCGACGGTCTGACCGCGACGTTGCGCTTTGAGCTGCGTGAGGTGTTGGCGCCCAAGGTCGCTTTGAAGAAACCTTTTCGGTGGCCAGAAGACAATACGGACACAGCTACACCCGAGCGCTTAAAGCAGATCGTTGACTGGGAACTGGTGCTGTCCGCCGACCATGTTCATTCCTCCCTCCGTGATCTTGCGAATACGGCCAATTGGCAGAGCGCCTTGCTGACATTGCTCGATGACTTTCAGCAACTGCTGCACGACGCGTTGGATCTGCTACGTGAACTGGGCGACACCGACGATCCCAGTGACCGCTCGTATTGGGATCTGCCGTCTATCAGCCCCCATCCACAGAACCGCGGCTACCGGGATTGGGTCGCATTGATCGAATTGTTGCGCGATGCATGGCTGGCGGTTCGAGAGATTGATCCCACTCGTGCCACCAGATTTGCACAAGCATGGTTCGCGATGCCGTATTCCACATTCAAGCGTTTAGCGCTGTTTGCAGCCAGGCATGATGGCTGTATCGCGTCAGAGCAATGGGTCAATTGGCTCGTTGCCGATGATGCTTGGTGGCTATGGTCCCTCAACACCAAGCGTGAAACGCTCCGTCTGCTTGTCCTCCAAGGCCGTCATCTCACACAAGAAGCACGAGACCGCTTAGAAGCGGCGATCCTCGCGGGGCCGCCGCGCACAATGTATCGGGACGACCTCGAACCGGGAGAATGGAAAGCTGCAGTGGATCACTTGGTTTGGCTGTATTTGGCTAAGCTGAAGTCATCCGGTGGTGACTTGGGTTTGACTGCCACTAAGCGACTGGATGTGTTGTCAGCGGCAAATTCGGAATGGCGTCTTGCGAACAACGAAAGTGATGAGTTCTCCGTTTGGATGAGCAGTACAGACGACCCCGATTTTGAAAGCATTCGAGATGTCGATCGTGCGCCCCGAAAACGTAATGAGCTGGTCGCGTGGTTGAAACGGCCTCAGCCCGCGCAACGCCCCTTCCACGAGGATACTTGGCGCGAAACATGTCGCAATCGCCTTTTCCATTGCGCTTTTGCCCTGTGTGATCTGGCCCGCGAGAAACAATGGCCGGCCGCGCGTTGGAGAGAAGCGTTGCAGGCTTGGAGCGAAGAAGGAAGGGTATTGCGCGCGTGGAGATTTATCGGCCCGACGGTTCAAGACATGCCGGACGACGTGCTGAAAGAAATCGTGTACAGCATTTCTTTTTGGTTACAGAGCGTCTCAAAGTCCTTGGATCGCCGTGAAGACATCTTTCTGAAACTTTGCCAGCGTGTCTTAGCCTTCTCCCCTGAAGATGGAGTCGATGACGAAGACCCTGTTTTCCACGCCATCAATCACCCCATAGGGCAGGTCACGCAGGCCTTGCTGAATGTCTGGTTCAAACGAGAGCCAAACGACAACGACGGGCTACCACCCGAACTTGAAACGTTCTTTTCCCAACTGTCCGATATCAGTGTACTTCGGTTCCGTCATGCTCGCGTGATATTAGCGTCACGCTTAATTGCCCTTTTTCGCGGCGATCAGCGTTGGACAAAGACCCACTTACTCCCGCTATTTGACTGGAGGATCAATCCTGTGGAAGCGCGAGCGACCTGGGAAGGCTTCCTTTGGTCGCCTCGCCTGTACGGCCCACTGCTCATGGCGTTCAAAGAACAATTTCTCGACACCGCGCATCACTATGTAGAGTTAGGTGAGCACGGTCGGCAATTTGCTGCGTTCCTGACCTACGCGGCGCTCGATCCAGCGGATAACTACACCCCGCAAGATTTCCAGGTCGCTCTTGCCGCATTGCCTCAAGAAGCTTTGGAAGAATCGGCTCAGGCGCTTGTCCACGCACTAGAAGGAGCGGGCGAGCAAAGAGAGGAGTATTGGGCCAATCGCATTCAAACATTTTGGCAACGCATTTGGCCCAAAGACCGTCAGCTAGCGTCGAAGGGAATTTCGGAAAAATTTGCTCGGCTCAGTATCGCCGCGCGCTCCCAATTTCCAGCGGCGTTAAATACTGTTTCCGATTGGCTACAACCAGTTGAGCACTCTGACTTCATCGTCCATTCGCTGCATGAATCGGGCTTGCCCGAAAGATTCCCTGAAGCTGCACTTCTTTTACTTGACGCTACGATCAACGATGAATCGTGGCCGCCAGGGGAATTAAGTCAATGCTTGACAGCTATCTCGGAAGCACTCCCTGCATTGTCGCAGGATCGCCGTTTCGAGCGGTTGGCACAGTATGCCCGCCGCCATGCTGTGTAATTGTTCGCTCCCAATTTCGAAGACCGTTATCCTTTCCTGTGCCTGCGTCCTGATGTCGAACCACTTCCACTTATTGTTAAAGATCGATCGTTTCCCGACCGCTGGTGTTCTGCAATCGCGTGTCGTGCGTCGCATGTGCGTGGTCGGGTTGGCAACATGAAAGCTGTATCCGATTTGCCGTAGAGGAAAGTAAATAAGGCCAAATCGATACTGCTGAAGATGCAACCTTTGTCGGACAAGTGCGGTGTACCGATCACGAACGTAGAACTGTCAAATGTTCGGCGAGACGCATTCGTCTGGGGTCGGACCAAGCTAAGATAACGTAATTCAACAATTTTCATCCCAAAATCTTGCGTTTTCTGAGCTTAGAGCCTCATTTTCATGGCTAAAATCGACCCTGTAAGTTTCACTTTGCTCCCGAAACTCATATGCACCGTCTGCTACAATCACTTCGCGCTGCGCCGCTTTGTGTCCGAGTTCGCTCACCCTCTCAACAAAATTCAAATTGCCGACTGCAATCGCTTCAGACCAATAATCTTCTCTCGCGAGCCTCCCCAAATCTCACAAGCCGCGGGTCGGACCGCGGCAACTTCTTAATTTAGCAATCTAGGCGAGCCGAAAAGTCATCGTTTAAGCGCTTAGAACGCCAGTTTCCAGGGTGAAAAGCTGCCTCTAAGAGAACGATCCGAACTCAACCGTCATTTTTTTGTGGGAATCTAGATCGCAGGTCCGAGTCATCTCCCATGGCTCGCAGCAACCAAGAGGGTCAGGTCACAACCGATCCTCCACAGCCGGCTGATATAAAAGGCTCTTACCCCAGTCCTATTTGCCCTCGCGCATGGCGCGCGCCCGCTTCGCTGCGGGGCGCTCCCAGCAG
>JADMIO011583495.1_pt1 | contig 12851 bp, 8 predicted proteins | sample 8958161 | NCBI WGS metagenome assembly JADMIO01 (sample SAMN16585339, study PRJNA669376) | soil metagenome | isolation source: Crop rotation soil | place: USA: Cullars Rotation, Alabama | collected 2011 | reverse complement strand
CCCGCCGATCTTCAGCTTCGGACCGAGAAAGCGAAATCGGCGCGGCACCTGGACTTCGAATTCCGGACGGGCCTTGCCGAGCAGGAATGCGCCAGACGCGCCCGCGACCGCTCCGGAAGCGGCGAATAGCCCGAAGGAGTGGCCGACCGTCGCGACGTCGCCCAGAACGCCGAGCGCCGCCCCGCTGATCGCGCCGAGCACGACGAGTTGGTTTTCGCTGCAGCCAAAGGCGGTCCAGGTCTGATCGCTGAAGAGGCTCTCCTCGAAGAGGTCCTGCGTGGTTGCTTCCGGTTTGACGAGCCGGTGCCGAAAGAGCGCGATCATCGCCTGATGCGCCCGTGCTTCGCGGTCGGCGATCCATTTTTGAAAACGCTCGACGAGTTCTCGTTCCACGCCCTCTCGCTGCGCCTCGTCTTCGAGCAGTTTTGTCTCTTCGTGCGTGAGGCACGCGGAGAGCATATCCACGACGATCTCCGCCGCATCGTTGATCCGCCCCTGCCACTCGGCTTCGTAGCGGGCGACGGCTTGCTCGAGCTGCCGCTCCCAAGCCGGCGCCAGGCCCGCCAGCTTTTTCAGGAGGCGCAGACGCTGGTCGAAGGTGGCACGATGCGCGTCGAACTCGCGCACGACATTGAAGTTCCAGTCGAGCTCCCGTTTCCAAGCCGCACTATAGTCGTCCTCTCCGGTGCGATTGATGATCGCCATCCGCGGCCGCCCTGTGAGCTTGAGGATCTTCATCTCCGCCTTGTGCAACTCGAGCAGCGGCTCCGAAGCGTCGACAACATAGACGATCCCGGCGCCATCGACGATCGGCTGGAGCAGCCGGCGCTCGGCTTCGAAATCGCGGCCCTCGTGGTGGCGCGCCAGGAAGGAGCGAAAGACCTCGAGTGGATCTTCGGCCTGTTCCGCTGCTTTGAGCTCGTCGAGCGCCTCGAGGGCATTCTGAAAACCGGGCGTATCGATAAAGATCGAGAGATCCAGCAGCCAGAAACGCTGCACCTCCACCGTCTCACCGGGCATCGAGCTGATCCGGACGCGGTCGTCTTCCGCCAACGTGGAGACGACCGATGACTTGCCATGATTCACCGCGCCGACGACCGCAAAGATGGGCGTCTGCTCGCTCATGAGACCCACCTTTCCAAGCCGAGGTGCAGCCCGTGGATGGCATTGAAATTCTTCCAGTGAGTGAACTCTTCGTCGCTCGCCGGCGCGAACTTGCCGTCGGCGGCGCGGCGACCGATGAGCAGGAGGATGACCTCTGGCTTTGCTCCCGCGGCCGCGGCGATTTTTTCCAGGAAAAGGGCGATGGCGCGAATCGGGGCGCGCCTGGCGCGGACCACCACCACGATAGCGGCAAGGTCATTCGCGCCGCGCGTGATCGTCTCGATGAGGCCGGCATTTCCTCCGGGGCGATCGATCTCCGCGGGGCTCAGTGACGTCAGCTTCCAGCCAAAACGAGTTTGTAAATACGGGGCCAATTCCGCCTCGCTGATCTCGGCATCGGTAGCAATGAGTGCCATGGCCGGACCCGCCATCCGCGACGCAGTCGACGCCTCGACGTTCGCCGGAATGACGAGTCCGGCCGAGGTGTCGGGGGTATGAACGATGGGGCCCACCAATCGGCGCAGCAGCGCATTCGCATCGGCATGATCAAAGGCGACGCGTCGGAGCGTCCCACGAAAACTCAACGCAGCGTAAGCCAGCAGCGCGAGGCGCACCAGCAGGCCGTAGCAGGTGACCGCATAGATCACGAACGGCCACCAGGCTCGCGCCGCAGCGACTTCCACAGTGTCGAGATGCTGTCCCGGCGAATAGCGACTGGCGCTGATTTGTGCAGGCGTGGGAGCGGCGTTCGGCGCCCACGACCAGGGTAGGGCAAAGAGGGCGACGCGTTCGCTCGCCTGCTCCGGCGTCACGTGCGGCGTCGTCTGCCAGCCGAAGCGAAGATCTTCCACCTGAACCAGCACCAGCGTCATCGCGAGGACGCCGACATTGAACATGACGGCGAAAAGCTGGGTGACGATGACCAGGGGCCAGACCGCGACTGAGCCGTAGATTTCGCGTTTGCGGCGCAGGATGGCGATCGTGGCGCGCAGCCGTTCGCGTTGGCCTCCCGGCAAGCGGCGGAGCAGGGCATCGACTCCCCACAGGATGGCTTGCAGAGGATAAAAATCGCGCAGGTCCGGCAGCGCCCGCCGGAGCAGCCAAAAGGCGGCCGCCAGGATGAGCACCAACCACTGCAGACCGATCGTCCAGAGGAGGAATTTCGGCAGATTGATCGGCTCGTTCGTCTGATAACTGAGATGCGTCAGGGCCAGCCCGCCACCGAGCAGCAAGCCGAACACGACCCCAAGGGTGAGCAGCGCGTGCCATCCTCCCAGGTATTGCCGGCCCGGCAATGCGCCCGCCGCCTCACGCCGGCGCAATTCCAGCCACTGGCGAAAAATGGTGCGGCGGTCACGCTGCTGTTCCGGCCCGAGTTGCGGCGCGATCTGCTCGCGAAAGATCTTTTCGTCACGCGCCGGGTCGACGCCGCCTTCATCCGAAAGGAGAAATTCGAAGTCGATCAGGTCGGCGATGGTCCAGGGTGCAGTGCGGAGCACGGCTGATCACTAGCCTCTCGGCGGCCCTTGCGTCAGGCAAATCCTCGCCTCGATGCGTTTCGCGCCAATCTTCCCTTGGCAGGAGGCTTGCCAGCTAAGTTAAGTTGATCATTTCGCCCGTGTCCGATCTGCCACCTGCTGCCCCACGCTGGAAACTTGCGACGCTGTTCTTCATCAACGCGGCGGCCCTCGGCATGTGGACGGTGAATTTCGGGAATGTGCTTCGGACGCACGGGCTGGAGCACATCATCGGCTACGCCTACGCCTGCACGGCGATCGCCGCTTTCATCTCCCCGCTCGCCGTGGGCGCGTTGGCGGATCAAGCCGTCTCGCCACTGCGGCTCGTGCGCTGGTTGTCGGTGATGGCGGCGTTCTTTTTGACGCTGACCTTCGTCGCGATCGAGCACCGCTGGGGAGCCCTGACCGTGCTGGCGTTCGCCCAGTTGCAGGCCATCTGCGCGGTGCCCATCTTTGGGCTGAGTACGAGTATCGTCATGGCGGAATTGCGCGACGCGGAGCGCGAGTTCGGCCCATTGCGGGCCCTGGCGACGTTTGGCTGGATGGCGGCCGGCTGGGTGGTGAGCTTTATCCTTCACGCCGACACCTCCACGCTTTGTGGTTACGCCGCAGCGGTGGCGTGGCTGCTGACGGCGCTGTTCACGTTTGCTCTGCCGGAGGTGCCGCCCATGCAGCGCGGTGCTCCTCGCGACGTGCTCGGCCTGGCGGCGCTCCAGTTGTTCAAGCATCGGGATCACCGCGTCGTCTTCCTCGCCGCGGCCCTCTACAATATCCCGATGGCGGCCTTCTATCCGTTCACGCCGATTCACCTGACGGAACTCGGCGTGGAGCATGCGACGGCGACCATGACCATCGGACAGATCAGCGAGATGATCTCGATGTTTGGCCTCGCCGGGCTGATCGCCCACCTGCGGCTGAAGCGCGTTTTTTTGGTGGGCATCAGCTTTGGCGTGCTGCGCTTTGCGCTTTGCGCTTTCGACACGCGGAATTGGCTGATCACCGGCATTTCGCTGCACGGTTTCGCCTTCACGCTCTACTTCATCACCGCCCAGATTTACCTGGAGCAACGGGTTGACCCGGCCTTGCGCGCCCGCGCCCAGGCCTTGCTGAGCGTGATGCTCTCCGGCTTCGGTAACCTGGTTGGCTACATCGGCAACGGGTGGTGGCGGAATGCGTGTATGGCGGGCGAGACCACGCATTGGCCAAAATTCTGGTACGGGGTCTGTGGCGCCGCGGCTGTCGTGTGGATTTGGTTTGCTTTCAGTTACCGCGGCCGGGCGGCGGAGGCGTCCCACGATTAGGACAGCGAATTCGCTGCCGGATTCGGCAGTTCGCAAACGTGCGCGCGCAAGCTGAGTTGCAGGTTCGCCATGAAACGATTCCTCCCGGTCCTCCTCATCGCCCTTGCCGGCTCCGCCTTTGCCGCAGATCGAAAGCCCAATGTCCTCGTCATCGTCGGCGACGATCTCGGCTATGGCGAACTGAGCGCCCAAGGCTTTACCAAGGAAGTCCCGACACCGAACATCGACTCCATCGGCAAGAATGGGGTGCGCTTCACGAGCGGCTATGTGAGCGGGCCTTACTGCAGCCCGACTCGCGCCGGCCTGATGACGGGTCGCTATCAGCAGCGCTTCGGGCACGAATTTAATCCCGGGCCCGCCGAGGCCGCCGTGCCCAACTTCGGTCTCTCGCTAAATGAGAAGACGCTCGGCGACCGCTTGAAAGCGGCTGGCTATGCGACGGGTTGGTTCGGCAAATCGCACCTTGGCTATCTGCCGCCCTTTCATCCGCTCAAGCGCGGGTTCGACGAGTACTTCGGCTTCCTCGGCGGCGCCCACGATTATCTCGATGCCGCCGGAGATAAACATAACCCGATTCTCCGCGGGACCGAGCCGGTCAATAATATCGACTACACGACGGATGCCTTCGGCCGTGAAGCCGTCTCCTTCATCGAGAAGCACAAGGCTGAGCCGTGGTTCTGCTATCTGCCGTTCAATGCGGTTCACGCACCGCTCGAATCGATCGAGAAATATCTGGGACGCTTCACGAACGTCGGGGATACCAAGCGCCGCACCTTCTGCGCGATGCTCTCGGCCATGGACGACGCGGTCGGAAGCGTGCTGACAAAAGTGCGCGAGCTGGGGCAGGAGGAGAACACGATCGTCTTTTTCATCAGCGACAACGGCGGCCCCACCCCGCAGACCACGTCGAACAATGGTCCGCTGCGCGGCTTCAAAGCCCAAACGTGGGAGGGCGGTATTCGGGTTCCCTGGATGGTCCAATGGAAGGGCCGCATTCCGGCGGGGCAGACCGATGATCGCCCCGTCATTCAACTCGATATCCTCCCAACCGCACTCGCTGCCGTCGGAGTGGCCGCCCAACCCGAATGGAAACTCGACGGCGTGAACCTCCTTCCCTTCATCAGTGGCGAAAAGAAAGCCGCGCCGCACGAGGCGCTCTATTGGCGCTTCGGCGAGCAGATCGCGATTCGGATGGGAGATTGGAAATTGGTGAAAGGTGCGGGCATGGAAGCCGTTCGCGGTACGGGCAAAGCCACAACCGAAGGAGCCGAGCTCTACAACGTGACCAAGGACATCGGAGAGAAGCAGAACCTCGCCGCGAGTGAGCCCGAGAAGTTCAAGCAACTCGCCGCCGCTTGGGACAAATGGAATGCCGACAACATTGATCCCGCCTGGGGGCCGGGCAACCGCGGCGGACGGAAGGCTGCAAAGCAGCAGAAATAACCCCACCACCGCACAGCTTGCCCGCGCCTCGGGCGCAGCTACAAGAGCCGACCGTGAATTCGCTCCTCCGCACCTCCCTCGCGTTCGCATTTGTCTCCTCGCTGGCTTCCGCCAATGACTGGCCGCAGTGGCGCGGGCCGAATCGCAGCGGCGTCGTCAAAGATTCCGCGCACAAGCTTGATCAGCTCCCGGCCGACCCGAAGGTGCTCTGGCAAGTCGACGCGGGCCCCGGGCAGGCGTCGCCCGTGGTCGCGGCGGGCCGGATCATCTTTATGGACGGCATCGAAGGGCAGGAGACCGCGCATTGCCTCGATGGCAAGACGGGCAAGGAGCTGTGGCGCCTGGCGGTCGGACCGATGGTCGAGTTTCAAAATGCGTACGGCGAGGGGCCGCGCTGCACCCCTTTGGTCGATGAAGACCGCGTTTATCTGCAGTCGTGCGGCGGCGAGTTCCGCTGCGCTTCGCTCAAGGACGGCAAGGTCCTGTGGGGCGTGAGCTTCGGGAAAGACTACGGTTCGACCTTCCTCGGCAACAAAAGCAACGACCCGGGCGCCAAGGAGACCGCCTCCCGCCGTCACGGAAATAACGGCTCGGCCGCGATCGCCGGCGATCGGATCTTCGTGCCGGTCGGGAGCGTGACGAAAGGGACTCTCATCGCCTTCGATAAGAAGACGGGCAAACAACTCTGGGCGGCCGGAAGCGACAACACCGCCTACTCCAGCGTCGTCGCGGGGACGCTCGCGGGCAGGCTGCAGGCGGTGCATTTCACGGCGGATGCGCTCATGGGCGTCGATGCGGCGACGGGCAAGATCCTCTGGCGCGAGCCGCTCAAGACGGGCGCCAAGCGCCACGTCGCGACACCGATTATCGATGGCGACACGGTTACCGTCGCGTCGACGAGCATCGGCACCATTCGCTTCCGCATCACGAAAACGGGCGAGACCTTCAAAGCGGAACGCGCGTGGGAGAATCTCCCGCTCAAGACCGTGATCGGAACGCCGACGCAGGTCGGAGACACCATCTTCACCATCGGACCCGGCTCGCGCACCGAGCTGGTCTGCATCGATGCCAAAACCGGCCAGCAGAAATGGTCGCAGAGCGGCTTGGGTGACTACGCCAGCATCACTGCGGTCAATGATAAGCTGCTCGTTCTCGATTCCACCGGCGAGCTGCGCCTGGTTCGCGCCAGCGCGGACAAATACGAGGAACTCGGCCGGGCGCAGGTCGCCGCGAAGACCTGGGCGTCGCCCGCGTACACCGATGGAAAAATCGTCGTGAAGGACGGCAGCAAGCTGGCCCTCGTCCAACTCGAGCCTGAGGTCGCCGGGAAGGAGTAGGCCGGCGGGAGCCGCCGTCGAGGACTCGAGTTAGCCGCCTCTCCCGCGCAACTTGCCGCCGGAGGCGTGGTTCAACGGGCATCGTCACTCCTGCCATGAACCCGCGCTTTCTCTTATCGGTCGTCCTTTTATCCGCCGGCGGTGCCCTGGCCGCGCTCGACGAAGCGGAAAAGCCCGCCATCGCCGAGGCGAAACCAACGGCCGAGCAGCTCGACTTTTTCGAGAAGAAGATCCGCCCGGTGCTGACCGACAAATGTTACAAGTGCCACTCGGAAAAATCGGAGAAGATCAAAGGAGGGCTGGTGCTCGACACCCGCGAGGGGATTCGCCGCGGTGGGGACAACGGCCCCGCGGTCGTTCCCGCGAATCTAGACGATTCACTCCTCATTCAGGCGGTGCGTTACGCGAGCAAAGACTTTTCGATGCCGCCGGAAAAGTCGGGCGGAAAATTGCCCGACGCGGTCATTCATGATTTCGAAGCGTGGGTGAAGATGGGGGCGCCGGATCCGCGGGAAGGGGCCGCGAAAGTGGTGAAGAAGATCGACACGGAAGAAGCGCGGAAGTGGTGGTCTTTCCAGCCGCCGAAGAAGAGCGATGCGCCGACGGTGCAGGACCCAGCCTGGCCGCATGGAGAGATCGACCGGTATCTGCTGGCCGGCCTCGAGGCCAAAGGTCTGAAACCGGTCGGCGATGCCGACAAGACCACCCTCTTGCGGCGCACTTATTTCGATCTGACCGGGTTGCCGCCGACGCTGAAGCAGATCGATGACTTCATCAAAGACACTGCGCCGGACGCTTTCTCCCGCGTGGTCGACACGCTTTTAGCTTCACCGCAGTTTGGCGAACGCTGGGGCCGGCACTGGCTCGATGTGGCCCGCTACGCCGAGTCGAGTGGGAAGGATGTGAACGTCGCCTACCCGCATGCGTGGCGCTATCGCGACTACGTCATCGCGGCGTTCAATGAAGGGAAGCCATTCGACGAATTCGTGCGCGAGCAAATCGCCGGGGATTTGCTGCCCGCGAAGGACGACCACGACAAAGCGGAAAACATCGTCGCCACCGGGTTTTTGGCGATCGGAGCGAAGTCGCACAACGAGCAGAATCCGCGGCAATTCTGCCTCGATCTGGCGGACGAGCAGATCGATACGATGTCGCAGGCGTTCCTCGGGATGACGATCGCCTGTGCGCGCTGCCACGATCATAAATTCGATCCCATTCCGCAGCGGGACTATTATGCGCTCGCGGGCATTTTCCTCAGCACCGACACGCGCTGGGGCACCGCGAGCGGGATTCAAAACCGTCGCACCAATGATCTGCTCGATCTGCCGAAGGATGCGGGCGTTCCGGTGATTGATCGCACCATTTCAAAAGAAGAACGGAGGCGAAAGCAGGAGACCTTCACCACCATGCGCACCGACCTCGAGAAGAGCCTGCGCGAGCGGTTTGGCCGCGGACCGGGGCAGGGACTCCAGAACGCCAATCCCCAGGACCAGCAACGTTTCCTCCGCGATGCGACCATCTCGGGCTTCCTTGAAGCCGAGCTGAAATCGTTCGACGAGGACGGCCGGCCGAAACCGATGGCCATGGGTGCAAAGGACCTGCCCGCATCGTCCTCAGGGATGTTCGGCGGTTTTTATGGAGGCAGCGGAGCGAACCCGATGGCGAACTTCCGCGAGCGCTTGCGAGCCCGCCCGCCCGAGTTTGCCAGCATCAGCGATGCGCACCTTTACGCTCGCGGGGATGCTGAGAAGCCTGCCGATCGAGTGGCCCGTGGAGTGCCCGCGGTGCTCTCCGCCGATCAGAAGCTCGACATTCCCAGCGGCACCAGCGGGCGGCGCGAATTAGCGGATTGGCTGACGTCGAAATCGAATCCCCTGACGGCCCGCGTATTCGTGAACCGAACCTGGAATTGGCTCTTTGGCCGCGGATTGGGGGAGAGCTGCGACAACTTTGGGTCGACGGGCAAAATGCCCAGCAACCAGGCCCTGCTCGACACGCTCGCAGTGCATTTCATGGACTCCGGTTGGAACGTGAAGCGCCTCATCCGCGAAATCGTGCTCAGCCATGCCTACGCGATGTCGTCCACTTTCGATAGCAAAGCGTTTCAAACGGACCCGGAAAACGCGCTGGTTTGGCGCGCGAACAAGCGTCGGCTCGATGCGGAATGTTTGCGCGACGCGATGCTCTTCGCTTCGGGGCAACTTCGGCTCACACCGTTGGTTGGGAGCGTCATCGCGGAGAACGGCGATGGGCCGATCGGCGGTTTCCGAGCCGGCAATTTCGGCGGTGGCAGCGCTCGGGGACCTTACGGGATGCGGCCGCCAGGCACCGGTGAGGAGGCAATCATCAACGCGGGCGGGGAATATCGCAGTGTCTATCTTCCCATCGCTCGCGACGTGGCGCCGGACGCGCTCGCCGTCTTCGACTTTGTTGATTCCACCCTCGTCACGGGCACACGCGACACGACCAACGTGCCAGTGCAGGCGCTCTACCTGCTCAACAGCAACTTTGTCGCGGAGCAGTCGAAGAAGCTCGCCGAGCGCGTGATCACTGCCTATCCGGCGGGCCCGAATGGTTCGGCGATGGCCAACCTCGAGCCGCGCGTCATCTACGCCTATTGGCTCGTCTTCAATCGCGCGCCGGATGCGGTCGAAAAAAAGGCGGCCGCGAGTTTCTTCGCGAAGTTCCCGAGCAATTGGGCGAAAGGCGATAAATCGTCCGCCGGGGTCCGCGATGACGATGCGATCAAGGCGGCTTGGACGAGCTTTTGCCGGGCGATCTTCTCTGCCGCCGAGTTTCGTTACTTGAACTGAGCGCGGAACGCGGGGCGCACGAACTGGCAAAGATGTGGCGATGGAAATGGTCGTGGAGGTAGTCACCTCCCTCACCACCCTCCTCATCCTTTCGTGTCCATGAACATGACCCGCCGCTCCGCTTTGCAACGTACCGCCGCCGCCTCCGTCGGTGCCGCGCTCTCTTCGATTCCAAATCTGCGGGCGGCCAATGCCGGTGGCCGAAAGCTTCGCGTCGCGGTGGTGGCCTTAGGCCGCGGCTTCGCGCATGTCAGCGCGCTGCTCACGTTGCCGGACGTGGAGATCGCGTATCTGGCGGAGCTGGATCCGAAGCGCCTCGAGCGCGGCCTGGCCGCCGTGGCGGGCAAACAGCAGACGCCCTGCAAAGGAGTGAAAGACTTTCGCACGTTCCTCGATGACAAGACGCTCGACGCCGTCTTCATCGCGACCCCGAATTTCTGGCATACTCCCGCCGCCCTGATGGCCATGCAGGCGGGCAAGCACGTCTACGTAGAAAAGCCCGGCAGCCAGAATCCGCACGAGGCCGAGATGATCGTGGCCGCTTCGAAAAAGTACCAGCGTCTTGTGCAGATGGGAAATCAACGGCGCACCTGGATGAAGGAAGCGATCGCGGCACTGCACGGCGGCGCGATCGGCTCGGTGAAATTTGCCCGCGCCTTCTACTACAACAAGCGCGAGGCCATCGGCCAGGGCGCCAACAAAGCCGCGGATGACCTCGACTTCGATCTTTGGCAGGGCCCCGTGCCGGACGAGCGGGACATGCATCCGTACGTGCACTACGATTGGCATTGGCTCTGGCACTGGGGCAATGGCGAGATGGGAAACAACGGCATCCACACGCTCGATATTCTGCGCTGGGGCCTGAAGGTGGAGTACCCGCAGCGAGTCACCTACAATGGCAGCCGCTATTGGTTCGAAGACAAGCAGGAGACTCCGGACACGGGCACTGCCGTCTTCGACTTTGGCAAAGTGGGCATGGAATGGGTGCAGAGCAGTTGCCATCAGCGCGCCGCGGAAAAGCCGGTCGGCGAATGCGTTTTTTATGGCGACGTCGGCACTATGGCCATGAGCAGCAACACCTGGACGATCTTCGATGGCAAAGGCACGAAGACCGGCGAAGGGAAAGGCGCCGGCGGCGGCGACCCCGCGCACATGGGCAATTTCCTCGAAGCCATCCGCGGCAACGCCACGCTCAATAGTCCGATCGAAGAGGGGCAAAAGAGCACCATGCTCTGCCACCTGGCTAATATCGCCTATCGGACCAATACCGTGGTCCGTTGCGACACGAAGACCGGCAAACTCATCGAGAACCCCGCCGGCGAGAAGCTATGGCGGAGGGAGTATCGCAAGGGTTGGGAGCCGCACGTCTGAGGCGGGTGCCCTCCGCTTGCTCCGAGGCTATGATCTCTTGAAAGCGTGAATCGCAAATACCGCGTCGGCATCATCGGCTCCACCAACCGGGGAGGTTACGGGCACAAGCTCGACGCGGCTTTCGGCGACCGGGAGCGATTCGAGGTCGTCGCGGTGGCCGATAACGATCCGACGGGACTCTCGGCCATGGGGAAACAACTCGGGGTGACGCGGCTCCATGCCGACTATCGCGAGATGCTGGCTTCCGAGAAACTCGACCTCGTCGCGATCGGGCCGCGCTGGGTCAGCGATCGCGTCGCGATGGTTTCGGCGGCGGCCGCCGCGGGGTGCCACATCTTTTTGGAGAAGCCGCTCGCCGCGACCCTCATGGACGCCGACGCCATGCTGGCCGCCTGCGAGCGGGCGATAGTGAAATGCGCGCTATCCCATCAACTCCGCGCCATGCCTCCGGTACGCGCCGCTTTTGCGGACATCCGCGCGGGTAAATATGGCAAGGTGCTGCGGGTGCGTGGCCGGCCCAGTGACGATGCAAGGGGAGGCGGCGAGGAGTTGATCGTGCACGGATCGCATTTCTTCGACCTGATGATCTCGCTCGTGGGTCCGCCCCGTTGGGTGAGCGCGCACTTCGGCGTCGGCGAGCGCGATGCGACGCTGGCCGATCGGCATGAGGGGCGGGAGCCGATTGGCCCGATCCTCGGCGATTCAGCGAACCTGATGATCGGCTTCGACCACGGGGTTCGAGGCTTCTGGGATTCCACCGCGAACCTCAATCGCCACGGGACCATCTACGGACTGCTCGTCGAGTGCGAAGAGGCGACCGTCTGCATGCGGACGCGGGGCGAAGTGTATATCTATCCGGGACCGGTGATCGAGCCGGAGAATGCGGAGCGCGGGTGGGAGAAAGTGTGGGTGCCGGACTGGCACTTCACGCCGGAGCACACTCCCGCGTCGCTCGACCAATACATCCTTCGCGGCAACGAGACCCTGGTGCGCGAACTGACCCTGGCCATCGAGCAGGACACGGAACCGACGGCCAGCTTGCGGGACGCGGTCTTCGTGACTGAGATCATCCAGGGCGCTTACGCGTCGCACCTGGCGGAGGGGAAACGGATGGCGATTCCACTCACCGAGCGTCGCCATCCATTGGCAAGCTGAGGCGGACGCGGCTCCCTACGGCTGCGGAGGATGGACCGCGACGAAGGTGGCGAGAAACTCCATGGCGACGGCTTCGTCTTCTTCGATCGTCACCCTGATCTCCATCCGCGCCTTTCCCTTGCGCGCAAACTCCTGTCGAAAGCGCAAAACCTCCTCTTCAGCCGGGCGGTGGCCGATCGCCCGGATCGATTTGAGCACCGGTCGGCGAAAATTGGCCGAGCTTTCCCGAATCACCACGTGTGCACCGGGATCGCCGAGTTCGAGCCAGAGCAGTCCGTACCCGGCCAGTGTCGCCATGGCGGTGAGGCTGCCGCCGAAAGCGGTGCCGAGGTGATTGTGGTTGGGCGCCAAGGGCGCTTCCAACACCAGGGTCGCTCCATCGTAGCTGATCACACGGACCCCCATGGCCCGGGTGATGGGGATCACCCGGTGAAAGAACGCTTCAGTTTCGCGCAGATCAGTCTTCACAGCTTCCATGGTTTGATCGTGTGAATTACTCGAACCGGTCGCGGGGAGGCAATGCTCCGTGTTTTCGCGCAGGTGGACCGGTCCGGAACGTCCCAGCCTCGCTGTTTCAGTGGATGCGGTGGTACGCCGACTGGGATGGGAAGAAACTGGGATTTCTCTCTCAGACGCTGAGACCGGTTGCCGAGCGTCTCGGACAGCCTGCCGAGCGTCTTGGACAACCTGCCGAGCATCTCGGACAACCTGCGGAGCGTCTCGGACGACCTGCCGAGCGTCCTGGACAACCTGCCGAGCGTCTCGGACGACCTGCCGAGCGTCTCGGACAACCTGCGAAGCGTCTCGGAC
>JADMIO011411961.1_pt1 | contig 12851 bp, 13 predicted proteins | sample 8958161 | NCBI WGS metagenome assembly JADMIO01 (sample SAMN16585339, study PRJNA669376) | soil metagenome | isolation source: Crop rotation soil | place: USA: Cullars Rotation, Alabama | collected 2011 | reverse complement strand
CCGCCACTCGCGTCTAATGGCCGTGTCCCTCGTGTTCATGATCGTGGTCGTGGTCGTGCTCTTCGTCGTAGTCTTCGCCCGGCCGCAGCGGCTGCAGCTCCTCGACGCTGTCGAGCAGGTCGAAGTACAGCTTGCCGTCGAGGTGGTCCAGCTCGTGCTCGATCGCTTCGGCGAAGAGGTCGCTGGCGTGATAGCGCACCGGTCGCCCATCGCGATTCAGTCCCTTGACGACAACCTTCTCTGAGCGCGGCACGATGCCCTTGTAACCCGGCAGGGAGAGACAACCCTCGTCGCACTGGCGAGTACCGCTGCGGCGCACGATCTCCGGATTGATCAGTGTCACGACGTCGTCGCCGGGCACATGGATGACGCAGAGGCGCAGCGATATGCCGACCTGGTTCGCTGCGAGGCCGACGCCCGGGGCATCGTGCATCGTCTCGATCATGTCGTCGATCAGCTTCTGGATCGCCGCATCGATTTTCTTGACCTTTTTGGTCTTCTGTCGCAGCACGCCCTCGGGCACGCGCACAATCGGCAGGACTGCCATCTATCGGTTCCTCAGCAAGTTGAAATTAGTCGCGCGTATTCTATCTCAGGGTTCTCCCTTAGCTAAAGGCCAATTCGCTAATAAAAGCGCCCTCGGTGATCCATAGGCCGAGCATCCGAATGCCCGAAGTCTGCTCGAATCTATGCGAACCTCAGTTTGCCTTGCTCGCGGTTGGCCACGTGCCTAGAATTACTTTCGTGGAAGACGATCTGGGCGTTGATCTTTCAGAGGTAATCTCTGTCGTCAATACGGCGGAGGTTTTCGTCGTGATGTTCCAGATCTTCGAGCGCCGTTTGCTCGTCGATACGCGCACGGGTGGCGGCGAAACGCCCCTCATTCGCGTCGTCGACCGCGTCCGCAGCTCGGAAGAGCGCTTCCGCGAGCTACAGCGCCTGCGACCGCGCCTCAGCGCCCCCGAGCGCATCGTCGCCTTCCAGTGGCAGCGAAGCGTCCGTACCTTCGTAGAGACGGGCGTTTGGAAGGCCATTGAGGACCGCGTTCGGAATGCGGGCGCCTCAGAAAGCACCTGCCTCGCCGTGCTGTCGGAGCTGCAGTGGGAAGAACGCCACGAGGAGCTCAAGGCAGTACGCGGCGAAGAACCTTATCGGACGCTTAAAGGAACGGGACTATCGTGACAGCCTGTGCACCGGCCCGCATCATCGACCTCCGCAGCGACACGGTTACTCAGCCCACGCCGAACATGCGCGACGCCATGCAGCACGCAGAGGTAGGCGATGACGTCCTCGGCGACGACCCCACGGTCAAGCGCCTCGAGGCTGTCGCTGCCGAGCGCATGGGCAAAGAGGCCGGTCTCTACGTCGCCAGCGGCACGATGGCCAACCTCGTTTCGCTCCTGACCCACTGTGGTCGCGCTGATGAAGCCATCGTCGGCAGCATGAGCCACATCGTCCTCGCCGAGCTCGGTGGCGCCGCCGGCCTCGCGGGCGTGCAGCTGCGCCAGGCCCGGAACGACGAGCACGGCCGCATGGACCCGGCCGAAGTGAAGGCGCTGATCCGCCACGGCGAGGCGTCCGCCCCGCGCACGGCGATGATCGCGGTCGAGAACACGGCGAACTTCTGCAACGGCAGCGCCCTGCCTGCGAGCTACATGTCCGAAATCGGCGCCATCGCGCACGACTGCGGCGCTGCCTTCCACGTCGATGGCGCCCGCATCTTCAACGCGGCCATCGCCCTCGAGACCACGCCCAAGGAGCTCGTGAAGGATGCCGACTCGGTGACCTTCTGCCTCTCAAAGGGCCTCTCGGCGCCCATCGGCTCCGTGATCTGCAGCAGCGCTGAATGGATCGCCAAGGCCCGTCGCTACAAGCGCATGGTCGGCGGTGGTTTGCGCCAGTTCGGCGTCACGGCTGCCGCGGGTCTCGTGGCGCTCGACGAGATGGTCGACCGTCTCGCCGATGACCACGCCAACGCCCGTCACCTCGCCGAAGGACTCGCGAGCATCCCCGGCATCAAAGCCGAGCCTTCGCTGGTCCAGACGAACATCCTGTTCATGAGCCCGGACGGCATCGACGGCGCAAAGCTGGTCGCCGGCCTCCGGGAGAAGGGCGTGCTCACCACGGGCAGCGCCGACCGTATCCGCCTCGTGACCCACTATGGCATCGACCGTGACGATATCGACTACGCGCTGCAGTGCACGCGAGAGGTGGCAGCGTCTCTCGCCTAACGCCCAGGCTTTCCACTTCGAGGTTCATCTTGTTACGCAGCATCCGAGCGACCGTGCCCTCGCGCCCTGAGCCAGCCTCCGATAGCGCATTTAGCCCTCGATTGCTCGCTTCGCTGCTCGGCCTGACGCTGCTTGCTGCACTTGCGATGTCCTGCAAGGCATCCGGCGGTCCGACCTCCGACGTCGCGGGCTCGATACCGTGGCCATCGAGTGAGACGCTGAACTACAACGTCCTGAACAAGAAGAGCAACGAGAACCTCGGCAAGATCACGCTTTCCGTCGACGCGTCCGGCAGCAACACAAAGCTCTCGCAGCTCTTCGACGGCAACACGACGAAGGATGACCTCACCGTCACCGTCGACAGCAAGACGCTGAAGCCGATCTCGTCCCAGCGCGAGATCAAAAACTCGAAGGACGACACGAAGATCTCGGCCGACTACACACCTCAGGGCGTGCTCATCGAACAGGGAGACAAGAAGCAGAGCGGCCTCACCGTCCCCGACCACTCCTACGACAACGATACGTCGCTTTTCCTCTGGCGCACCCTCCCCTTCGCCGACGGCTACACGGCCAACTACGTCACCATCGTGACGAACCGGCGCACTCGCCAGACGGTGCACCTGCATGTCTTCGGCAAGGAGACGGTGAATGGGCCCGCCGGGAGCTTCCAGGCCTGGCGATTGCAGATTAAGGCGGCCGGTGTCACCCAGACCGCCTGGTACGCCGACACGCCCACGAAGCAGCTCGTCCGCTACGACAACGACAACGGCCTGATCTACGAGCTCGCCAAGTAACGAACAACCTTCCGACAGGTCGCTGACTCAGAGTCGCTTTCAGCCGAACTCATTTGTTTGCCCTCGACGCGATGAAGCCTAGTGGCACTGTTCCCTCTCCCCGCTGGGGAGAGGGTTAGGGTGAGGGGCGAGCGCCCATCGCGCACCCGAAGCTTCTTTAACTTCTCCTGACCAACTTCGCCAAGAACAAGCTCGCCCGATGCCTGTTCAATGTCACGAAGGAGTGTGCCGTTGCATCAGCCTGCCCTTCGCACCACCGAGAGCGCGTCGCCCCCGAAGCCGCTCGCGCTCTTCCTGGCCTACCTTGTGGCTTTCTATGCGGTCTGGACGCTCGGGTGGGTCTACACCCTCTACCCCTGGGCGAACCGCGAGCTCGGCGACCGCACTCTGGTCTACGCCCTCGTGAGCATCGGCGTTCGGATGATCGTCTGGGTGGTGCCGGTCTTCGCGTATCTGCGCTTCGTAGACCGCGTCGATGCTTTAGATTACCTCCAGCTGCGCGACCGCTGGCTGCGAGGCGTGCTTATCGGACTGGCGCTCTCGGTCGTCAACCTTGCCCTCACGACCCTTCGTTACGGCGTCCCGCACCTCTCCAGCGCATACGTCACCTGGAACAGCATCATCGGTACATCGTTCCTGGTCGGATTCATCGAGGAGATTCCGTTTCGCGGCTTCATCCTGCAGAAGCTCCAGGAGCGCTATGACTTCGCGACTTCATGCGGCATCTCGTCGCTACTCTTCGTCGGGGCGCACGTGCCCGGATGGGTGAAGCTCGGGACGCTTAGCGCCTACAACGTCGGGTTCATCTTCGTGTTCGGCGTCAGCATGGCCGTCGTGCTGCGGCTGTCGAAGTCGATGTGGGCGCCCATCGTCGCGCACAGCCTGAATGACGGCATGTCGAACGTGTTGTTCCACATCTGACGCCGTCCGGTTGACGCTACGTCAGGCCGCGCGCCTTGCCCGTGACGAGGGTTGAGGTCATCAGGTCGTCCGTGATGCGCTCGGCCGTCGCATCACCGAAGGCAATCGCGACGCCTCGATAGCGCTGCCGCTCGCCCACGGCCAGCCCGACGGCGCGTGCGTCGGGGGCAAACGGCTTCGCCCAATCCCGCAGCACAGTCGAGACTTCCCAGTCGTAAGTCTCATCGCTCGCCATCAGAGCGAGGCACGCCGCGTTGCCTCCGATGGCGGGCATCTCGCCCTCGAGCCGCACATCGGCGCCGGCGAGCTGGCGCAGCACCGGCGCCACGTAGCCCTGCAAAAATCTCGAGTAGCTGGGGCTGGTCCCGAACGGCTCCAGCGCCGCGAAGTCGCGCAGGACGAAGAGAAATGCCAGCTCGAAGTCAGCGCCCGGTGCGCCCTCGATCACGCCCGCATCGATAACCTCGTCCATCGTCGCGAGATTGCCCGCTTCGGCGAACAGCGCGTCGAGGAGCACGGGCGTTGCCTTGTCTGATGCCGTGGCTACGAAGTCGATGTGGATGACCCGCGGTGATGGGCTGGTATCGGTCGTCACGCCTTATTTTGGCCCGCGTTGGCCTCAGCCGCTACGGCGTCAGGTTAACGGTTCGTTTGGTGGCGCCGGCGGGTGGTAGACATTGCGCCGGTCGGCATCGGGGCGTTGCCACCGGTCGCGGGAGGGCTCTTCCGACGTGGGGGCGGGCGCCGGCACGATGCGCTCAGCCGTCTCTGGCAGGTCGGTGGGCCGTGTGAAAGGTGCTTCGTCTCCATTCACGCCGTCGGGCGTCCACGGCACCGCGATGGCCTGGCGCCGATCTTTGTCGAAGGTCGTGTCGCCCGTCACGAGGACGCCGTCAGCCAGTTCGATGACGCGCGCTGCCTTCTCCATGACGAGCCGGTCGTGCGTTGTCGTGATGATCGTGACGCCCTCGCTGGCCACGACGTCGAGGAGGAGCTGGAAGATCGAGGCCGCCGTGGTGGAATCGAGCTCCCCGGTGGGCTCGTCCGCCAGGATCAGCGCCGGTCGATTCGCCAGCGCCCTAGCGATGGCCACGCGCTGCTGCTCGCCGCCGGACATCTCGTAAGGCCTGTGGTTCGCCCGCCGGCCTAGCCCCACCATGTCGAGCAGCTCGTGGGCGCGCCGGCCCCGCTCTCGGATCCCCGCATTTGCGATGCGCAGGGCCAGCTCAACGTTCTCGTAGGCCGATAGCAACGGCAGCAGCCCGAACGACTGAAACACGAAGCCCAGCTTGTGGCGCCGAAGCTCCGTCAGCTGCGCATCCGTCATCGTCGCCACATCGGCGCCCTCGATGAACACATGCCCGGACGAAGGCCTGTCCAGCCCGGCGACGACGTTGAGCAGCGTCGTCTTACCCGACCCCGATCGCCCAATGATCGCCACGAAGTCGCCCTTGTTCACCTCGAAGGACACGTCGGTGACAGCACGAATCGTCTGGCCGCCTACCTCAAAGTGTCGGCTGACGCTCTCCACACGAACGAGGGGTGAAGTTGCAGTCACGCTTCGCCCTCCGGCATCTCGGCGCCTTCGGGCAAGACCTCGACGTGGTCCATGGCGAGCTTGAGGCGGGCTCTTTCCTTGACGTCGAGGCGCTCGAGGAACTCTTTCGGGATTTGCAGGCGGCCGGTGCGGTCTACGACGGCGTATTCGTCGTGGTAGACGTAGGCGTCGCGGCCGCTGAACCGGATGCGCCGGAAGCTCTCCGTGCTGATGCGGCCGTCTCGAATCGCCACGACGCGGTCGATCTGATTCGCGATCGCCGGGTCGTGGGTGACGATGACGATCGTGACGCCCATCGACTGGTTCAGGGTGCGCATGATGCCGAAGATCTCGGATGCCGTCTGCGAATCGAGCTCACCTGTAGGCTCGTCGGCGAGGACCAGGGGCGGGTCGTTCGCCAGCGCAACGGCAATCGCCACGCGCTGCTGCTCACCGCCCGAGAGCCGGTCCGGCTTCGACTCCATGCGATGCGACAGCCCGACGGCGTCCATCAGCTCACGCGCCCTCGAGCGTGCCGGACCCGGGTCGACGCCTTCGAGGATCATCGGCAGCTCGACGTTCTGCACCGCCGTCAGGTAGGGCACCAGGTTGCGCGAGGTCTGCTGCCAGACAAACCCGACTTCCTTGCGCCGGTACACGACGAGGTCGGCAGGCGTCATCGTCAGCAGGCTGCGGCCGCCGACGGTCGCGCGGCCGGCGCTCGGCAAGTCGAGGCCGGCGAGGATGTTGAGCAGTGTCGTCTTGCCAGATCCCGATGCGCCGACGATTGACATAAGCTCGCCGCGGCGCACCTTGAGGTCGAGCCCGCGCAAGGCCACAACCTCGAGCTCCTCCTGCTTGTAAATCTTGAACAGGTCTTCGCAGACGATGTAATTAGGGTCCGGAGGCGGTGGTGGCGAGACGAACAGCTCCGGGTTGGTCGATTCGGACAGCGTCATGTTGCGAGCAGGGTATCAGTACTGACGATGGCGTCGGAAGAAGCAGGGGTGCTCGCCGCCTCGCGTTGGTGTCTATGCCGTTCCAGCCCTGAGTAGGGCCAGCTTGCCGTAGAGCTCCAACTCCTCGTCGACACACTGCCAGCCCTTCGTCAGCAGAGTATTGCTGTAGGAGGATCTCTGGCCGGCGCGAAAGCTGATTGTGATGTGCGGGATTCTGTCGTTCTGGACCCTAACCTCGGATTGCACCACAACGCATTGGGCGTACTCGTCATCCGCGTATCCAATCACGCGTAGTTGGAAGTCTGCATCGAATCGCTCTTCAACCAGCGCCAGAGATCGTCCGTCGCGGGGAACGCCAAGGTTAGATGATCGGCTCGCACGATTTCGAAGATCGGTGGGAATCGGGCCAGTAAAGCCTCACGAGACGAATCATCCAGCACGAGTGCCAGGTAGACGACGCCATCGCCTTCGGGTGGTTCGCTGACCTGATGCTGTGAGTCGTCATTCAACTCAAAGCTCCCCAATGCGCAGCACCCGATGCAGCGCCAGCCGCGAGTACAGCAGGATCACCACGCCGATCGTCAGCGCGAAGACGAACGCCAGCGTCAGCCAGGCCGTGAGCACGGTGATCCAGCTCACGTGCAGCAGCATCGGCGGCAGCACCTGGCTGCCGGTCTCGGTCACGCCCATATAGCGGATCATCAGCCCGCCGAGGCGCAGCCCCATGCCCGTCCCCGCGATCATGCCCAGCCCGATGACAAACGCCTGCTCGAAGCCCACGACGGTCGCAATCTGGCGTCTCGAGAAGCCCATCGTGCGCAGGACGGCGAACTCGAGTGTCCGCTTCTGCGCCGTGAGGTACGAGTAGATCAGGAAGCCGATGGCGCTGAGAATGAGGATGGCCGCGAAGCTGATGAACAGGATGCCCTGCCAGCCCGCGGCGACCAGCGGGTCCTTCTGCTGCGCCTTCCGAAGCTCCGCGAAGCTCACCACTGTGGCCTGCAGCTTGCCATCCGCGATGGCTTTCTGAACCGCTGCCTTAGTGCCGTCGCCGGGCTTCATCCAGAGCTCGTCCGGCACGGTGCCGGTCGTGCGCGGGTTGGCGTTGAGGATCTCCATCAGCCGGGCGCCATTGACCACCATCCCCGCTTCGTTGCGCGTGTCGCCGAGGGTCGGGAAGAGGCCAAAGCTCCCGACTACCTGCACGTCGATGAAGCTGCCGCCGACGAACATGCGCGTCGTGTCGCCTACCTTTGCGTTCGTCTCTTTGAGGAAGCCCTCGCTCGCGAACGCCTGCAGCGGCTTGTCGTCGCCGTCGGCTTTGGGGTGGAGGCCGTGGGTCTGGGGCTGGCCCTGCACCGGCCTCCAGCGCAGGTCGAGAGCACTACCGGCGCTGCCCGAAGCGACGTTGCGCTCTTCGTCCTGCATCGGCGCCGGCGTCTGACCCTGGATCGGCGTCCATTTCTCTATCGAGTCGAAGTCGGCGATGACCTGGCTGCCGGGCATCGGCTGCGATGAGCGCGTCGGGTCGTAGACGATGCGGTCCACGCCGAATCGCGATGCCACGGACGCATCGCTGCTCGCCTGCAGGTCGTCCAGCTGCATCGACCCCGTCAGCGCCGAAACGCGCGTCAGGAAGCGCACGGCGATCGAGGTGACGACGAGCGGCTCCTGGGGCGGCGCCTGCGGGTAGCTCACCGCCACGGCGCCGTTTGCGTTGTTCGGGCGGGAGAGGTCGGCCGCCATGAAGCTCCAGCCCTGCTGCATCTCGAGCCCATCGTTCGGGCCGAGATTGAAGTAGAGGTAACGTCCGGTCGCATCGCGCACCTGGATGTCGAGACCGATGCGTCCTTTGAGGTCGGTGGGGTTCACCCACAGCCCGAGCCAGCGAGACCCACGAGGGACCTCGAGCCCGTTGCCCGCTGGCCCGTCCTTATCGAGCGTCTCGAGAATCGTATGCAGCGAGTCGGAGGCGTAGTCGCCGCGGAAGCGCGCCACTGAGGCGAAGCTCTTCGGGTCGACGCCGAGCATGGCCACTTCGGTGCGGCTGACGACCTGCCCTTGACTGCCGCTCAGCCGCACGACCGGGCTTGCCGCCTCCGCGCCCAACTCCGACTGCATCGTGCCCCCAAACGTGGCCGGGCCGGACGCGTCGCTCTTGCGCACGCCGGAGAGGGTCAGGTCGGATCCGGCCACATAGCCTGCTCGATCGGCATAACTCCGGTCGAGCGTGGCGCCGAAACTCGCCGAGAACATGCCCACCGCCGTCGCCAGCATGAGCAGCAACACCAGCCGCGAGTAGTGCACCGGGTTGCGCACCAGCTGCCACATACCGATGAGTACCGCCGTACCCTGCATCCGAGCCACCAGCCACGCCAGCGCCCGCAGCACCAGCGGAAACAAACGCAGGAAGACGATGCCGATCGTGAGGATGAAGAACGCCGGCGTCAGGAGCAGCAGCGGGTCTGTCGTCTGCTCGCCGAACAGCTTGTGGTTGACCAGGCTGCCTTTGCGGTCGAGCTGGTAGAACAGGATCCCGCCGACGCCCACCATTACGACGTCGAGGTAGTAGCGCGTGAACACGGGCGCTTTCGAAGGCCGCGCCGACAGCGTGCGTTGCTGCACCACCGTGCGTCGCGTCGCCTGGAACGCCGGTAGCAGCAGTGTCGCGTAGGCCAGGACGGCGCCCGCCGATGCCCAGAGATACGCGTCGCCCGTCAGCCGCACGGGCAGGTTGTGGCCGCCACTCAGGTCGGCGAAGGGCGGCGTATGTCCGAGGAGAGCAATCACGCCCGCGGCGAGCGGCGGACCGATGACCAGCGCCAACACGGCCACCACAAATCCCTCGATGACGTAGATCTGCATCACCTGGAGCGTCGTGGCGCCCCGGCTCTTCAGCAGCGCGATCTCGCCCGTCTGCCGCTCGACGACCATGGTCGAGACCATGAATAGGTAGTAGAGGACGATGCCTGCGATCTGCAACACGAGCACCAACAGCGGGATGCGCGTGAAGAAGAGCTTCTGCCCGTAGGTCGAAAGCACCGTCGAGAGGCTAGAGTCAGCCTGCACCCGCTGCAGGTTGCTCTCGACCACCTTCTTGAAGCTATCGAGCGAGGCCCGGGCGCTGTCGGCATTGCGCGGGTTAATCGGCCCCGTGTTCATCGGCAGGTAGCTCATGTAGTCGCTGACCATCGACGGCAGGTAAGCCGCGATCGTCCTGAAGAACGTCGGTTGGGTGATGAAGAAGGGGAGGGTCTGCCAGTTGCTGCTAGGGAAGACGAAGAAGTCCGTCTGCCCCATCCAGAACAGGTCGGTGGGATCCTTCTGTTCGATGATGCCGACGACCGTTGCGCGAATCGGTTGCGCCGTTTCAATCCAGAACGGATGCAGGTCGAAGCGGTCGCCCACCTTCACGTTCGCCGTCGAGGCCACCGCCTTGCCGATCGCCACCTCGATGCTCGGCGCCGTCGACCCGTCGTAAGGTGCCGCGTCCCTCGGCATGCGTCCGTCGACCACGTTGACGTGCGCCTCGAGGCCGTTGATGAACTGCATATGGGAGCGTGGGCGCGACTCAGCCTCGCTCACTGCGCCACCGGGCGCCGTCGGGTAGAACGTCGCGCTGCGGCCGTAGTTCGTCGGCGCTGCTTTGGCTAGCGGCCCGATCGTCTGCTTGGCGGTCGTCGCGATGAACTCCTGGTTCGAGTTGTAGGTGTCTTCGACCGAGCTTTGGGAGTTCTGGTGGATGAGGATGTCGTTCTTCAGGGCGCCGTTCGTGCGGATGGCGTAGCGAAGGCCCAGATCTCGAATCGTGTCGGTGTAAATCGACGTGGTCGACATAAGCGCCGACGCCAGCACCGCGCCGATGACGACCGCAAGCAGCAGCCGCTTGTTCGCCGAGACGCGTCTGAACACGATGGGGATGATGCTAAGGAACGTGCCCATGATTTGCGGCACATTGTGTCACCAGCCTTCGCAGGCGAGCAAAGCGCTCCAAAACCTTAACCTGTAGCAAACGCAATTGGCTGGCGTTTAGAGGGAAGGCATCCGCTAACATGGATGGACATTCCTGCGAAGGACGGGCATGACCGACGACAATCAGCCTCTCGAGCTAACCTTCCTCGGCTCCGGCAATGCTTTTGCCTTCGAAGGCAGAGCGTTCAGCTCTGTCTTGATTAATCAGCGCTACCTCTTCGACTGCGGCCCGACCGTTCTGCAGCAGCTCCAAAAGCTGGACGTCTCGCCGAACGACATCGAAGTCGTCTTCATCAGCCACTTCCACGCCGACCATTTCTTCGGTCTGCCCTTCCTCATGCTCGCCGGTAAATACCACGGCCGCACGAAGGACCTCGTTATCGTCGGCCCGCCGGGAATCGAGCAGCGCACCGAGGATTTGCTTCGCCTCGGCTATCCCGGCGTTGCGCAGGAGCACGTTACGAACTTCTGCCGCCGCTACGTCGAGGTCAGCGATGGCTGTGAAGCACGCGTCGGCGATGTCTCGCTGACGGCCGCCCGCGTCGAGCACGTCGACGAGTTCGAGTCATTCGCCTTCCGCGCCGATATCGACGGCCACACGTTCGTCTACTCCGGTGATACCACGCTCTGCGGCGGTCTCCTCGGCCTCGTCCCCGGCGCCGAGATCGTCGTCACCGAGTGCAGTTGCCATGAGGTGCCGGTGCATCTCAGCCCGGCCGGCGTCGACGAGGTGCGCAACTACGCCTCGCCTGAAGCTCGTATTTTCCTCACCCACCTCGACGGCGACCCGCGCATCTCCGCCGACCCGCGCATCCAGATCGCCAAAGATCTCGCGACTTTTAGGTTCCCGTAGGGGCCCGATTTATCGCGCCCTGGGTGGGGAGGTCTGGCGTTTCCTACACGCCCGCCTCCAGCGACGACGACATTCGACTTAACAACGCACGCCACCACTCGCCGAGGTGCATGAGGAACACGCTGTCCGGGAATCCGTGCCTCGACACGTGCTCCCGCGGTATCGAATCCCACCCGAAGTGCTCGACCGTCACGCGCGTCTCGTTCGTGCCGACTGCCTCGAAGCGCACATGCACCTCGGTCGTCTGCTCTTCGCTGAAGCTTGCCGGTCGCCAGCTGAACACGAATCGCTCCGGCGGCTCCCACACGCTGGTGCGCCCGATCTCAAGCACGCGGCCATCCGCGAAAGTCTCGGTGAACGCACCCCCGACTCGTGGCTCGAACGACAGCGCCCCGTACTGTCCCGGCAGGAAATCGAACAGCCCGTTGCGCTGCCACCACAAGTCGATTTCGCGCGTGAACACCTCGAACGCACGGGCCTGCGATGCCTTTACTCGAGTTGCCACCAGCACCCTCGAGGCGCCCGGCGTCGTCATTCGCCCGTCTCGACGTGTGCCTTGAAGCCCGCGAGCTGATCGGTCCACATCTGCTCGGTCTGCTCCAGCCAGGTCCTCAGCGCCTCCATCGGCTCCGGGCGCAGCGTGTAGATGCGAATGCGAGCGTCCGACGCCGGATGCGTCTCCTCGACCAGCCCCACGCGACGCAGCACGGCCAGGTGCTTGCTCATCGCCGGAAACGCCAGGCCGAGCGCCTCCGCCAGCTCGCCCGACCGCCTCGGCCGCTCCCGTAGCAAATCGACCGTGCGTCTGCGCGCCGGGTCGGCGAGGGCAGCCAACGTATCGTCCAGGGCGGTCGCGCTTACGCCCATTCCTTCGCCTGGATCTTCAGCCCGCTCGCCGCTTCAGCCTCTTCGCGCGTGACGACCTTCACCGTCTGCGCGAAAGACCACATGTGTCCCTCGAGGTCGAGGGCGCGGTAAGTACGGTCGCCGTAAAACTGGTCGCTCGGCTCACCCACGATGCGTGCCCCCGCCGCCCTCGCCCGCTCGCAGTGCGCGTCGATGTCTTCCTCGACCTGCACGTGCATGTTCTGCGTGTTCGCCCCACCCACCGACGCCGGGCTGCGGGTCCAATCCGCCCACTCTGCCCCGACCATGATGCGCCCCTTGCCTTCGAAGGCCATCTCCGAGTGCATCTGCCTCACATCGCCGTCCGGGCTCTCGATCAGCATCGTCAGCTCAAAGCCAAACACCTTCTCCAGCCAAGAAAGGGCAGCCTTCGGGTCCTTGTAGAAGATTGCGGACGTAAATGTCATGTGCGCCTCCAAAGTAGTGTCGTGTATGAGAAATTATTTCTCATTGGAGAAAATGTGTCAAGGCACAGCCCTAAGCCACGTCGTTCGTGTTCCCGCTCTCCTCGCAAGGAGGGGGGCCAGGGGGTGAGGTTCGCCCTGTCCCCGGCACAGACATAGCTCGCGTATTTCTCACGCGACGCCCTCAAATCGTGCTGGCCCCGCGCTCGCGTCGTGGCACCATCGCGCACTTCGAGAGCCATGTCGCCACCGAACTCAGAGCGGCGGTCGTTCG
>JADMIO010198426.1_pt1 | contig 12851 bp, 13 predicted proteins | sample 8958161 | NCBI WGS metagenome assembly JADMIO01 (sample SAMN16585339, study PRJNA669376) | soil metagenome | isolation source: Crop rotation soil | place: USA: Cullars Rotation, Alabama | collected 2011 | reverse complement strand
GCCGCGACTTCAAGTCACGTGAATTCCAAGCTTCGGATCCCACTGTGCTGGAAAGCCCCTCCGCCCCCCCGATCCTCTCGGGGCAGGCCAATTCTGGGGGAACCCGAGCCGTCTGTAAGCATGACTGTTCGGACTCCCCCAGGATTGGGGGCTGGGGGGCCGAACCCTCAGACGCTCCAACCCTCTCACCCACCGACCGTACCCGTTCGACTCCCCCAGAATTGGGGGCTGGGGGGCCGAGCACCCTGAGTCAGCCGACTCTAGTCCACAAACGCGAACTCGTTCGAGAGCAGCAGCACCTGGGCGTACTTCTCCCAGGGTGTGAGGCCCGTGCCGGGGCCGGCGGGACCCGAGAAGCCGCTCACGGCGCTCCAATCCTTCGGGCTGCCGGCCAACCCCTGAACGGTTGTGATGGTGGGGGCCCAGGAGAAGGCGTCGAAGTCCGGGGTGGTGCGACAGTCAACGATGAAATCGAGCGTGTCACCCTTCTTCACGTCGATGCGCGGCACGTTGGTATCGCCCACGCCTCGCTGCGCCGTCCAGCCGCCGATGAAGCCCGTGCGACTCGAAACGATCTGGGCGCGGACGCCATCGCCTTTGTCGCTCTCGTGGCGCAGCACCCCGGCAATGCTCACCGAGCCGTCGCCCGGGGCGGTCCAGCGGCGCACTACGGCGTGCTGGAGGTCGTTGCCCGGGTGGCCGCCTTCCGAGTTCAGGATCGCGAAACCGAGCTTCGGATCGGGAAGGGCCGGACCGCCCTGCCAGGCCTGCCCCGTGAAGTGCGGCAGCGGCGTGAAGTTCTTGACGCGCTTAGCTGCCGCGTCGAACTCCCCGTAGCCGTACTGCCAGATGGATCCGCCCGCCGTCTGCGCGTTGCCTTCGAGCGACTTCACGAACTCCAGCCCCAGCGTCACCTCTTCGGGAGTGGCGGCGCGCGCGTATGCCAGGCGATAGAGCTGCTGGATGCGCGCCTCGGGCGTCTTCGCTTCCACCATCTCCGGCCGCGCCATCAGCTTCCGGGTGAGGTCCACCACGAAGGGGCTGTTCATCAGGAACAGCGCTTGCTGCGGCACGGTCGTGCTGTAGCGCTGCGGGCTGTGCGAGTCCGGGCTGGCGAAGTCGAAGGTGCGGAACAAGCCCGGCAGATTCTGCCGGTCGATGAACCCGTACACGGTCCGGCGGGGCGGCGATGGGAACGTGGTGATCTCCACGGAAGGCCCGCCGAGCGTCAGATCTAGCGCCCCGGAAACGAAGAGCAGCGAGTCCCGCATCCCCTCCAGGTCCAGCCGCTGCCGGTTGAAGTGCCAGAGCAGGTTGTTCTCGGGATCTGCCAATTGCGGATTGCGGATTGCGGATTGCGGATTATGCCCGCCGATCTTAGAGTTTGGAGTTTGGAGTTTGGAGTTTGGAGTTTCCGTATCGGACGACTGCTGGTAGACGCTTGAGAGCATGATCAGGCGATGCAGCTTCTTCAGCGACCAGTTGTTCTCCATCAGGTAGCTGGAGAGGTAGTCGAGCAGCTCCGGGTGGGACGGTGGTTCGCTTCGGACGCCGAAGTCGCTGTAGGTGCGGACGAGGCCCTGGCCGAAGTGCCAGCCCCAGACGCGGTTCACCATCACGCGGGCGGTGAGCGGGTTCTCCTTGCTGGCGATCGCCTGCGCGAGTTCCAACCTTCCGCTGCCCTTGGCAAACGGCTTCCGCGATGCTCCCGCCACGATCGCCACGAACTGCCGCGGGACCTCGGGGCCGGGGTTGTTCGGGTTGCCGCGCAAGAAGACGCGCGGGTTTACCGGGTTCGGCAGGTCCTCCAGCGACATCGCACGAGCAGGCGCGGCCGGCGACGTAGCCTTGAAGGCGTCCGCTTTCCGGCGCAGCTCCTGGTACTGGTTCCGCGCCGCGCGATCCAGGAACTGGGGCGTCTGATCCACGGCGATATTCAGCGGCCCCCCGATCGAGTCGAGCGCGTGGAGCAGCTGCTGGTCGCCCGGCGGCGGATTCAGGAGCAGTTGCTGGTATCGTTTGGCCGCGTCCTCGAGCGAGGCGAGCGGCATGGCGCTCAGCGTCTGCCAGACCTTCGGGTTGACCAACTTGCCGGCGTCCGTGGTCGGGGCAAAGGCCACGAGCGTCGCCGGGGCTTTGGCCACGAACTCCGCGTCCGGCACTGCAGCGAGGGCGTGCCACGGCGCGAAGACGCCGTGGGTGCCCGTTCGCGTGCCCGCCAGGAAGGTCACCCAGCGCCCGAGCAGCGCCTGCGAGAGATCACGCCGCCGCGCGACGGCAGCCACGTCTGATCCCGGCCGCTGCGCTTCCCGCGCCGCCACCATATACGTGGCGACGCCTGCGCGCGCCGCTTTTCCCCGTCCCGCAGTGCGGGCTGTTCCCCGGTGCTGCCCAGGAAGTAGATCCCGTGGACCCCTGCATCGAGCAGGCGGCCCAACTGCCGGGCCAAACCCGCTTCGTCGACCCGCTCGTCCGCCGTAAGCGGCGTCACGACCGGCGGCACGATTCCCTCTAATCGAAACATCTGCGTCCCCCACGCCCAGAGAATGCGTAGAGGTTCGGCGGGGCCATCGCTGGGTCCTACCAGGCGCACTTCTGGCGACCCAGGAGTGTTGCGGAGGAACAGGCAAGAGGTTCATCCAAGCTGTTGATGCCGCATCACGGCTTGCGATGGTGCTGGCCACAGCGGCAGAACTCATGAGCCTCTCATTCCGCCCCTCGCGTTTACTCCGCGGGTTGATCCTCCTCGGTTTGGTGGGGCTCCCCCTTGCCCTTCTGGCGGCGCCGCAGAGCGCGCCGCCGGCTCCCGCCGAGGGGGCCACGCCCACACGCTGGCGCGGGGCCACTGGCGCGAACGGTCGCTGGGTCGCGCTGCGGGAACAAAATGGGGAGACAGAGGTGGTTACGGGCCAAAGGCTTGGCCCACCGATTACCCTCGCCCGTGGGGCCGGCTGGGCGTTTCCGGCGGTGGACGGCAATGCAGCCTGGATCGCGCGGCATGACCCTGCCGGCGATTCCGTGCTCCGCCTCGATCTTACTGGTGGAACCCCACCCTCCGAGGCAGTCACGAATCGGGCGCCCATCGTCGCGCTGACAGCCGCGGACGGCCGTGCCTTCTGGATCGAGCAGCCCGGGCCATCTCCCGGCGCGCTCTCGTTCGTTCCGGCGGCCCTTCCGAACGGGAAACTATTCGAATGCGATTCTGCGGGAAGCGTGCGCCTTATCGCTGAAGCCCCCCTAACGCATCAGGCGCAGGAGAACGCGTGTAGCATCATCGGGGTGTCCCCACACAGCGTGCTCGTGCAACTGCATCAGCTTCAGAGCACCGAAATCGTACGTTTCGACCGCGCCGCCGGTGGGAGTTTGCGCCTTCTGATGGAGTCGGGCACGCAGACCGCCGTCCTGGCAGGCGAAACATTGCTCTGGACCGCTCCCTCCGAGGAGTCGACGCCACACTCCTGGCGCCTCTGCGTACGTCGCGTGAGGCCCGGCGGAGTTCCGGAAACAATCGCGGAATGGCTGCCTGGGGGCGGCATGCTGATGGCACTGCGGGAGGGCGTGTACTATGCCGGCAATCGCCTGCACCGCCTGCCAGATCAATTGGATGAAGCGGAGGCGTTACGGCTCTTGCCTTCCGGAAGCCCCGCCACCGATGGCGAGATGATCTACCTGTTCAGCGGCGCCCGCCCCACGGTCGTCCCTCCCACGCGAGCGGAGGAGTAGTCGTGTTCCGTACATCGCTTAGCCCGCGTGTTGTGGCAGTGGTCACCGTTCTGCTGCTTACCACCGTCCAACTCGTCTACTGGCGATTGCTGGTTTACAAACCCCCATCGGCCGGAGGAGCTCCGCCAATGGGCGCCTCTCCCGGCCCGTCCGTCGACGTCGCGATTGGCCGTCAGGATGTAGAAGTCTCAACCTTTGCCGGCGGCGTGCCCGGATTTCATGACGGCCGTGCGTGGGGGGCGCGTTTTTGCGGGCCCAATGCGATCGCTTCGGACAAGGATGGGAACCTCTACGTGGCGGACAGCGGCAATCATCGCGTGCGCCGGATCACTCTCGAGGGCGAAGTCACGACTATCGCGGGCGGCGGCGACCCCGGCGGAAGTGGGGACCGTGCGGACGGCCCGGCAATGGAGGCGCGGTTTCGTTACCCCTCGGGGGTTGCAGTGGGCTCAGATGGAACCATCTTCATCTCCGACACCGGCAACCAGCGGGTGTGCCAACTGCGGAATGGCAACGTCGCCACCCTGGCGGGCAGCACCTCCGATCCGAAGGCTGGTGGACCGGCGCCAGTCCTGCAGATTCCCGCGGCGCTTACCACCCTCCCCGACGGGAGCGTGTGGGTGTGGGACCTCGGAAGGAAGGCCGTGCGACGCATCGGGCCGGACGGGCAGGTCTCCACACCCGACTCAGTGCCGGGAGTCGTGCGAGCATCCCTCGGTGAGGGTCCTGGAGCCGGGTCAAAGCTAGCCGTGACTGCTTCCAGCGAAGGACGCGGTTCATTCGGGTCGACGCCCTTTACCGTCGGCAAACGATCGGCGGCTACCACCGACGGGCCGCTCCAGATATTTGCCGACGCAGAACACTCGGTACTCCTTGCCTCGCGGCCGGATGCGCCGGCAATGCTGATCGCGGGGCGGCGGATCGCGGGAAACGACTTTACCGGCTCGCAGGACGGAGAGGGGCACCGGGTATTGTTCGGGACGCCGTGTGCGGTGGCCGTTGTGCGAGGGCAGGCGTTCATTGCGGATTACGGGGGCCACTGCATCCGCGTCGCGCGGCTGCCCGCCTGGCTCGTTGAGGGACGGGATCCGCCCGGTGACTACCGTTCCCGATGGAGGCAATCGCGTGGGGGTTGAAGTCGTTCAGCTGACCCAGATCTACGAGGGGCGCGTGAAGGCGCTCGACAATGTGGATCTGCAGGTCGAATCGGGCGTGCTGGGCTTGCTTGGGCCGAACGGATCAGGCAAGACCACGCTGATGTCCGTCATGGCCACGCTCCTCGATGCGACCGCCGGCACGGTGCGGATCGACGGGTTCGACGTGCGGAAGCAGAAGCCCGAGGTGCGTCGGCGGATCGGCTACCTTCCGCAAGACGTCGGGCTTTATCCCAACCTCACCGTCGTAGAGACGCTCGATTACATGGCGCTTCTCTATCACCTGGACGATACCCGACTGCGGGAGGAGCGCATCGAAGAAGCGCTCAACCGTCTGAATCTTCTGCACCTCGCGGAGCGGCGCGTGGGAACGCTTTCGGGCGGGATGCGGCAGCGCGTCGCGCTGGGGCAGGCGATTCTCTCCCATCCTTCCGTTTTGATCGTGGACGAACCCACCTCGGGCCTCGATCCCGAGGAGCGAATCCGGGTTCGTTCCTTCTTCGCCGAGCTGGCCGAAGAGTGTTTGATCGTGCTCTCCACGCACATCGTGGCCGATATCGAGGCCGTGGCGGGCCACCTGGCAGTGATGCGCGCCGGCAAGCTTTGCTATTCCGGCAGCGCCACCGATCTGCTTGCTTCGCTCAAGGGGCGCACCTGGACGGTGGACGTGCCGCCGGGAACCCCGGCCCTGAAGTCACCGGGGTTTTTGGAAACGGGTCTCACCCGGCACCCCGGCGGCATCCAGGTACGCGGCGTGGGCGATAGCGCGCCAAGCGCGGATGCCGTGCCGGGTAGCCCGAACCTCGAGGACGCGTACGTGTGGCTATTGTCGAACGCGCAAGATGATTGACCGGCTCAAACTCGATTGGCGATTGGCGCGGCTGTGCATGCTCGCGGAGCTGCGGGGCTCGGGGCTGCGCCTATTCGCAGTGGGGGGCGCGCTGGCGGCCGCTATCTACGCCTGGAACCAGGGTCAGGCCGCCGGCACGGCCGGCGTGTTGACCACCGCCTGGATGAGCCGCGTCTACGGCGTGGTGGCCTGCCTCTGGTTCGCGTATTACGCGGTGCGAGATCAGGGGGAAGGTTTGGGAGCGGCCGTGCGCGCCACTCCCTTGGATGGCGGCCACCGGGCGCTCGCCTCCTGGGCCGCGGGGGTGTTGGTGTGGGCGTGTCTCGTGGCTGTGGCGTTCGTCGCGGCGGCCCTGGCGCAGGCGCCGGCGGCGGGCTTCCCGAGTTTCGCGAGCGCCGCCTGGGGGTTCGCGCGGGTGGCTTGCACGGTCACCATCGCGGGGACGCTCAGTTACGCGCTTTCGCGGCTGATGCGCTCTCCGTTGGGCGGTGTCATCGTCATGTTCGCCTGGTTCTGCGCCATGGCGGGCATGAAGTACGTGCCGCGCCACCTGCAACCGGAGTACGAGCAGAACCGCCTCCTCTACATCTCCGCGGCTGCGCTTTCGCTCTGCCTGGTGGCGGTCGCGCTGGAGCGCTTCCGCCGGGGCGAGCTGCGGCGCAAGGCGGGAGTCGTGGGAGCCACCGTGGCGCTCGCCGCCATGACTACGGGGGGAGCAGTGTGGGCGCTCCAACACAATCCAGCACCCGATGACCGGCCACCCCACCTCTGGGCCAGAATCTCGGAACAGCACCTGGAACTCGGCCAGCGGGCACCGGGCTTCTGGCTTCCGGACGGCCGCGGCGGCATCGTGCGCACCGCCCCTTACGAAGGCCGCGTGCTGCTGATCTATCTCTTTGCGGCTGACGACGCATCCTCCGGCCAGGTGCTCAACGACCTCGACCGCATCGTGAAGGAGCACGGGAGTAAGGTCCAACCCATCGCCATCTGCTTATCGCCCGACCAGGGGGATGCCGCGGCGCTATCCCGGACGGGCGGTCATCGGTTTGCCGTGGTGGGAGACCCTTCCACCGTGCGTACCACGGCGCCGCCCCATTCCGCCGTGGCCATCGCGTACGCCGCGGAGAACTTGCCGCTCCTCGTGGTCACCGATCGCCGGCGCCTCGTGCGGGAATTCGTCCCCGTTGTTATGCCCAACCTGGCCGGGCTGCGAACTCTCGTCGAGCAACGCCTGGCGGCGCCGGAGTAACAGGAATGGCCATCCTTACCAGCGACCGTGCTCGGCTCTGGCGCTACAACTACGGGATCCTGCTGGGGTCCGGCTATTGGGTGTTGGTGCTGCCGATCGCCGCGAGCCAGGTGGTAACGCTGTGGATGATGGCGATGGCGGGAGACTTCCGCCAGGTGTCCGCCACACGCATCGGCGAAATGATGATGCCCGTGCTGGGCGCGTTTCTCGGCGCTCATTGCCTGGCTCCGGAGTATCGCAGCCGGGTGGGCAGCGTGCTCGTCTCGAAACCCGTGTCGCTCAACCGGGTGGTAATGATGCGGCTCGCGCTGGCGATGCTCGCCGCCATCTTGCTGACCGCGGTAACACTGTTCATCTGCCATATAGGGCTACAGCCGATCGATGTCTGGACGCCGCTGCTTGCCGGGGTGCCCTCCCTCTGGTTCCTCTCCGCGCTTGCCCTCACGTTCGCCACCGCCTTTCGGAGCGCGTTCGGAGGTTTCGGGGTAGCGGCGGGCCTGTGGGCGCTCGACTTGAGCGTGGGTTACGGCATCAATCCCTATCTTTCGATGCAGGGACTCTCCGCGAGCCTAGAGCAGGACCCGCTCAGCGATAGTTGGCCGGTATCCAAGATCGTGCTGGTCGTTTTCGGCGCTGCGTTGGTCTTCATTCACGGGCGCATGCTACGACGCCTCTGCCAGCCGAGCAGCCCGCGAGACCTGATGCGTTTCGCCAGCGTCGCGGTTGTGGCTATCATCGTCTACAGCGCCACGGGGGCCATGGCCACGCTAGTCTACGCCTACCGGTATCGGGGGGAACTGGCCCAGCCGGATGAGGTGTGGCTGCGACGGCAGATGCAGGTCTACGCGCCGGTCCCCGCCGCCAGGTTCTTTGGACCGGCCTTCGCGGCGTACATGGGCCAGCCCACTGGGGGCTCTGAGGTGAAGCAAGCAGGCAACCCAAGGGTCCGTCAACTCGAACAAGCGACGCAGCGGTGGCCACGCAGCGTTTGGGCCGACAGCATTGCTTTCGCGCTCGCGCGTAACCGTTATACCAGTGACCCGGCACAGGCCGCAGAGGATTACTTCCGGGTGGCGGAGCGTTTCCCGCGCAGCCCCTTCGCCCCCAAGGCGCTTGCCGCCGTGATCAAGGCAGACACGGGCCAGATCTCCGGAGAAGTCAGGCTGATCGCCGCTCGGCAGTTGATCCGCGCCCATTCGGATGCGCCTGAGGTGGAAGCGGCCGCGAACCAGCTCCTCGAGCTGTATCCCAGCGAGATCGAGCCGGCCGAGCTGGAAAAAGCGGCGCTTTTCGCAGCCCGCGCCGCCGTTAACTACCGCCGACCACGCTGGTACGTGACCGCCGCGCGCGCGCAGCTGGAGCGAGATGACGTCGCCGCCGCGCGCACGAGCGCCAGCCGCGCGCAGCAGGTGGCTCAAGAATTGATCGAGCAGCAGCAGCGGGCCGGTGATGCCTTCGACCCACTGCGCCAGCACGCCGGCGAGATCGGCGCCGCGAAGATCGAGGCGGAACAGATCCTCGCACAGCTCGACGCTTCCTCGGGACGGTAAAGGCGTTCCATGCGCCGGCCCGCCCACTCGCCCTCCACTGCCGCAACGCTATCAACCCAGCGAGGAGCCTGCCCGCGCGGCAACGAACCTGTGCGAGACGAGCGGAGGCAAGATGCGACCGAACCGGGTGAAAGAGAAGATTCAGGCGGGCCAGGCGGTGATCGGGAGCGTGGTGAGCGTGCCCGAGCCGTTCGTGGCGGAGATCATGGGGGCGGCGGACTTCGATTTCATTCTCGTCGATACCGAGCACGCGCCCTTCTCCATCCACCAGCTGCAGACGGTGCTGATCGCGCTGCGCCCCACGGAATCGACCATCATCGTGCGCGCGCCCTGGAACGATCCGGTGATGGTGAAACAGATCCTCGACGTGGGCGCGGACGGCATCATCTTTCCCTGGATCAACGATCGCGCCGAGTGCGAGCGCGCCGTGGCGGCGACGAAGTATCCGCCCGAAGGCATCCGGGGCTGGGGCCCGCGGCGCGCCGCGCGCGTGCACGGCGGCGCGCTGGAGTACGCGCGAAACGCCAACGCCAACGTCCTCACCCTCTGCCAGATCGAACGCGGCGACGCCGTCGAACGGTTGGATGAGATCCTGACCACGCCGGGCCTGGACGGCATCATGATCGGCCCCGCCGACCTGGCCTGGTCGCTCGGCTACGGGCAGGACCTGGACAACCCTGCGGTGGAGGCCGCCATCCAGCGCGTGCTCGCGAAGTGCCTGGAGCATAACGTCGCCTTCGGAATGTTCACGCAGACGGTGGAACGCGCCCGCACCTGGATCGGGCGCGGCGGCCTCATCGCGACCATAGGCGGCGACGTGCCCTTTATCGACGCGGGCATCGCCCAGGCGAAGCGGGACATCGCCGAGATCCTGGCGTGAACTCGCGAGCGCTCCTGAACGACTGAACGTCACGAAGTGAGCCGTTCACGCGTAGCCCATGCGCCAGCCGAGTGGCCCCCATGCGAATCCTCACCATTGTTATCGCCGCATTGGTAGTTCTCCCCGCGCTCGCCGACGAGCCGAAGAAGCCCGTAAACGCCTGCGCGAACGGTGGCTTCGAGATGGTGATCGGCGCCGGGGAGGACACAGAGGCGAAGGTCTGGTTCGGAGGCAACCCCGGCGATGAGCCGCTGCTCACCGCCGTGGCACACACGGGGAAGCATGCAGGCAGGCTTGTCGCGAAGAACGAGAAGACGGCCTGGCTGAACCACCCCTGCGTCGCCAGGAGCGGCGTGTTCCACTTCTGGTATCGCGCGGAGAAATCGGCGGTGCGCGGGAAGAACCTGGCGATCTACCTCATCCCGATGCGCGGCAAGATCGGGAAGGCCGGAAACAAGGAGATCGACGTGGTAGGCGGGGCGGGCAACCGGCTTCCGTATCGGGTCCCCGCCGAACACGTAGCCGACGGCAAATGGCATGAAGCCGCGGCTGAGTTCGATTTCGTCGGCCTGGGCGCGGACTTCGTGATGGTCTCCCCCCGCATCAACGAATTCACCCCCGAAACCGGCGCCGGCGAACTCCTCATCGACGACGTGGAAGTGTTTCCGGACCCGTGACGTCTCAGTTTCAGGCGATCCGAGACGGAGCCGCCGCCCGATCGGGATGAACCAGGAGGTTCGCGTGGCCGAACTCGACGCCATCAGCGAGAGGATTCGCGCTACCCTGAATGCGCGCAGCGCGGCGCGGGACGAGGCGCTGGCCGCCTCGCGAGAGATCATCCGCAGCTGTGCCAATAGCATCCGCGCCGCGCACCGCGGTGAGATAGCCCAGGCGCGTGAGGCGCTCGTAGGGGTGCGGCAGGCGCTCGACGCGCTGCGGAAGCGGCTGCGGGATCATCCCGAGGTCTACAACGCGGGCTACGTGCACGATTGCCAGAAAGAGTACGCCGAGGCTACCGCGTTCGTCGCGATCATCACCGATAGCCCGCTCCCCGACCCCGACGATCTCGACGTGGAGTATCCCGCCTACCTGAACGGCCTCGGCGAAGCCGTCGGCGAGCTGCGGCGCCACACGCTCGACACGATGCGATCCGGCTCCCTGGCCCGCGCCGAAGCCCTGCTGGCCCGGATGGACGAGATCTACCACACCCTCGTGACGTTCGACTACCCGGACGCGCTGACGGGCGGATTGCGCAGGACGACCGACAGCGTGCGGGGTATCATTGAGAAGACGCGCGGGGAGCTGACAACCGCGCTGCGGCAGGACGACCTGCGAGACGCCATCCAGGCGGCTCTCCAGGCCCTGTCGCCGGGAGCGGCGAACGACTGATGGACGACGCGCAGCTAAAGGCGCTCGAGCGATTGCTGGGCCTGGCGGAGCGATACGGTCTTTCCGAACTGCGCGTGGAGGAGGGCGGCGTCACCGTCACCATCCGCAGCCCGTCCCTGCCGTTCGAAGGAAGCCTCTCCGCCCCCGGGTATCACGCGCCGGGCGATGGGCCGGAAGGCGCGGAACCCGCCAACTCCCACACCCTGCTCGCTCCGATGACGGGCACGTGGTACCGCGCCGCCTCACCGGACCTCCCTTCCTACGTTTCCGAAGGCGATCCGGTGGAAATCGGCCAGACCGTGGGCCTGATCGAAGCCATGAAAGTCTTCAGCGACGTCCCCGCCGACGCCGCGGGTTCCGTGGCCCAGTTCCTCGTCCCGAACGGCCAACTCGTCCAGCAGGGCGAGCCCATCCTCCGAATTCAGACGCCAGAATAGCCCTTGATGCGAGGATGATCTGTGAGACCGGTGGAGTGACGCGCTTGCGCGGCCAACCTTCCGCCATTCGCACACCTCAGCGCAAACCCAGGCGTTCAATCTGCTTGGGGTAACCCTCTTCCCCCTCGGGATCAACGGAGTCGTCGCGCCACCGCCTTAGGAGAGCGACGGCACCCTGACTTCGCTCGATTTGGTGCGTGCGCCGCGCAGCAAGACACTCCTCCAATAACGCCCGCACAAACTCCGCGGGAGGACGGCCCGCGCGCGCGGCCTCGAGGAATATCTGTTGTTCGAGCTCTGGCGATAGCTCAATCGTCAGCGACATCCTCACCTCCCTGGACCGGAGGGGGCGGCCTTCGCCTCCTTGGTCGTTTTTCGGAAGTTCTCGGCGTCGGGACGCTCACATCGTCCGGCTCGTCCGGTTCGTTCGCCACCCCGGCCAGGACACGTTCCGCCACCCGTTCGGCGGTAACGACGGCTTCTATATAGGTTGAGTCTGCATCGCGCCATCCGATCGAGCGGGCGGTGATAGGGTCGACGCAGGCAGTTTCGAGATGGGCGTGACGGGATCCCATCACCGAGTGGCCGAAGTGTGCGCGCACTTCGCTTCGCCCGGCCTCAAGCTCTCTCCATTCCCGCAACCGTACGTTCACGTCCCCGTCGCCCTCCTCCGTGAGAATCCAATGCGAGCTCAAGTAGAGATCCGGTGCGCCAAACAGATGGAGCAGCTCGTGTGCATAGACGACGGGCGACGGAGGCCAGCCGCAGAGGCAGATCTCCAAATGCCGATCCTCGCCCAGATCGTTGGCTACGGGGAGTGCGAGACCCATGTCCCGGTAAGGCAGGTTGATAACCAGGCAAATGCTAGCCGGCGTCTCTCCTCGCTCCGCCAGCCGCGCCGAGATCTCCGTCTGCAACTCACTCCGTAACTCCTCGATGTGCGACACGGCATCATGGCACTGGTAAGACAGCATCTGGCGTGTGTGCCAGCCAAACATATTAACCGAAGACCGTGTTGGGAGGGAGCGGCAACCCAATTCGCACCACGTTTCCGGCCATGTGACGAGATCTACGGCTACACTGTGGCGCTCACCTTCCGATTCCAGCCAATCGCATGCGGCACGCAGCGCCTTTCCCGCGTGATGCTGGTCCATTACGCGCCAATTGTCCCCGAAGAACAGGTAAAAGACGATACAACGCCCGGTGAGCCGACCAGCGCTACCGACCTGATGGCAATTAACACACATCCACGCGCGACGGAACCGGCGTAAAGCGTAGAAGGTCCCAACCATTGCCGCCACGCCGAGCACCACAGCTGGCACCACAGGCAGGTTCCAGTGGATCAGGAGCCAGCTGGCGAAAACCGCGATCCCCGGCAGCGCCAGCAGCAATCCGATCGTTCCCGAAACCACCATCACGGCGTGAAAAGCGCGGGGGAAAGGCGAGTTCGCGAAACTGCCGGCGAGGCCGCAACGATAGACCAGGTAGTCTCCCAGAACCCGCAGGTCGAACGCCAATTCCACGAGCAAGCGAACTGCTCGCGGAATCAATGCGTGGCTGGAGTCTTTCCAGCACATTGGGATCCTAAGCTTAGAATTCCACGTGGACAAGTTGTCGCG
>JADMIO010001413.1_pt1 | contig 12851 bp, 11 predicted proteins | sample 8958161 | NCBI WGS metagenome assembly JADMIO01 (sample SAMN16585339, study PRJNA669376) | soil metagenome | isolation source: Crop rotation soil | place: USA: Cullars Rotation, Alabama | collected 2011 | reverse complement strand
CCTGCGCAAAGGTGCAACTGAGCGAAAGCTGCCGCTCGAAAAATTCTTTCTGGATTATGGCAAGCAGGACCGCGCGCCGGGTGAGATTGTCGCGCGCGTGCTCGTTCCCAAGCTTCCGGCGAAGGCCCTCTACGGCGTGCATAAGATCTCCAAGCGCTTTGATCAGGACATTTCCGCCGTCTGCGGCGCGTTCCGCATCGTCGTCGAAAATGGGAAAGTCGCGGACGCGCGCCTCGCTTATGGCGGCATGGCCGGCGTCCCGAAGCGCGCCGCGCATGCGGAGGCAGCGCTTGTCGGAAAGGATTGGAACGAGGCGAGCGTCCGCACCGCCATGACCGCACTCGCCCAAGATTTTTCGCCGCTCACGGACGCACGCGGCAGCGCCGAATATCGGCTCAAAACCGCACGCAATCTGCTCTACCGCTTCTGGCTCGAAAACAACGGCAGCGCGACGCCGACGCGTCTCTTGCAAGCTGGGGCGCTCGATGCCTGATGCCGGCGCCAAATCTGTGCGAACGCTGGTCGGAGAGGCGCTCCCGCACGACAGTGCGCATAAGCACGTGTCTGGCGCGGCAATTTATATTGACGACATCCCAGAGCCGCCGGGCTGTCTGCATCTCTACATCGCGATGAGCCAACGCGCGCATGCGCGCGTCACCAAGCTTGACGTTTCCAAGGTTCGCACCGCCGCGGGCGTCGCTTGCGTGCTAACGGCCGCCGACATTCCCGGAATCAATGATGTGTCGCCAATCTTCGGCGACGATCCGCTCTTTGCCGATGGCGAAGTCCAATATCTCGGCCAGTCGCTGTTCGCCGTCGCCGCCGAAACCATTGCACATGCGCGCGCGGCCGCCAAATTGGCCGTGGTCGAATATGAGGACCTGCCGGCAGCACTCACCATCGCCCAGGCGCGCGAGGCCAATCTTGAATTCGAAGAACCGCAAGTGATGGCGCGCGGCGATATCGAGGCCGCCCTCAAAGCTGCGCCGCACCGGATCAAGGGCAAGCTCGCCATCGGCGGCCAAGACCATTTCTATCTCGAAGGCCAGGTCGCGCTCGCGATCCCAGGCGAAGACCGCGACATGGTGGTGCATTCCTCCACGCAAAACCCAAGTGAAGTGCAGCACCTCGTCGCGCACGTGCTGGGCGTGCCCAGCCACGCCGTCACCTGCGAAGTGCGCCGCATGGGCGGAGGCTTCGGCGGCAAGGAAACCCAGCCCGCACTCATCGCCGCCGCCGCCGCACTTGCCGCGGCAAAAACCAAGCGCCCATGCAAGCTCTGTCTCGATCGCGACGACGACATGGAGCTGACCGGCAAGCGCCACGATTTCGAAATCGAATACGAGGTCGGCTATGATGATGACGGCGTGATCGCCGCGGCCGATATCTCGCTCCGCTCACGCTGCGGCTATTCGATCGATCTCTCCAAGGCGATCAACGATCGCGCCATGTTCCATTCCGACAATGCCTATTATCTGCCGGCCACGCGCATCGTCAGCCATCGGCATAAGACCCACACCGTCTCCAACACCGCGTTCCGCGGCTTTGGCGGCCCGCAAGGCATGATGGGCATTGAGCGCGTGATGGATGAAATCGCGCTAACGCTTGGCAAGGACCCGCTCGACGTGCGCCTCGCCAATCTCTACGGGCCGGCGCCCCGCAACGTCACGCCGTATCACCAGGACGTCGAAGACAACATCCTACACGATCTCATTCCCGCGCTCGAAAAATCCGCGAACTACCGCGCCCGCCGCGCGGCCATCGCCAAGTTCAACGCTGCCTCGGAAACGCTGAAGCGCGGCATATCGCTAACGCCGGTGAAGTTTGGCATTTCCTTCACCACCACGCATCTCAACCAGGCTGGCGCGCTGGTGCATGTCTATAATGACGGCTCGATCCATCTCAATCACGGCGGCACGGAGATGGGGCAGGGGCTGATGATCAAGGTCGCGCAAGTCGTCGCCCAGGAATTCGGGCTTGCACTCGACCGTGTGAAAATCACCGCGACCACCACCGCGAAAGTCCCCAATACCTCCGCCACCGCAGCCAGCGCCGGCGCCGATCTGAACGGGATGGCCGCCAAAGACGCCGCCTCTCGCATCCGAGAGCGTATCGCCGCATTTGCCGCACAGCGTTTCGGCTGCAAGCCCGACGCGATCCGTTTCGCAAACGGCAAAATCGAGAGCGACGGCAAGAGCGAGAGCTTCGAGGCCATCGTCAAAGCCGCCTATTTGGCGCGCGTCTCGCTCTCTTCCACCGGCTTCTATGCGACGCCGAAAATCCACTATGACCGCGACAAGCACCAAGGACGGCCGTTTTACTATTTCGCCTATGGCGCCGCCGTTTCCGAAGTGATCATCGATACGCTGACGGGTGAAAACCGCGTGCTGCGGGTTGATGTCCTCCACGATGTGGGGAAGTCGCTCAATCCGGCGATCGACATCGGCCAGATCGAGGGCGGTTTCATCCAAGGCATGGGCTGGCTGACGACAGAAGAGCTTGTGTTTAGCGAGAAGGGCAAATTGCTCACGCACGCGCCGTCGACCTACAAAATTCCGGTCGCCAGCGATCGTCCGCCCATTTTCAACATGAACATCTGGGAGCGCGGCGAGAACGTCGAAGACACCATCTATCGTTCCAAGGCCGTCGGCGAGCCGCCACTCATGCTGGCGATCTCGATCTTCTCGGCGCTCACCGACGCCGTTGCTTCTGTAGCGGCTCATAAATTCCCGCCTAAGCTCGATGCGCCGGCCACACCGGAACGTATTCTTAACGCGGTCGACGACATCAAAGCGCAGATGGCGACGCCATGACCAAACCCGCCCATTGGATCGAGATCGCGCTCGCACTGATCGCCCAGGAAACGCCCGTCGCGCTGGCGACGGTGACGCAGACGCTTGGCTCGGCCCCGCGCGACGCGGGCGCGCGCATGATCGTCTGGACGTACGGCCAAGCCGGCACGATCGGCGGCGGCAATCTGGAATTCCGCATCGTCCGCGAAGCACACGCGCTGATCGATGGCGAGACGGAAGCGGGGGAGACCGATTACCCGCTCGGGCCCATTCTTGGTCAATGCTGCGGCGGACGCGTGCGCGTGCATTTGGAATTGCTGGATCAGTCGCACGTCGCCTGGCTCAGGGGCGAAATGCGCGCGGAGGAAAACGCCAAGACGCCGCTGCTGCTTTTTGGCGCGGGTCACGTCGGCAAAGCCATCGCCGAGGCCGTCGCGCCGTTGCCGTTCGCGCTTTCCTGGTTCGACACGCGGCCCGGCTATTTCCGCCGCGCCATGCTGGTCAAAGATCCACGCGAAATGGTCGCCGCCGCGCCAGAGCAAGCATTCTACCTCATCGTGACGCACAATCACGATCTCGACTATGAGATCACGCGCACCGTGCTTGCGCGCGGAGACGCAGGCTATTGCGGTCTCATCGGGTCCGCTTCCAAACGCGCGCGCTTTGAACGCCAGCTGCGCGCCGATGGCGTAGCGGACGCCCAAATCACGGAGCTCGTGTGCCCGATCGGCGCTTCCGTCGCGATCAAAAGCAAGGAACCAGCGATCATCGCCGCCGCCACAGCTGCTGAACTGCTTGCCGCGCGCGAAAGCATCGCCGCTTCAGCCGAGCACGCGCCAGAGCCGAACCATGTGGCTTGATTTCCTCTCCTGGGTCGAACTCGCTTTCCGCTGGATGCACGTGATCGCGGGCATTTCCTGGATCGGCACCAGCTTCTATTTCGTCTGGCTCGACAATTCGCTTCGCAAGGCAAAGGGCATGCCCCCGGGCGTCGCCGGCGAGCTGTGGGCGGTGCATGGCGGCGGCTTTTATCACAAGCAGAAATACGCGGTCGCACCAGAGCACATGCCGGAGGACCTGCACTGGTTCAAATGGGAGGCGTATTTCACTTGGATCAGCGGCTTTCTGCTGCTGGCTACAATCTATTACATCGGCGCCGACATTTTCCTGATCGACCGCGCCAAGGTGGCGCTCGCCGCGCCGCAAGCCATCGCGCTCTCGCTCGCTTTCCTCGTCGGCGGCTGGGTCGTCTATGACGGGCTTTGCCGTTCGCCCGTTGGAAAGAACGCGGGCCTCTTCGCTACAATCTGGTTCGCCGCCCTCGTTGGCGCGACCTACGCGCTGACGCGGATATTCTCCGACCGCGCGGCGATCCTGCATGTCGGCGCGATCATCGGCACTGTCATGGCCGCCAACGTGTTCATGATCATCATCCCGAACCAGCGCAAAGTCACCGCCGACATGATCGCCGGCCGAGCGCCCGATCCGCGGCTGGGTCAGCAGGCGAAACAGCGCTCGCTGCACAACAATTACATGACGCTGCCTGTCGTCGTGACCATGATTAGCGGTCATTACCCGATACTGTTCGGCTCAAGCGTCAATTGGCTGCTGCTGGCGGGCCTCGCGCTGGCCGGCGTGCTGGTGCGGCATTTCTTCAATCGCAAGAACCAGGGCGTCACCAATTATCTTTGGATCGGCGCGGCCGCGGCGGTTTTCTTCGGCGTGGTCGTCGTCGCGCACGATGCAAACCCCGCGATTGCGACGACCGGCGCGGTGCGGTTTTCCGAAATTCGCACCATCGTCTATCGTCATTGCATCGCTTGCCACAGCGCGCACCCGACGCACGCCGGCATTGCTGCGCCCCCCAAGGGGCTCGACTTCACGCAAGGCGGCGTGTTGCATCAGCACGCAGTGCAAATCCAGCAGCAAGCCGTCGCCACACAGACCATGCCGCTCGGCAATGAAACGGGCATGACGGCCGAAGAACGGGCCAAGCTCGGCCAATGGATCGCCGCCGGCGCCCATGAGGAGGCGCCATGAGCCCGACGCTCACCGTCGCGCCGCTGACGGCGGGAGCGTTCACGCTATTCGGCGACGTGATCGAAGCGCAAGGCGCCTCGCGCTCGATCAATGAGGGCTACACGCTGCGCTTCCACGATCTCGCTTCGCTCGATCTTGGCGCCGAACAAGGACGGCCCATTGTAAGCATTTTCCGCACCGCGCCGCTCGAACAGCCGATCATTCTGCGCACGATGGAAAACCACCCGCTCTCCAGCCAGGCCTTCATGCCGCTCTCGGCACGCCCGTTCCTCATCGCCGTCGCCCCACGCGGACCATTCGACGCGAGCAAACTTGCGGCCTTCATCGCCAGCCCGCACCAGGGCGTGAACATCGCCAAGGGCGTGTGGCACCATTTCAATCTTGCACTCGGGCAAGTCAGCGATTTTCTCGTAATCGACCGCGAAGGAAGTGGCGCCAATCTCGAAGAAATCACGCTCGCTCAACCGGTCACGCTCATTCTGCCGGAGCGCTCCTGATGCGCGCCTATCGCGCCGGCGTCTTTCATTTGATCGACGATCCCGCGCGAACGGCAAATGCCTGGGACTACCACGAACACGGCGGGCTTATCGTCGAAGACGGCCATGTCATCGCCGCCGGCGCGTGGACCGACGTGGCGAAGCGGCTTGCACCCAACACGCCGGTTGAGACTTTTCCCAACGCGCTCATCACGCCGGGCTTCATCGACGCACACGTGCATTACCCGCAGCTCGACATCACCGGCTCGTATGGCGCGGCTGATGGATTGGCTCGAGCGTTACGCGTTTCCCGCCGAGCAACGCTATTCCGATCCGGTGTTCGCCGCGACCAGCGCCGAAGTCTTTCTCGATGAAATGCTCCGCAACGGCGCCACCACGGCGCTGGTCTTCGCCACCGTTCACGCCCAATCGGCCGACGCGCTGTTCGCCGCGGCGCATGCACGCAATATGCGCCTCATCACCGGCAAAACGCTGATGGACCGTAACGCGCCCGAAGCGCTCCGCGACACGCCTGAGCGCGCTTATGCCGAAAGCAAGGCGCTGATTGAGAAATGGCACGGCAAAGGACGGCTTTCCTATGCCGTCACGCCGCGCTTCGCGCCAACCTCGTCGCCCGCGCAGCTCGATGCGGCGGGCAGACTGCTACGCGAACATCCCGATCTTTATCTGCACACGCATCTTTCCGAAAACAGTGACGAGATCGCCAATGTGCGGGCGCTCTTTCCCGATGCCGAGGATTATCTTGGCGTTTATGAAAATCACGGCCTCGTGCGCGAGCGCAGCGTGTTTGCGCATTGCATCCATCTGAGCGAGGGTGAATGGCAGAGACTCGGCTCATCCGGCGCGGCCGCTGCATTCTGTCCGTCATCCAATCTCTTTCTCGGCAGCGGCGTGTTCGATCTGACGAGCGCGGAAAAACACAAAGTGCCGGTCGCGCTGGGCACCGATGTTGGCGGCGGCACTTCGCTCTCACTCTTCGCCACCATGAGCGACGCCTACAAGGCCTGCCAGGTGCGCGGGCGCGCGCTCGATCCGTTCAAGAGCTTCTATCTGGCCACGCTTGGCGCCGCGCGTGCATTGAAGCTTGACGACCGGATCGGCAATTTCGCACCCGGCAAGGAAGCGGATTTCATCGTGCTAGATCTCGCCGCCACACCCATGCTGGCCAACCGGCTCAAGAACAGCGAAGACATCGGCGACACGCTATTCGCGCTTTCTATTCTGGGCGATGACCGCGCCGTTGCGCGCACCTATGTGACGGGCGAACTGGCGCATCAAAGGAAGACGTTATGAGCGAAGAAGCCGTCGCCGCCATTCGCAAACGTTGGAACGGAACGCCGCGCGTCGGCATCGTTCTCGGCTCGGGGCTCGGCGGTTTCGCCGAGCAAATCGAAAGCCCGACCACAATCTCCTATGCTGACATCCCAGGCTGGCCGGTTTCGACTGCGATTGGGCATGCCGGCACGCTCGTGCTGGGAACGTTCAAGGGCGTTTCGGTGGCGGTGATGCGCGGACGCGCGCATCTCTATGAAGGCCACGCGCCGGAGAAAGTCGTGTTCGGCGTGCGCACTCTGATCAAGCTCGGCGTCAAGAATTTCATCATCACTAATGCGTCCGGCGGCGTCCGCACTGATCTCAAACCCGGCGATCTCACGCTCATCACCGACCACATCAATCTGCAGGCGTCATCACCGCTGATCGGCAAGAACGACGACAGCTTGGGTCCGCGCTTTCCCGACATGAGCAACGCCTACGATCTCGCACTGCGCGCGGAAGCCCATGCGGCCGCGAAGAAACTTGGCCAGACGTTGCAGGAGGGCGTCTACGCCGCTTTGCTTGGCCCGACCTACGAAACGCCGGCCGAAGTGCGCATGCTCCGGACGCTCGGCGCCGATCTCGCCGGCATGTCCACCGTCGCCGAAGTGATCGCGATCCGCCACGCCGGCGCGCGTTGCGTTGCGATCTCATGCGTCACCAACATGGCTGCCGGCATTCTCGACACGCCGATCGACGGCGAGCACGTCATCGCCGTCGGCAAAGCCGCCCAGGGCCGACTGACCGCGCTGCTGGGTGAGCTCGTGCCGGCGATTGCGAGTTAGCCGTGCAGCGCGGCGAAACCCCGCTCTAAATCCGCGATCAGATCGTCCACATGCTCGAGGCCCACATTGAGCCGGATCAGCGGACCCTCGGCTTTCCACGGCACGGCCGTGCGGTTGACTTGCGGATCGCAGGGAATGATCAGGCTCTCATAGCCGCCCCAGGAAAAGCCCATCGCGAAGAGCTGCATCGCTTTGAGCGTGGCATTCACACGCTCTTGTGGGGCCGGCTTCAGCACAAGCGCAAACACCCCAGCGGCGCCCGTGAAGTCACGTTTCCACAAAGCGTGATCCGGCGCGTCGGGCAGGGGCGGGTGCAATACGCGCGCGACTTCGCTTCGACCCTGCAGCCATTGCGCGATCTTCAGCGCCGACGCGCTCTGCCGCTCGAGCCGCACCATCATCGACCGCATGCCGCGCAGCACGAGATAGGCGTCGTCCGCCGGTGCGTTCAGTCCAAGCTGCTTGTAGATCGCGTTCACGCGCTCGACCCAAGCCGGCGTTGCGCCCAGAACCGCGCCCATGAATGCGTCAGCGTGTCCGGCTTGGTATTTCGTCAGCGCTTGCACGGAAAGATCGACGCCATGCTCGAACGGTTTGAAATAGACGCCTGCCGACCAGGTATTGTCGATGATCGTCGGCACGTTCTTGGCGCGCGCCGCCGCCGCAATTGCCGGCACATCCTGGATTTCAAACGTCAGCGAGCCGGGGCTTTCCAGAAACACGCCGCAGGTCTTGTCGGTGATCAGCCCAGCGATCCCTGCGCCAATGCGCGGATCGAAATAGCGCGTTGCGAGCCCTAAGCGTTTCATCGCGCCATCGCAGAAGCGGCGCGTCGGCCCATAGACGCTGTCGGTCACCAGCAATTCGCCGCCCGCGCGTGCGATGGTCAAAATCGCCAGCGTGCACGCCGCCAGACCTGACGGCGCCAGCACCGCGCCCGCGCCGCCTTCGACCGCAACGAGCGCATCGCGCAGCGCTTCCTGCACCGCCATGCCTTCAAGGCCATAGGTCTTGTTCTTGCCGCCATAGAGCAGATCGGGATCGTCCAGCACCACCGTGGTCGCGCGCGCCATCGGCGGATTGACGGCGCCATCGAACCGCGCCGGGTCGCGTCCGGCGACGCCGAGCCGCGTCTCCAGTTTGAATTTTGAGAGATCGAGTTTGTTCATTCCGTCCCAGTCGCGACGGGCGTGTCCGCTTGCGCGCCCCATTCGGTCCAGGAGCCGTCATAGACAGAAGCGTCCCAGCGTCCAAGTCGCGCCAGCGCGAGTGCGACGACTGACGCGGCAATGCCGGAGCCGCAGGAGCACACGATGGGTTGCTTCAGATTAGCGCCCGTCTTCGCAAGCGCCGCTTCAAGCTCAGCGCGCGGGCGTAAAAATCCTTTTTCATCGACGAAGAGGCTGGTCGGCGTGCTGAGCGCGCCCGGCATGTGTCCGCTGCGCAGGCCTGGTCGCGGCTCGGGCGCCTCGCCACGAAAGCGGGGCGCGGGACGTGCATCCAGAATGGTTGCGTTCTTTGCATCGACGAGCCGGCGCATTTCGCTAAGGTCGCGCACGAGATCCGCGCGGTATTGCGACGTGAAGTGCCGTTCGCCGCGCGCAATCGGCGTGCCGTCTTCGATTGGGTAACCGCCCGCTTCCCACGCCGGAAAGCCGCCATCGAGCACCGATACGCCCTCATGACCCATGGCGCGAAACGTCCACCAGACCCGTGCGGCGCCGAAAATTCCGGTATTGTCGTAGACGACGACGTGTGCGCCATCGCCGATGCCCATCCTCTTCATGCGCGACGAAAACATCTCCGGTGAAGGCAGCATGTGCGGCAGCTGGTTCGACGCATCCGCAATCGCGTCGATGTCAAAGAACACGGCGCCAGGAATGCGCCGCTCAGCATAGAGCGCCGCCGCATCTTGGCCGGAATTGGGCATGAACCAGCTGCCGTCGACGACGCGAATATCCGGCGCCTCCAGCCGCTCGGCCAGCCACGCGCAAGACACCATCGGATCGCGATTGTCGCTCATGGAGGCGACGCTAGGCGTGCGCACGGGCTGCTTCAAGCGAAGCGAGCCCCTCTCGGGGCCCGCAACATCACTTGGCGGTGACCTTTAGCGGCAGCGCGGCAGCGGCCGGTGCACCCGTCGATGATGCACGGGCGCGTGATGCACCGGCGGTGGGGGAGGCGGCGCGAAAACCGGCGGCGGGGGCGGAGGAGGTGGCGGCGGCGGTGGCGGCGGCAATTCGCCGTTGGGGCAGGGCGTGCCGCCGTCTTCCATGGCTTTGCGCACTTCCGCATCGACGCACATCAGCGACACCGCCGCGCGGTGATAGCCGAGCGCTTCAAGCTGGCGCGAATTCTTGAGCCGGCGGCAATTCGCATCGTGCCAGGTCGAGCCCAGCGACAGCCCGAACGTGATGCCTTGGGCGCCGACCGAGCTCGACCCCATGCAAGTATCTTCGCCCGTCACCAAAGGCGCCGCGAACGCGGTATTGACCGGGGCGCGCTGATTGTAGGTGTTCACGTTGACGTCTTGGCTGGAATTATTGGCGTTCGCGGTGGTCGACGAATTGCTCACCGACTGCGAATTGCTTTGAGCGTTGGTCTGGCTCTGGGAATTGCTCGAGCTCGAATTGTTGTTGCCGTTATTCCCGTTGTTATTCCCGTTGCCATTGCCGTTATTGTTGGCGTTGGAGGACGTGCTCGAGGCGTTGAAATTATTGGCCGTGCCGCCGGTGGCGTTGCCGCCGGTGGCGTTGCCGCCGGTGGCGTTGCCGCCAGCGCCGCCGGCGCCGCCATTGGCCGTGTTGGCGTTGGCGTTGAACGCGTTGCCGCCGGTCGCGGTGTTGCTGTTGGCGTTGAACGCGTTGCCGCCGGCGCCGCCGGTCGCATTGGCGCTGCCGCCTGCGCCGCCCATGGCGTTGGCGTTTCCACCCGTCGCGTTGGCATTGCCGCCGAACGCTGCGGCGTTGCCGCCATAGCCATTGCCACCCGCGCCACCATTGGCGATCGGCTGGTTGGCATTCACGTTCACATTGTTGTTGCTGTTGTTCGAGCTGGCGCCGCTGCTGGAATGGCCGCCGCCTGAATGGTGACCGCCGCCGAACGCGTAAGCTGGAGCAACGAGAAGGCCGAGACCGATCACCATCGTGGTGAGCAGCGCATTCTTTGCTGACAAGCGCATAAGCAATCCTGAGAGAATCGCCGCCCATTTTTTCGGGCCGTACGCGCGCGCAAGAACGCCCGATTGCACGTCATCAGCCAAGCTGATTCATCCGCGATGCGGCGTTGCCGATTTTGTCATCGCTGTTTGGACGCAGAACTCGGCTTTTGAGTGCTGCTCTTCGCGCGTTACGCTTTGAGCGGGCGCGAGAGTTCCAGCTGCACCACGTCGGTTAACCCTGTGCGGAAACCGGCTTCGCAATAGGAGAGATAGAAGCGCCAGAGTTGCTTGAATTGCTCGTCAAAACCCATGGCGCGGATATCGTCCCATTTGCCGAGGAAGCGCTTGCCCCATTCCGCCAGCGTTTGCGCGTAGCTTTGACCAAAGCGATCGATCTGACGCCACACCAGACCCGCGCGCGCCGTCTCTTCCTTCAGCCGCGCGACCGAAGCCAGCATGCCGCCCGGGAACACGTAACGCTGGATGAAATCCGCGCGCGCTTTGTAATCCTCGAACAGCTCGTCGCGGATGGTAATGATCTGCAATGCCGCGCGCCCGCCCGGTTTCAGCACGTCGGCGATCTTGGAGAAATATTCCGGCCAATATTTCTCGCCGACCGCTTCGAACATTTCGATCGAGGCGACCTTGTCAAACTGCCCCTCGACGTCGCGATAATCCTGGTGGCGAATTTCCACGAGCTGCGAGAGCCCGGCTTTCTCCATGCGCTCGCGCGCGAACTTCAGCTGCTCGTCGCTGATCGTCAGCCCCGTGACACGCGCGCCATAATCGCGCGCCGCCACTTCCGCGAACCCGCCCCAGCCGCAGCCGATTTCGAGCACGTGATCGCCGGGCTTCAGATCGAGATGCTTGGCGAGAGCGTGATATTTCGCCAGCTGCGCGGCTTCGAGATCGGCGACTTTGTCGGCGTCATAGCGCGCCGACGAATAGGTCATCGTGCGGTCGAGCCACTTCTCATAGAAGCGGTTGCCCAGATCGTAATGCGCCAGGATGTTGCGCTTGGAGCCGGCCTTGGTGTTCTCGCGCGAGCGGTGCAGCAGGTTGTTGAAGAACTTGACGATCGGATGCCCGTCGAACAGCCGCTGATAGCGCGCCTGGTTGTCCGCGAGCAGCGTGAGCAGCGCCGAGAGATCGGGCGTTTCCCAATCGCCTGCCATCAGCCCTTCCGCCAGGCCGATATCGCCGCCGGAGAAAATGCGATGCGCCGCCTTCCAGTCCCGCACCACCATCGCGGTTTCCGGACCCGGACCTTTGCCGAACAGTAGGACGCGGCCCGTCGGCGTGGTCAGCCGCACCGTGCCGCCTTCGATCCGCAGCAGGCCCAGCATGATTGTCTTGGCGACCGCGGGCGTGCCCTTGAGCCCTGCGATCAGGCCCGGATTGGCCCGTTCGGCCGCGTCGGGGAGAGGCGCAATCTTGGTCATGGCGGTAATTTAAGGGCTCCCCGGCCTGTGGAAAAGATGAAGCGGTGTTCAGGCTGGACGCCTCAGGCTGCCCCGAGGTTCCCAAACCAGATTTGATACGCCTCAAAATCGGAATTGGATGATCGCGTCCCGCTGGGGAGCGAGGGTTCAGCCGGGCTCCTGCTCTTCGCGCGCCTTCAGATGCACTTCCATCATCTTGGCGTCCTTGAGCCATCTTCCGTGCGCGCAAATGCTCGCCACCGCGAAGCCGTACCAGCCGCCGCGCCACATGCCGCGCATGACGTAGTGATGGAAGAAATAGAACGGCCGCGCGAACAACATCCGCATCGCCACCTGCCAGAACGGCTTCAGACTGGTGTCGTCGGCCCGCGAGGAGGAGGAGCGATTGAACTTGGCCTCGAGCTGGGCCAGGTCGCGGAAGGAGCAATGCAGCAGCCGGTTCTTGAGTTTGCCGACTTCCATCCCTGGCGGAATTTCCAGCTGATCCCAGCCCGCATGGTCGCGCGCGTGGATCTTGCGGCGATCATAAAGCCGATTGCGATAGACGATGGTGGAATTCCACCACGGCTCGCCGACAGGCGGCGCCGTGATCAGCGACAGCTCATAGACCGGGCAGGGCGGCTCGCCGTTGGCGAACAGCGCTTTGATCTCGGCTGCGAGCTGCGGCGTCACCACTTCATCTGCATCGAGATCGAGCATCCATTCATTCTTCGCCGCGTCTTCGCCGATGCGTTTTTGTTTGCCCCCGCCCAGCCACGGCGCATGGACGACGCGCGCGCCTGCGGCGGTGGCGATCTCGATGGTGCGGTCGGTCGAGCCCG
>JADMIO011276649.1_pt1 | contig 12852 bp, 3 predicted proteins | sample 8958161 | NCBI WGS metagenome assembly JADMIO01 (sample SAMN16585339, study PRJNA669376) | soil metagenome | isolation source: Crop rotation soil | place: USA: Cullars Rotation, Alabama | collected 2011 | reverse complement strand
AGTAACCCGCGTGGCTCGCGAAGTGGGTACCGAAGGAAAGCTCGGCGGCCAGGCGAAGGTGAAAGGCGTCGCGGGTACCTGGAAAGACTTGACCGACTCCGTGAACTCCATGGCCGCGAACCTGACCGGCCAGGTGCGAAACATCGCGAACGTGACAACCGCCGTCGCGAACGGCGACTTGTCGAAGAAGATCACCGTCGACGTGAAAGGCGAAATTCTCGAGCTGAAAAACACCATTAACACGATGGTGGACCAGCTCCGCTCCTTCGCATCAGAAGTGACTCGCGTGGCCCGCGAAGTGGGTACCGAAGGAAAGCTTGGCGGCCAGGCCGATGTGAAAGGCGTCGCCGGCACGTGGAAAGACCTGACCGACTCCGTGAACCTGATGGCCGGTAACCTGACCGGCCAGGTGCGCAACATCGCCGACGTGACGACCGCCGTCGCGACCGGAAACCTGTCGAAGAAGATCACCGTCGACGTGAAAGGCGAAATCCTGGAACTGAAGAACACCATCAACACGATGGTGGATCAGCTCAACAGCTTCGCCGGTGAAGTGACCCGCGTGGCCCGCGAAGTGGGCACCGAAGGCCGCCTCGGCGGGCAGGCTGATGTGCGCGGCGTATCGGGAACCTGGAAAGATCTCACCGACTCCGTGAACAACATGGCCGCGAACCTGACGGGCCAGGTCCGCAATATCGCCGCCGTGACCACCGCCGTCGCGAAAGGTGACCTGACCAAGAAGATCACCGTCGACGCCAAAGGCGAAATCCTGGAACTGAAGAACACCGTCAACACGATGGTGGATCAGCTTTCGTCGTTCGCCGCGGAAGTGACTCGCGTGGCTCGCGAAGTGGGCACCGAAGGAAAGCTGGGTGGGCAGGCAGACGTGCGCGGCGTCGCCGGCACGTGGAAAGACCTGACCGACAACGTGAACCTGATGGCCGGTAACCTGACCGCGCAGGTCCGCAACATTGCCGACGTGACCAAGGCCGTCGCGAACGGCGATCTGTCCCGCAAGATTACCGTCGACGTCAAAGGCGAAATCCTGGAACTGAAGAACACCGTCAACACGATGGTGGACCAGCTTTCATCGTTCGCCGCTGAAGTGACTCGCGTGGCCCGCGAAGTGGGTACCGAAGGAAAACTGGGCGGCCAGGCCGAAGTGCGCGGCGTCGCCGGCGTGTGGAAAGACCTCACCGACTCCGTGAACTCGATGGGCTCGAACCTCACCGTTCAGCTCCGCGACGTGTCGAAGGTCGCAACCGCAATCGCCAACGGCGACCTGACGCAGAAGATCGGCGTCGATGCCCGCGGCGAAATCCTGCAGATCAAGAACGTCATCAACAACATGATCGACCAGCTCTCCTCCTTCGCGTCGGAAGTGACGCGCGTGGCCCGCGAAGTGGGCACCGAAGGCGAGCTTGGCGGGCAGGCGGAAGTGAAAGGCGTCGCCGGCACCTGGAAAGATCTCACCGACTCGGTGAACTCGATGGCCGGTAACCTCACCGACCAGGTCCGCAACATCGCCGCGGTGACGACCGCTGTCGCGAACGGCGACCTCTCCAAGAAAATCACCGTGCCGGTGAAAGGCGAAATCCTGGAGCTGAAGCAGACCATCAACACGATGGTGGATCAGCTCAACAGCTTCGCGTCGGAAGTGACCCGCGTGGCTCGTGAAGTCGGCACCGAAGGAAAGCTCGGCGGCCAGGCCGACGTGAAAGGCGTCGCAGGTACGTGGAAAGACTTGACCGACTCCGTGAACTCGATGGCGTCGAACCTGACCGGCCAGGTCCGCAACATTGCCGCCGTGACGACCGCTGTGGCCACCGGCGACTTGTCCAAGAAGATCACCGTCGACGTGAAGGGCGAAATCCTGGAGCTGAAGAACACCATCAACACGATGGTGGATCAGCTCTCCTCCTTCGCCTCCGAAGTGACGCGTGTGGCCCGCGAAGTCGGTACCGAAGGAAAGCTCGGCGGACAGGCAGACGTCCGCGGCGTCGCCGGTACGTGGAAAGATCTCACCGACTCGGTGAACTCGATGGCCGGCAACCTCACCGCGCAGGTCCGCAACATTGCCGACGTGACGAAAGCCGTCGCCGGCGGCGACCTGGGCAAGAAGATTACCGTCGACGTTAAAGGCGAAATCCTGGAACTGAAGAACACCGTCAACACGATGGTGGATCAGCTCCGCGCCTTTGCTTCGGAAGTGACCCGCGTGGCCCGCGAAGTCGGCACCGAAGGAAAGCTCGGTGGCCAGGCGAACGTGCCCGGCGTCGCCGGCACCTGGAAAGACCTCACCGATAACGTGAACTTCATGGCCGCGAACCTGACCGACCAGGTCCGCAACATCGCCAACGTCACCACCGCCGTCGCAAACGGCGACCTTTCCAAGAAGATCACCGTCGACGTGCGCGGCGAAATCCTCGAGCTGAAACAGACCATCAACACCATGGTGGATCAGCTGAACTCTTTCGCTTCTGAAGTAACCCGCGTGGCTCGCGAAGTGGGTACCGAAGGAAAGCTCGGCGGCCAGGCCGACGTGAAAGGCGTCGCCGGCACCTGGAAAGACCTCACCGACTCCGTGAACTTCATGGCCGGCAACCTGACGAACCAGGTCCGTTCGGTGGCGAAGGTCGTGACGTCGGTCGCGATGGGCGACCTGAAGCGCAAGCTGACCGTCGACGCCAAAGGCGAAATCGCCGAGCTGGCTGACACGATCAACAGCATGATCGACACGCTGGCAACCTTCGCCGATCAGGTGACGACGGTGGCCCGCGAAGTGGGTGTCGAAGGAAAGCTTGGCGGCCAGGCGTCCGTGCCGGGCGCTGCCGGCACCTGGAAAGACCTCACCGACAACGTGAACCAGCTCGCCGCGAACCTGACGACTCAGGTCCGCGCAATCGCTGAAGTCGCGACGGCGGTGACGAAGGGCGACTTGACGCGATCGATCGCGGTGCAGGCCGAAGGCGAGGTCGCCGCCCTTAAGGACAACATCAATGAAATGATCCGCAATCTGAAGGACACCACCCTGAAGAATGCGGAACAGGACTGGCTGAAGACGAACCTCGCGAAGTTCAGCCGAATGTTGCAGGGGCAGAAAGACCTGCTCACCGTGGGTCGCCTGATCTTGTCGGAACTCGCGCCCGTGGTCAGCGCCCAGCAAGGCGTCTTCTACATCATGGACGCCGCCAAGAACGATGATCCCGCCCTCAAGCTGCTCGCCAGCTACGCGTACAAAGAACGCAAGAACATCGACAACCGCTTCAAGCTTGGCGAAGGCCTGGTCGGTCAGTGCGCCCTGGAGAAGGAAAAGATCCTCCTCACCAGCGTGCCGACCGATTACATCCAGATCTCGTCGGGCCTGGGCGAATCCAAGCCGCTGAACATCATCGTGCTGCCGATCGTCTTCGAAGGCGCGGTGAAGGCGGTCATGGAACTGGCGTCGTTCGATCGGTTCAACCCGACGCACGAGCAGTTCCTCGATCAGCTGACCGAATCGATCGGCATCGTGCTCAACACGATCGAAGCGAACATGCGTACGGAAGACCTGCTCAAGCAGTCTCAGTCGCTGGCTCGCGAGCTTCAGGCGCAGCAGGAAGAACTCCAGCAGACCAATGCCGAGCTGGAAGACAAGGCCAAGCTGCTGGCCGATCAGAACGTCGAAGTGGAGCGGAAAAACAAGGAAGTGGAGCAGGCCCGCCAGGCGCTGGAAGAAAAGGCCAAGCAGCTTGCCCTCACCTCCAAGTACAAGTCCGAGTTCCTGGCGAACATGTCGCACGAACTTCGCACGCCGCTCAACTCGCTGCTGATTTTGTCCGACCAGCTCTCCAAGAACAGCGACGGCAACCTGACCGGCCGCCAGGTCGAGTTCTCCCGGACGATTCACAGCTCCGGCAACGATCTGCTCAACCTGATCAACGACATTCTCGACCTGTCCAAGATCGAATCGGGTACGGTCATCGTCGATGTCGGCGAGATTCCCTTCCGCGATCTGGCGGACTACGTCGATCGCACCTTCCGCCACGTCGCTGAGAACAAGAAGCTGGAGTTCGGAGTCGACGTGCACCCGAGCGTTCCGCGTTCGATGCACACCGACGCCAAGCGCCTGCAGCAGATCCTCAAGAACCTGCTGTCGAATGCGTTCAAGTTCACGGCGTCAGGGAAGGTTTCGCTCGAGGTCATGCCTGTCACCGAAGGGTGGAACCCGGAGAACGAATCGCTGAACAAGGCACGGCAGGTGATCGCGATGAGCGTCACCGACACCGGCATCGGCATCCCCGCCGAGAAACAGCAGATCATCTTCGAAGCGTTCCAGCAGGCGGACGGCTCGACCAGCCGCAAGTACGGCGGCACGGGTCTTGGCCTGGCGATCAGCCGTGAAATCGCGTCGATGCTCGGCGGCGAAATCCGGCTGACGTCCACGCCGGGCCAGGGCAGCACCTTCACCCTCTATCTGCCGCAGAACTACGTCGCCAAGCCAACCCGCAAGAAGATCGAGACATCGCCGCTGGCGCTGCCCGGCGGAACTCCGGCCACGTCGGAAGACGGCATCAGCGCCGCCGCAGCTGTGGATCTGGCAATCGCTCGCCGCGAGCTGCCGGACGCCTCGCCGGCTCCCCAGCTGCCGGACGACGACAGCGCCAGCGTGAACCCCGGCGACAACACGCTGCTGATCGTCGAGAACGAAGCCAACTTCGCCCGATACATGGTCAATCTGGCCCGCGAGAATGGCTACAAGGCGGTTGTCGCCGGCCGCGGCTCGGCGGCGCTCAAGGCGGCGCGCGAACTGAAGCCCACGGCGATCACGCTCGACATCAACCTGCCCGACATCGATGGCTGGCGCGTGCTCGATCGGCTGAAAGACGATCCGAACACCCGCGCCATCCCGGTTCACCTCGTGACCACCGAAGAAGACCGCGAGCGCGGATTGCGCATGGGCGCGATGGGCGTCCTCACCAAGCCCTTGCGCACCCGCGAATCGCTGGACGAGGCGTTCAGCCGGATCAAGAAGTTCGTCTCGCCGCATCCGCGTAACGTTCTGCTGATCGTCGGATCAGACGCTCATCGCGGCCAGCTCGACGAGTTGATCTCCGCCGGCCACAACGCCCAGATCACCGCCGTCGGCACGGCGCAGGAAGCCCTTGCCGCGCTGCGGCAAGGCAGCGACGGCAATACCGATTCCGGCGTTCAGCCGGCGCAGTTCGATCTCGTCGTCATGACGCTCGAACTTCCGGATCGCGCCGGCTTCGATCTGATCGACGACCTGGCGGCGGAACCGGCGATGCACGAGGTTCCTGTCCTGGTCTACTCGCCAAAGGATTTGTCGAAGAAGGAAGAAGTGCAGCTCAAGCGGCTGGTGCAGACGATGGTGCTGAAGGATGTTCGCTCGCCGGAACGGCTCGTGGATGAGGTCAACCTCTTCCTGCACCGCCCGGTCTCAGATCTGCCGGAAGATAAGCGGCAGATGATCGAACGGCTGCATGACACGGCGAGCCAGCTCGCCGGCAAGCGCGTGCTGATCGTCGACGACGACATCCGCAACATCTTCGCGATGACGAGTTTGCTCGAGCCGTACAAGATGCACATTTTCTCGGCCGAAACCGGCCGCCAGGCGATCGAGACGCTCCAGCAGAACCCGGACCTGGACGTGGTCCTGATGGACATCATGATGCCCGACATGGACGGCTACGACACCATGCGGGCGATCCGCAAGGTCGCCAAGTTCCGCAGTCTCCCCATCATCGCGCTGACGGCCAAGGCGATGAAAGGCGACCGCGAGAAGTGCATCGAAGCCGGAGCGAGTGATTACATCAGCAAGCCGGTGGATACGGATCAGCTTCTTACGCTGCTCCGGATTTGGCTGCATCGCTGAGGCTGCGGGAGGATGGAGGATGGAGGATGGAGGATCGAGTGAAACATTGCGGATTCGCTCGATTCTTCTGCTTCCATCCTCCATCCCCGATCCTCTATCCTCCTGTCTTACGAAATGCCCGACCGCGCCTCCATCCTCATCGTCGACGACCGGCCGGACAAACTGCTTGCGCTTGAAGCCGTCCTCGAAGACCTGGGCCCGCATATCGTTCGCGCCTATTCCGGCCGCGAGGCGCTGCGGCAGGTGCTGCAACACGAGTTCGCGGTCATTCTCCTCGACGTGAACATGCCGGACATGGACGGCTTCGAAACCGCCGCCCTCATCCGCCAGCGAAAGAACAGCGAGAGCACGCCGATCATTTTCATCACGGCGTTCGGCGATGAGATGCACGCGGCGCGGGGCTATTCGCTGGGCGCCGTCGATTACATCCAGGCGCCGGTCGTGCCCGATGTCTTGCGGACGAAGGTGACCGTCTTTGTCGAGCTGTTCACCAAGACCGAACAGGTGAAGCGGCAGGCCGAATCGCTTCGCCGCCGCGCCAGCCAGCTGCAGAACCTCGCGGCGGCCTCGGTGGCGATCAACGCGGCGTCATCGATCGAGAAGATGTTGCAGATTGTGACTGACACGGCGCGCGATGTCATCGGCGCTCATCAGGCGATCACATTCCTGGCAGCCGCCGGCAGCGGCGCCGGGCGGTCGCACAAGGGACAGGCGTTCAGCAGCTTTTCCGAGAAATACGCCGACTGGGCCGGCCGCGACCTGCGGCTTGACCAGGTGACCAACACGCTGGTCGCGCAAAGCCGCTCGGCGACGCGCATGACCGAGGCCGAGCTGCACGACCACCCCGACTGGGAGATCGTGAAGCAGATGGAGATCCCGCCGGTGCGCGGCGGAATGCTCGCCGCCCCGCTCACCGGGCGCGACGGGGCAACCAACTTCGGCGTCATTTATCTCGCCGACCGCTTTGAGGGAACTTTCTCGCACGACGATGAAGCGATCATCGTGCAGCTTGCCCAGATGGCGTCGGTCGCGATCGAGAACAGCCTGTATGCCGAAGAGCGCGAATCCAACCGGATGAAGGACGAGTTCCTCGCGACGCTCAGCCACGAGCTCCGCACGCCGCTGAACGCGATCCTTGGCTGGACCCAGCTCCTCCGCCTGCAGCAGAAAGAATTCTCCGGGCGGAAAAGCCATGATCCGGCCAGCGCGCTTCCCAAGGCGGTCGCCGAGGCGATGGCGGAAGTCGGCCACGGGCTGGAGGTCATCGAGCGCAACGCCCGCAGCCAGACCAAGCTCATTGAAGACCTGCTCGACGTCTCGCGCATCACCACCGGCAAAATGCGCCTGACCGGGCAGGTTACCGGGATCGGGCCGATGGTCCTGGCGGCGGCAGACGTCGTTCGGCCCAGCGTCGACGCCAAGCGCATCTCGCTGACCTGTGCCATCGAGCCCGACGCCACCGACGCCACGGTCTTCTGCGATCCGGACCGGCTTCAACAGGTCTTCTGGAATCTGCTTTCCAACGCCGTGAAGTTCACGGAAGCCGGCGGGCGCATCGAAGCGCGCCTGCTGAAAGACGACACGACGACGGTGCGTTTCATCGTTCGCGACACCGGCCGCGGGATCGATCCTAAATTCCTCCCGCACGTCTTCGACCGTTTCCGCCAGGCCGACAGCTCCAGTACGCGCTCGCATGGCGGGCTCGGCATCGGCCTGACCATCGTGCGGCACATCGTCGAATTGCACGGCGGATCGGTTCGCGCGGAGAGTGCCGGCGAAGGACATGGCGCGACCTTCAGCGTTACGCTGCCCCTGGCGTCGCCTGCCTCGCCTGAAAGATCGACCGTGCCGTCACCATCCGCCGCTTCCTCGGAAATACCGCAACCCGCCGCCGGGCATATTGGCAACCGCGCGATGGCGCCGCGTAACGGAACGGCGGCGCTCGCCGGGCTGAAGATCCTGCTGGTCGACGACGAGCGCGACGGCCGCGAGGTGGTTCGCCAAACGCTCAGCCGATTCGGCGCCGACGTTGAGACCGCGTCATCGGCCGCCGAAGCAATGGAGCTCCTGGCCTCGTGCCAGCCCGACCTGCTGATCAGCGACATTGCGATGCCGGATGAAGACGGGTACGCGCTGGTGCGGCGCGTGCGCAGCTTATCACCCGAGGCCGGCGGCAAAATTCCCGCGATCGCTTTAAGCGCTTACAGCCGCGACGAAGACCGCCAGCGCGCTCTCACGGCAGGGTTCCAGTCGCACGTTGCCAAACCGGTCGAGCCGGAAGACCTGCTCGCCGCTGTCCTGTCATGGAAGCCGGAGAAAGTCGCTCAATTGCGACTTGCACGCGAGAGCGCATAAGCACAGGTGTGCTCACTCCTTCCACCGGCACTCGTACTGGTTACTACTTCCGCAACTTCTCCAGATCCTGGAAAAACCCGGGATACGTCTTGCTCACACACCCAGCGTCCTTAATTGTCACCCCCGCCGACTTCGTCCCCGCCAGCGCAAAACTCATCGCCATCCGGTGGTCGTCATAGGTGTCGATCGCGGCGACCTTCAGCTTGCCATCCTCAGACGGGTGGATGTGCAGGTCATCGCCGTCGATCTCCACCTCCGCACCGAGCTTCCGCAGTTCCGTGGCAGTGGCCGCGACGCGATCGGTCTCCTTCACGCGCAGCGTATGCAACCCGCGCAAGTGCGTCGGGCCATCGGCAAAGAGCGCGACAACCGCCAGCGTCTGCGCCGTGTCCGGCATCTTCGACATGTCCGCTTCGATGCCCATCAGACGTTCCGTTCCCATGACCGTGATGAAATCCTTGCCGAAGATCAGGTCCGCACCCATCTGGTGCAGGAGATCGGCGAATCCGACGTCGCCTTGCAGGCTCGATTTCCCCAAGCCGTTCAGCGTGATTCGGCTGCCGGGATGAATCGCCGCGGCGGCCAGAAAATAGCTCGCCGCCGACGCGTCCGGCTCGACGAGGTAATCCGTCGCCTGATAGCCATGCACGTTCTCAACGATGATCTGCGTCGGCTCGCCGGTCAGTTCATTGCGGATGACGTGAGGCGTCACGCCGAACTGGTCCATCAGGCGCATCGTCATCGCGACGTACGGCCAGCTCGTTTGGTTGGGATCGAGATGAACGCGCACTTCATGGCGTGCGTACGGCGCGACCTGGAGCAATGCCGAAAGGAATTGGGACGACTGGCTCCGCGCAAAGCGCACCCAGCCGCCGGGCAAACCATCGGCGCGCACCTTCAGCGGCGGGAAGCCGGGTTCGGCCTGGTATTCGATTCGCACGGCAAGGTTGTGGAGCAAGTCGCAGAGTTCGCGGATCGGCCGCTGCCGCATGCGCGGAATGCCGTCGAGCACAAAATCGCCGTGACCCAGCGCGCACACCGCGGTGAGAAAGCGAATGGTGGTTCCGCTGTTGCCGCAGAAGAGTTCCGCGCTGCTGGCAGGGATCTTTCCCAAGCCGCCGACAACACGCACGGTGTGGGTCGGCTCATCGACCTGCAGTGAAATCCCCAGCTTCGTGAGGCAGTCGAGCATGATGCGCGTGTCGTCGGCAAACAGGACGTTGGTCAGCTCGCTTGTCCCCTTGGCAAGGGCAGCCAGAACCAGCGCGCGGTTGGTGAGACTCTTCGATCCGGGCGGCGTGAAAGTCAGATCAAACGGCGCGGAAAACGGCTCGAGGCGGATGTCATTCATCGAGCGCCAAGGTAGGAGAAGAATCGCCGGACTTCAAAGATGGAAGGGAGTGCGATGTCGGGGTGCCACGGCTTGCGTACTCGCTAGCGGTGGTGGGACCTCAAATGACAGAGCGCCCTCGACTTTCCGGCCCCACCACGGCTAGGGAGTACCGAAGCCGTTGCACCCGGAGCGCCCCGGGCGCACGCTTCGGCAACAATTCGGAACCATCGCCGATCCTTCACCGTAACTCTTTGTAGAACAGCCCTAAGAAACCGCGGCCTTGGCCGTGGTGACAATGTGTGATTTTCGTTGACCTCGGCGGCATCGAGGCTATATTGGCGTGCCAGCAGTGCTTGCGCACCGAAATGACCCTTGATCAGGGGTTTCAGGACGGAAGCGGTAGTGCTGCCGGCCGAAGCGGAGGGTCGCTGGATTGCCCGGCGGTTGTTCCGTTTCGCTTCACGCCAGGCGTCGTCCCTCGCCGCCCTAACCAGGATTTTCTCCCCCCGGGAAGCGGTTTTTGTCGGTTCCCGGCCACCACGCTTGAGCGTGAGGAGCAGCGATTCATGGCTCTGCAACCACCCAACATGCCAGTTCCAAACCCGGGAATGCCGCCGATGCCCATGCCTCCCGGCGGACGCCCCATGCCCATGCCGCAACCGGGAATGCCCCCGCCAGGAATGAAGGCGATGCCTCCCGGCGCTCCGCTTCCACCGGGCGCGATGCCCCCAGGCGGTCCGCTCCCTCCCGGCATGCTGCCGCCGCCCCAGGAGGAAGAAGGGGGTGGCCGTCAGCTTGGTTTCTTCGATCAGCCGTGGGTGCAGAACATTCTGCCTCTGGTCACGTCCGTGGTCGTCCACGTCGTGATCGTTGCGCTCGGCCTGCTCGTCTTCGCGGTCGCGACCAATGTCATTGACGTCAAGCAGATCCTGACCCAGCAACAGACGGTCATTCCGACCGCCGCCGCTCAGACCGTGCAGAACCCCGGCGGTATTCCGAACGTCGGCGACTTCAACGACCCGACGCGCGTTCCCACCCAGGACACCGATAAGGACGCCGCCACTCCAGATGGCACCGCGACCACCGCATCCAGCATTGATGCTTCGGCCGGCGGCGCGGCCGGCAGCGGCACCGCCGTCGCAAGCTCCCTGACCGGCGGCGGCCCGGGAGGCGGCATCGGCAAAGGCGACGGCTTCGGCGGTGGCGGCGGCGGTAAGCTCGCCCGCTTCGGCCCTCCCGGCGGCGGCGCTTCCGGTCCCCGCGGCCCTGTCTTCGGCAATGGCGGCAACGCCAAGAACATCGTCTTCGTCTGCGACGCCTCCGGTTCGATGACCAACAAGTTCGCATCGCTCAAAGAGCAGCTCAACAAGGCCATCACCAAGCTCAAAGTCCCGCAATCGTTCGACGTCGTCTTCTTCCAGGACGGCAAAGCCACCGTCTTCAGCAAGGATCGCCTCAAGCAGGAAACCATGCAGATTGCCAACGCCGACACGCGGCGCAATGCATCGGCTTTCCTCGAAGAAGTGACGGTGAGCTCGACGTCCGATCCAATGCCCGGCCTGACCGTCGCATTCGCCCGTCACCCGGACCTGATCTACCTCCTGACGGACGGCGACTTCCCCGACAATGAAGCGGTCTACAAGCGGGTGAAGGAGCTCAACAAGCCCGACGCCAACGGCAAGAAGGCCAAGATCAATACCATTGCGTTCATCGACCCTCAGAAGGACACCGAGACTGAGTTCCGGAAGCTTCTGGAAAAGATCGCGACGGAAAACGACGGGACCTTCATCGTCGTGAACGAAAACGAACTGGAGTAATTGGCGGACGTACGCGTTGGATGTGCCTGCGGGCGCAGACCACCAGAAATCGGCCGCGGCGAGTTGCGATGATTCGCCGCGGCCGATTTACACGCTTGTGCGAAGTTGAAGGGAATGAGGCGAGGCGAATTTTCTCTGCGGAATTTTCCCACCCGAATGTAAGCTGCACGCGTGGCGGTAGGATAGGCGTGCGGACGACGAAATCGATAACCACCCGCGACGACCTTCAGTCTGGCCGCCGCGGTTCCAACTTAAGATTATTCAACGAGCTTTTGAGAAGGGATCAATCGACGCGATCGGTGTCGCATCGGCAGTGACAGAGACACGATTCCGGCTGCCGGAGTGGACACCATCGCGATCGCCCCTTCTCGCCCGAGGACATACCGGTAGACAGTGAGATCGGCTCCAGTCACCGTGTAAGTCTCGGGACCCTCGAGGCGCCAATGCGCCAGCGCAGCGTTCGACGGGCCAGCCGGCCAACGTTTAAGGCACCGGCGCCGCCTGTTTTGCGACGACTCGTTTAGCGAAGTCTGGCAAAGCGGCGGTCCATACAGGCCCTTGTGACCCAAAGGCTCACGCGACGGGATCCCCCTGTCCGTCTTTGGGAGCACGGTTGCACCCTCGCCGGCTGCACGCCCTCAATACCTCTCCCAATTCCGGGAGAAAGGATCCGCGTCATGTCCGATTCGATTTGTTTCGCACCGCGCCGCAAGCGGGTATCCAGGCTCGCCCTGATGCTCGGCACGGCCGCAATGTCCATTGCGATGTTTTCCGGAAATGTCCTGGCCGCTGAAGGCGAAGCCGCCGGCACGCCTCAGACCAAGGAGAACCTCTTCTCGGTTATTTTCGCCCACCCCGACGACCCGATTCTCTGGATCATCGCGATCCTCTCGGTCCTGGGCCTTACGCTTATCATCCAGGGCTTCATCAAGAACCGCTCGGAAATCTACATGCCCGAGGCGGACGTGCAGCACATCCGCGACCTGATCGCGCAGAAGAAGTTCAAGGATCTCATCGAGCACACCGAAACCGATCCGAGCTTCGTCGCGCAGGCCCTCAATCCCGCCTTGAAGCGCGCTCCCTCCTTCAGCAGCATGAAGGAAGCGATGGAAACCGCGATCGGCGAGCAGACCGCCGAGCGGTTCCGCTCGATCGAGTTCCTGAACATCATTGGCAACCTTGGGCCCCTGCTCGGTCTGACCGGCACGGTGCTTGGGATGATCGAAGCGTTCAACGACATGCGGAACTCCGGCGGCAACGCCAGCCCGGACAAGCTGGCCGGCGGTATCGCCCGCGCCTTGGCTCACACCTTCCTCGGTTTGTTCCTGGCCGTTCCGTGTCTCGCGTGCTTCGGCGTTCTCCGGACGATGGTGGACCGATTGACGGTCCGCGCATCGCTGGTTTGCGAAGAATTGTTGCTGATGGTCAAGCCGCAGGAGAGCAAGCCTGCCGGCGGTCCTCCCGCCGCCGGC
>JADMIO011227368.1_pt1 | contig 12852 bp, 14 predicted proteins | sample 8958161 | NCBI WGS metagenome assembly JADMIO01 (sample SAMN16585339, study PRJNA669376) | soil metagenome | isolation source: Crop rotation soil | place: USA: Cullars Rotation, Alabama | collected 2011 | reverse complement strand
GGAGCGCGCGCCGGGTTCGCGAGCGGGCCGAGCAGGTTGAAGATGCTCCGCACGCCGACCTCGCGGCGCACCGGCGCCACGTGGCGCATCGCTCCATGGAGGGCCGGAGCGTAGAGGAATCCCAGGTACACCTCGTCGAGGCAGCGCTCCACGACCTCCACCGGCGCGTCCACCTCCACCCCGCAGGCGGTGAGGAGGTCGGCGCTCCCGCTCTTGGAGGAGACGCTCCGGTTGCCGTGCTTGGCGACGGTGATGCCGGCGCCGGCGACGACCAGCGCCGCGGCGGTCGAGATGTTGAAGGTCCCCGCGCCGTCGCCGCCGGTGCCACAGGTATCGAGCACCACCCGGCCGGGCGGGGTGCGGACCGGCGTGGCGCGGCGGCGCATGACTGCGGCCGCGGCGGCGATCTCCACCGGGGTCTCCCCCTTCATCCGCAGGCCGACGAGGAAGGCGCCCATCTGCGCTGCGGTCGCCTCGCCGCGGAAGATGGTCTCGAACGCCTCCTCGACCTCCTCGGGCGAGAGGTCGACGCGGTCCACGAGCTTCTGGAGGACGACCTTCATGGCCCGAGCCGTCCCTGGAGGAAGTTGCGGAGGAGGGCCGGTCCGTCCGGGGTGAGCACGCTCTCGGGATGGAACTGGACTCCCACCGTGGGATGGCTCCGGTGGCGAACGGCCATGATCTCGCCGTCGTCGGTGGAGCGGGCGGTGACCTCGAGGACGTCGGGCATGGTCTCCGGATCCACCACCAGCGAGTGGTAGCGGCCGACCGGGAGCGGCCGCGGAAGGCCGGCGAACAGCCCGGTGCCCTCGTGCGACACGGGCGAGGTCTTGCCGTGCACCACGCGGCCGGCGCGCCGGATGACGCCGCCGAAGGCTGCGCCGATGGACTGGTGGCCCAGGCAGACCCCGAGGATGGGCACGGTGCCGCTGAGCGAGCGGATGAGGGGGACGGAGATGCCCGCCTCGGCCGGGGTGCAGGGGCCGGGGCTGAGGACGACGGCCTCGGGCTTCATGGCGCGGGCGTCGTCCACGGAGATCTCGTCGTTCCGGTGAACCTCCACCTGGGCGCCGAGCGACTGGAGCGCCTGGACGAGGTTGAAGGTGAACGAGTCGTAGTTGTCGACGACGAGGATCACCGGCCTGCCTCGTCTCCGGCGATGGCCACCAGGGCGGCACGGAGCTTGTGCGCGGTCTCCTGGTACTCGGCCTCGGGCGTGCTGTCGTGGACGATGCCGGCACCCGCCTGGAAGCGGAGGCGCGTGCCGCTGAGGGCGACGCTGCGGATGACGATGGCGAGGTCCATGTCGCCATCGAAGCCGACGTACCCGGCGGCGCCGGCGTACGGGCCACGGGAGAGGGGCTCGAGCTCGTCGATGATCTCCAGCGCGCGGACCTTCGGAGCGCCGCTAACGGTGCCGGCGGGGAAGGCCGCGGCGATGACGTCCCAGGCATCGAGCCCGGGGTCGAGCGTGCCGGAGACCTGGCTGACCATGTGCATCACGTGGCTGTAGCGCTCGATGACCTCGCGCTCCTCGACCTTCACCGTGCCCGGGCGGCTGACCCGGCCGACGTCGTTGCGGCCAAGGTCCACGAGCATCACGTGCTCGGCGCGCTCCTTCGGGTCGGCCTTCAGCTCGGCCTCGAGCGCCGCGTCCTCCGAGGGGGTGGCGCCGCGCTTCCGCGTCCCGGCGATGGGGCGCACGGTGACGGTCTCGCCGGAGAGGCGGACCAGGAGCTCGGGCGAGGCGCCGGCGAGCGCGCGGTCGCCGAAGCGCAGGAAGAAGAGGTACGGCGTCGGAGAGACGCGGCGGAGGGCGCGGTAGAGCTCGAAGGGCTCTCCGCGGTAGTCGGCCGAGAGGCGACGGGAGAGCACGACCTGGTAGCAGTCGCCGGCGGCGATGTACTCGCGGGCGCGCGCGACGGCGGCCTCGAAGCCGGGGCGGTCCCAGCCGTCCTCGAGGTGTCCGAGCTCGGGAACGGCCCTCTGCGGCGGGAGCGGTCGCTGGAGCGACTCGGCCAGCGCATCGGCGCGAGCCATGGCGGCCCGGTACGCCTCCTCGACGCTGCCGTGGAGCGGCAGGTGCACCGAGGCCCAGATGCGGAGGCGATGGCTGAGGTTGTCGAAGACGGCGCAGCGGTCGACGAGCATCCACTCGCCGTCGGGAAAGTCGGGATCGGGCCCGTGCCGCTGGGGGACGCGGGGCTCGAACCACCGGACGGCGCCGTGGCCGAGGTAGCCGACCAGGCCTCCGACGAAGGGCGGGGCGTCGTCGGGGCGGACGAACTCGAATGCGTCCATCAGCTCGCGGAGCGCCTCGAGCGGAGGGAGCTGGTCCTCGAAGGTGCGCGAGCCGGACTGCTCGAGGACGGTGCCGTCCGGTCCCTGGCGGACGAGGGCGATGGGCTCGTCGCCGAGGAAGGAGTACCGGCCCCACCGCTCGCCGCCCTGGACGGACTCGAGGAGGAAGGCATGGGACGGGGTGGGAAGCTTGAGGAAGGCGCTGACCGGCGTCTCGGTGTCCCCGGGGAGCTCGCGCCACACCGGGACGAGGTTCCCGCGTGCAGCGAGTCGCTCGAAGGTGGCCAGGCTCATCCGGGTGTCACGCATCGCCGGTGACCCTACCGCAGTGTCGGGGAGAGGCGGATCGGGGCGGGGAGCAGACGAGCATGGTCCCTGGACACCGCGTGGCGGCGCGGTTGCCTGCCGGTCGTTCGCCACCACCTTCCTAGAAGCGGAGCGGGCGACTCGCCTCGAACTCGGTGGCCCACCGCCGGATCTGCTCGAAGACCTGTCCGTGGTCTCCGTCTGCCTCCCGGAGAAGCTTGCCGCCGTACCAGTCCGTCCAGTGCTTCAGCTCCGGACGCTGCTCGTGAATCCACTCGACGAAGGGGCGATGCTCGGACGGTTGCGCGAGCCGCCGGAGCGCCTCCTCGTACCCGTGGATCCACCCCCAGAGGACGTGCACGTCCCCGGAGGGGCGCTCGGCCGTCCCGAAGTAGAGCCCGGGGCGCTCGCATGCGACCTGGAGCCATCCGATCAGCGTGCTCGGGGGTCCTCCCATCCGATCAACTCCGCTCGAGATCCTCGATCGACTTCCTCGGGTCCAGCCAGGTCTCGAACTTGTTCGTCAGGTATTTCTTCGCCTGACCGCGGAGCAGCATCCCCGGATCCGTCGCCTCGCCGCCGACGGTCTTCTCGGTGACCCGCAAGGTCGCATCCAGCGCGATGCCCATCACCTTCCCGTGCAGCGTCGCCTGGTCCCCCGACCAGGTGGACTGGATGCCGTGCTTCGCCCAGTGCTGCGTCAGCTTCTCCATCCGCTTCTTCGCCTCGGCCAGCGAGAGCGTGTGCGGCACGTGGAAGTCGATCTTTCCCATCGTCGTTCGTTCTCCCTCTATCCGGCGCGAGCAGCGCGCTTCCTGCGTCTCGGAAGCTTCACCCCCGCCGCGTCCGGTCCACCGTAGCGGGCCAGGTAGGGTCCCAGGTCGACTTTCTCCGCGGTCCGGAGAGAGCTCATCGGCCTGACCTTGCCGAGGACCGGGCGTTCCTGGAAGGGCCGGTCGTGCAACCCGAGCACCCACATGAAGTTCGCCACGCTCACCGGGTCCCGGCCATCGAGCGCGTAGCGGTCATTGAGGTGCGCGATCCGGTCCAGCGCCTCCTGCGGTGACGGGCTCCACTCGAGGACCTTCTTGCCCCAGAGCATGCGCAGATAGCCGTGGATGCGGCCGTCCTCGCGGAGCTCCCGCTGCGCCGCGTTCCACAGAGGGTCTGAGGTCTCCCCCCGGTCCAGCGCGTCGAGGTCATAGAGGTGCTCGCGCCGGTCCTTGCCGTGTGCCTGCAGCGTGTCCTGCGCCCAGCGGGGGAGCGAGCCGACGCGGAGCTGCGCCTTCACCTCCGTGTGGAGGCAGTAGTTGAACCCCAGCTCGCGACGGACCAGCAGCTCCTCCAGGAAGGCCGCCACCCCGGGGTGCCCGGCCCCGTGCGCCTCGATGCAGGCCTGCGCCACCTCTCCGGCGAAGAGCAGGCCCCAGTGCAGGGCAGGGGACAGGCCGGACTGGCCATCCTGGCCAGGCTCGTTCCTCGCCTCGCCGAACCGGGCCACCCGGTCCCGGACGAACGCGCGCAGCGACCGCAGCGCCGCCGCCCGGCCTCCGGGACGCGCCTGCACCGGCGCCACCGAATGGTCGATGTCGAAGTCGTCCAGCGCGTCGAGCAACCTGCCGGGGTACGTCTCCGGCCTGAACCCGAGGTCCACCTTCTCGGCGGCGGCCGCGTGTGCGGGCTCCTGCCCCCGGGGAAGCTTGCCGAGGTACTCCGGCCACAGCTTCCGGAGCTTCGGGCGGAGGGTGTAAGCCCCGAGCTGTCTCTCGGAGATGCGCTGCATGGGGACGACGCACGAGGCGTCGACGGCGACGAGGGGAACCTCGAGCGCCCTGGCCGCGCCGCGGAGATGTCCGGGGATGATGAAGGCGGGGAACCAGTCGGAGACAACCGCCGCGGCCCGCTTTCCGAGCGCCGCGAGCCGGGGAACGTGCTGCCGAGGATTCCTCGGCAGCTCGAGCCAGTAGGGCACGCCGCGGGCCCGCATCGCCTCGCCCAGCTCCTCGAGGCCCTGCAGCACGAAGGCGTGCATCCGGTCGGACGCATGCGGGTAGTCCGGACGGAGCGCGTGGTAGCAGACGACGGGGAGCCCGAGCCTGTTCCCGAGGGCGATCGCCGCCTGCAGCGCGTGGTTGTGCGGCACGCGCTGGTTCACCATGCACCAGTAGAGGACGTACTCCCCGCGCGAAGGCAGGGGAGCATCCCGGACGACACGGACCCGGGCGGGGTCGACTCCGATCTGGGTCCACGAGAAGCCGCTGGGCATCGAGCACCTGTCCAGTTCCCCGGATATGCTGTACCGGTAGAACGGAGCACCCAAGGTATGGCCTTTCCGATTCACCGCCCACGCCGGCTGCGCCGCACCGAGGCCCTCCGGCGCATGGTCCGCGAGACCGAGCTCTGCCCCTCCGACTTCATCTATCCACTCTTCGTCGTGGAGGGCCGGGGGGTCCGCAAGCCGGTTCCCTCGATGCCCGGCATCGACAACCTCTCGGTGGACCTGGCGGTCGAGGAGGCGAAGCGTGCCCGGGCGATGGGCATCCCGTCCGTCATCCTCTTCGGCATCCCGGGCCACAAGGACCCGCGAGGAACGGGTGCCTGGGCCGAGGACGGCATCGTCCAGAAGGCGCTCCGGGCCTTGAAGGAATCCGTGCCGGAGCTCCAGCTCGTCGCGGACGTCTGTCTCTGCGAGTACACCGACCATGGCCACTGCGGCGTCATCCACGGCGGCGAGGTGGACAACGACCAGAGCCTCCCGCTGCTGGCCCAGATGGCGGTCTCCTGCGCCAGGGCCGGCGCGGACATCGTCGCGCCGTCGGACATGATGGACGGGCGTGTCGCCGCCATCCGCACCGCGCTCGATGGGGCCGGCCTGTCGCGCACTCCCATCCTCGCCTACGCGGCGAAGTACGCCTCGGGCTTCTACGGGCCGTTCCGGGAGGCCGCGCAGAGCACGCCGCAGTTCGGGGACCGCCGGGGCTACCAGATGGATCCGGGCAACGTCCGCGAGGCGCTGAAGGAGGTCGCGCTCGACCTCGACGAGGGGGCGGATCTGGTGATGGTGAAGCCCGCGCTCAGCTACCTCGACGTCATCACCCGGGTGAAGGAGCGCTTCGATGTCCCCGTCGCGGCGTACAACGTGTCCGGTGAGTACGCGATGGTGAAGGCAGCCGCCGCCAACGGGTGGATCGACGGTCAGCGCGTGATGATGGAGGTCCTCACCTCCATCAAGCGGGCCGGGGCCGATCTCATCCTCACCTACCACGCGGTGGAAGCCGCCGAGCTCCTGAACTCGTGACCCGCGCACGCAAGGGCAGGCGCAAGAGTGCCGGGAAGCCTGGACCCGGGCCGGAGGCGCTCCATTACAAGGTGGTGGAGCTGTCGACCGTGGACGAGGGCAGCCTCGAGCACACGGTGAACGTCTGGGTCCGGCAGGGATGGCGGCTGGAGAACGTCCAGTTCGCCATGCGCGAATCCTCGAAGCGGCCGGCGATGGCGTTCGTCTTCTTCACCCGCGCCGACGGGGCGATGGCGACGGAGCCGGCCACCGTGACCGAGAGCAGGACCGAGACCCGGGCGGTCGACGCCTGGAGCCGGCTGGCCGCGCTGGCCGCCGAGGGGGAGGAATCATGAGTCGGCTCCGGGCTCCGTTCGGCGCACCCAAGCTCCAGCTGGTCCCCGAGGACGGCATCCCCGAGTCGCCGTACCCTCGCTGCTCGTTCCTCCTGCGCGGGATGGCCCGGCTCGCGGACGTGGGAATTGCCTACGCGCTCGCGCTGGCGGCCGGAAGGGCAGGCTTCGTGGTCGCGCTGCTCTACCTGCTCCTCGCCGACGGCATCTTCCACGGCCAGAGCGTCGGCAAGCGCATCTTCGGGGTGAAGGCGGTCTTCCTTCCGATGCGGACCGACGCCCGGTTCCGGGACAGCACCCTCCGCAACGCGCCGCTGGCGCTGATCGTCCTGCTGCGGATGATGCCCGAGCCGCTCGGGCTCCGGGCCGGGCTGGCCGGCCTGCTGGTCATCTGCGCGGTCGAGGCCTGGAAGGCCTTCCGCGATCCGCTGGGCCGCAGATTCGGAGATGTCTGGGCGCAGACCCAGGTGGTGGACGGGAAGGTCGTCTCGGGCTCGCAGGCCCTGGCGCGCGCGCCCACCGTGCCGGTGGGGCCGGAGCGCTGGATGACCGGAAACGCCGACCGCCGGACCACCCCGGGAGGACGCTGAACACGTGCGCATCGCGCTGACCTACAACCTCCGCCTCTCGGATTCCGAGGAGGAGGCGGAGTTCGACACCCAGCAGACCGTGGATGCTCTCGCCGGTGCCATCGACCGGCTGGGCCATCGCCTCGAGCGCTTCGAGGTCTCGGGACCGGCGTCCCGCACGGTGGCGCGACTGGAGGCGTACTCGCCGGATCTCATCTTCAACACCGCCGAGGGCAGGAGAGGGCGGTTCCGCGAGGCGTTCTATCCCGCGCTGTTCGACGAGCTCGGCTTCCCGTACACCGGCAGCGACGCCTACGCGCTCGCGGTCACCCTGGACAAGCAGCTCACCAAGCTCATGCTCCGGGACCACGACGTCCGGACGCCGGGGTGGCAGTACATCGAGAAGGTCGACGAGCTGAAGGCCTCGGCGCTGCGCTTCCCGGTCATCGTCAAGCCGAACTTCGAGGGAAGCAGCAAGGGCATCACCCAGGACTCCGTTGCGGAGACCGTGGCCGAGCTCGAGGAGAAGGTGGCGCGGGCGCTGGAGCGCTACCCGGCCGGCATCCTGGTCGAGGAGTACATCTCCGGGCGAGACCTCACGGTCCCGTACCTGGCCGCGGTGGAGAACGACTACGACGGCGTGCTCGCCCCGGTGGAGTACGTCATCGATCCGGAGATCGCGAAGCATCGTCGGTACGCCATCTACGACTACGCGTTGAAGACCTCCGAGGACAGGGCGGTGAGCGTGAAGGCGCCCGCGGCCATCACCCCGGCCATCGCGGACGAGCTGCGGCGCACCGCGCAGACCGTGTTCCGGCTGACCGACTGCCGGGACCTCGGGCGCATCGACTTCCGGCTGTCGGACGCCGGGGTGCCGTACTTCCTCGAGATCAACGCGCTCCCGTCGCTCGAGCCGGGCGCCGGCATCTACGCCGCGGCCGAGCTGGACGGCCTCCACTTCGACGCGGTCATCGGCTCCGTCATCCAGGCCGCCGCCCGCCGCTACGGCATCAAGGACAGCTCGCGCCGGCAAGGGAAGCCGCCGCGGAAGACCGGCCCGCTGCGCGTCGGCTTCGCCTACAACGTGAAGCGCATCAAGCCGAGCGAGGACGGTGAGGAGGACTCCGAGGCCGAGTACGACAGCCCGAGCACGCTCCAGGCCATCCGCGAGGCCATCGCCAGCTGGGGGCACGAGGTGATCGACCTCGAGGCGAACCAGGAGCTCCCGACCGTCCTCGCGGTCACCCCGCTCGATCTGGTGTTCAACATCGCCGAGGGGTGGAAGGGGCGGAACCGGGAGGCGCAGGTCCCCTCGCTGCTCGAGCTGCTCGACATCCCCTATACCGGGAGCGATCCGGCAACGCTCTCGCTCGCGCTCGACAAGGCGCTGGCGAAGAAGATCGTCCGGCAGCACGGTATCCACACCCCGAACTTCCAGCTGTTCACCACCGGGAAGGAGCGACTGAACCGCGAGTTCACCGAGTTCCCCCTGATGGTGAAGCCGGTGGCGGAGGGCTCGAGCAAGGGCGTGGTGAGCAAGAGCGTGGTGCAGAACGAGGCCGAGCTCCGCGAGGTCGTGCGGGAGATGGTCTCCAAGTACCAGCAGCCGGCGCTGGTGGAGGAGTACATCCGGGGCCGCGAGTTCACGGTGGGCCTGCTCGGCGAGCGCCGCCCCCGCGTCCTTCCGCCGATGGAGATCGTCTTCGTCGACACCGACGACCCGAACCCGGTCTACAGCTTCCAGCACAAGCTCGACTGGAACGATCGCATCCGCTACGACGTCCCGGCGAGCCTCGAGCCGAGCCAGACCGAGAAGCTGCGCACCGCGGCGCGGGGCGCGTTCATGGCCCTGGGGTGCCGCGACGTCGCGCGCATCGACTTCAAGATGGATGCACGGGGGCGCTTCTACTTCCTGGAGTGCAACCCGCTGCCGGGGCTCACGCCCGGGTGGAGCGACCTGGTGCTCATCGCCCAGGGCGCGGGCATGGACTACCGCACGCTCATCGGGGAGATCTGCTCGGGGGCCATCCGCCGCTACAAGGAGCGCGAGCAATCACGGCGCGCCGCCGCGGATCTTCCCGCGCAGGTCGCAAACGGCAACGGGAACGGTGGGCTTCACAGCGCGGATCTCGGTGGCTCCGAGATGCGCGAGGGCAAGGGGTGAGCCCGGCGTCGCGGGCGACGGGGTAAGCTCGCACGGGCCATGGCCGAGGAGACCGCCGCTCCGCGGGTCCTGCCGCTGGGCCGCTTCCGCCCGGGCCGGTTCAACGCCATCACCGACGTCGCGGGTGTGCGGGTGGGCCACACGACCCTCATCGCGGGAGAAGGCCCGCTCCGCCCGGGGAAGGGCCCGGTGCGCACCGGCGTCACCGCGATCGTCCCCGGTGCACGGAACATCTTCATGGAGCGGCTGCACGGCGGCGGCTTCGTGCTGAACGGCGCGGGCGAGGTCTCGGGCCTGACCCAGGTGATGGAGTGGGGACTGCTGGAGACGCCCATCCTCCTCACCAACACCATGTCCGTCGGGGTCGTCTCCGACGCGATGGCCCGCATCATGGTGGAGGAGAACCCGGGCATCGGCGACGAGCACGACGTCATCATCCCGGTGGTGGGGGAATGCGACGACAGCTGGCTCAACGACATCACCGGCCGTCACGTGCGCGAGGAGCACGTGCGCGCCGCGGTGGCGTCGGCGGCCGGAGGGCCGGTGGCCGAGGGCAGCGTGGGTGGCGGCACCGGGATGGTGACCTGCGACTTCAAGGCCGGCATCGGCACCTCGTCGCGGAAGCTCCCCGAGTCGCACGGGGGCTACACCCTCGGCGTCCTGGTGATGTCCAACTTCGGGAAGATGCACAACCTCCGGGTGGGCGGCCTCCCGCTGGGAGAGTTCCTCGAGGAGCGCTTCCGGGAGCTTCCGCGCCGCACCGCCACCTACGGGAGCATCATCGCGGTGCTGGCCACCGACGCGCCGGTGCTTCCGAACCAGATCAACCGCCTCTGCCGCCGGGTGGCGCTGGGCATCGGCCGGGTGGGGAGCTACGCCGCGCACGGCTCGGGAGAGATCGTGGTCGGGTTCTCGACCGCCAACCTCATCCCGCGGCGCACCCAGAAGATGGTGGCCAAGGTGAAGTTCCTCCTCGATCAGCGGCTGGACCCGCTCTACGAGGCCGTGATGGAGGCGACCGAGGAGGCCATCCTCAACTCGATGTGCATGGCCGGCCCGATGACGGGCATCAACGGCAATCACTGCCCGGCGCTCCCGCTGGACGAGGTTCGCCGGTTCGCGGACGCGGTCCGGCCCGCGCTCGGGGCGCGCCGGCGTCCGCCCGGCCCACCCGCCGATCAGGACCGGGAGGGGACGGTGAGGGTGTCGGAGGCGGTCCCCACGGCGGTCCGCGGGGCGGAGGGCATTCCGTTCCCCACCCGGGCGCCGGACGACTCCGACTGAGCATGGCCGCCGTGCGCACTTCCATGAGCGTCCCCCGGGGGAAGTGACGCGGGCGTGACGAGCTCCCGCCGCGTCTGCTAGGAGGCGCGCCCGGAACCCGAGCACAGGAGCAGCGATGGCCCGCAGCAGGAGCAAGCACCGCCGCAAGCAGATGAAGATCAGACAGCACTGGAAGAAGCGCCGCGAGCGCAAGAAGGCCGCCGCGGCGTCGACGAAGTAGCGAGGTCTCCTGCGGCGCGAGCTGCTGCCCGGTGCATTGCCAGCGCCGTGCGAGCCGATCCGACGGGCACCGGAGCGCTTGCCCCGCGACTCCTCGCCGTGCGGCCTCTCGAGCCCTCCACGCGCCGCCCCGATGTTCCGATGAATGCGCATGTCCAGCCTCCGTCCCTCGGAAAAACACGAGGAGGGTGGCATGCAGCGGTGGTTGCTTCTGGTGGCAATGGTCGGTGCCGCGGCGGTTCGCGCCGATCAGGCGTCGGGTTACCAGTACGGTTTCCAGCAGCGCTACGGGCTTCCCAGCGACACGCCGCCGATGAACGCGCCACCGGCGCCCCGACCGCCGCCTGAGCGGCCGGACCACTGGCTCGAGGGGGTGAGCGTGCTCCTCGGGGGCGGCGTCGAGAGCTACACGGGCTCGCTGTCCTCCCGGCTCGCCGTCGGCCCCGCGTGGAGCTTCATCCTCGGCCTTCATCCGACGAGCGTCTTCGGCATCGAGCTCGCCTACCAGGGCGCGTTCCAGAGCCTGAGGGACCCGGGTGCCGGCTCCGGCCCCTCGGGGCGAGCGGACATCGTTCGTCATGCCGGGCAAGCCAACGTGACCTTCGCGTTCGGGGCGTGGCAGGTGCAGCCGTTCGTGCTCGCCGGAGTGGGGATCAACCACTACTCGGTCAGCGACGAGGCGAGGTCGGTCGGGTTCTCGGATGGGACCGGGGGATACGTCCCCGTCGGTGGCGGGATCCGGTTCCGGGTCCAGAGCGTCGTCGTGGACCTGCGGGGCAGCTGGCAGCTTCCGTTCAGCGATCCGCTGGCACCGGGAGGAACCGGGCAGGACACGCTCGGCCTCGACACCGGGAGCTACCGGCGGTGGAACGCCACCCTCAGCATCGGCGGCACGTTCTGACGGTCGCCGGGAGGCCTTCCGAGCGTGCAGACGGGCCGACGGGTCGGTCGGCGAGGGCTCTTGACTCCTTGCCGCGCCGCGTTATGACCCTGCCCGACGGCGGCGAGTCAGCCGGCCCGTCGACAATGCCAGGGAGGCGAGGTCCCATGTCGAGGAATTCCGAGGTGCCAGCGTTCGTGAAGGAGCAGCTGGTCGAGGCGCAGAAGCGGTTCACGGTCATCCAGGGTCAAGCGGAGAAGGCCATCAAGGACCTGGTCGCCCGCGGCCAGGAGCTCCAGGCCACCACGGCCAAGCGCACCCGCGCGCTCGGGAACGAGGTCCGCAAGCAGGCGGAGTCCTTCCAGAATCGCGTCATCCAGGCGGCCGGCGTGGCCACCCAGAGCCAGATCAAGGCGCTGACCCGGGAGCTGTCGAAGCTCAGCCGGAAGGTGGACGCGCTCGTCGAGAAGAAGGCCGCGGCCAAGACCGACGCCCGCGCCTAGGACATCGGGTCTTCGATGACCCGCACATGGAGTACGTAGGAATGGCGGCACCAGGGGGTGCCGCTTATGTTGAGACGGTCAACTGTCACCTTGCCTGTTGAGCAGGCAGGCATCCTGACTGTCGGAGTCCGACATGGCTGGCGAGGTTCCCAAGGACAGACGCCCGGTTGTAGAGGCCCTCGAGCGGATGTGGGCCCAGGCCGTCACGGCCATGTCCAGCGTGGAGGATGAGGCGGCCCGCGTCGTGCAGCGGGCTCAGACCGTGGCGGGGTGGAGCCAGGACGAGGTGCGTCGCCAGATGACAGACCTGGCGGAGCGGCTTGCCGCCCAGCGTCGCGAGCTGGAGCAGGGGATGGAGGAGCGGGTCCGGAACGCACTGCAGCGTCTCCGGGTTCCCCGACGCGAGGAGGTCCAGGCGTTGACCGCCCGGGTGGACCGGGTCGCCGAGCGGCTGGAGAGGCTGGAACGAGGGAGCTGACCCCGACGGTGCGACGAGTCCTCTTCCAGATGCACGCGCTGAGCTCCCACTGCGCGGTGCTGCCTCTCGTGGCGGCCGTCCTCCTGCTGGGAGCGGCCCGGATCGAGAGCACCGTGCAGCGGCGGGCGCGGCCTGCGACCGAGCCGGCCGTTGCCGTCGTCCAGGCGCCCGACCCTGACCTGGCGCTCATCGACACCGTGCTCGCCAAGCGCGCCCCGGAGCTCGGTCTCGTGCTCCGCGCGCAGGTCAGCCGCGCCATCGCCGAGGAGGCTCGGCGGGCGGGGTACGACCCGCTCCTCATCCTCGCCATCATCGACGTCGAGAGCGACTTCGACCCCGAGGCGATCAGCTCCCGCGGGGCCCGCGGTCTGATGCAGATCCAGCCGGCGACCCTGCACTGGTTCGCCGAGAAGCAGGGGCTGCGGCTCACCCGCGAGGAGATGGCGGCCGACCCCGGGCTGTGCGTCCGCCTCGGCATCCGTTACCTGCGCTCGCTCCAGGACCGCTTCGGCGGGGAC
>JADMIO010814653.1_pt1 | contig 12852 bp, 11 predicted proteins | sample 8958161 | NCBI WGS metagenome assembly JADMIO01 (sample SAMN16585339, study PRJNA669376) | soil metagenome | isolation source: Crop rotation soil | place: USA: Cullars Rotation, Alabama | collected 2011 | reverse complement strand
CTTTCCCGCTCGCCAAAGCGCGCCGGGTCGAGACCCACCAGCACCAGCGCGTCGCGCGCCCGCGCCGCGCCGTCGGGCGCGCCGGTGAGCCGCAGCACCAGCTCCACGTTGCGCGTGACGGACCAGTGCGGCATCAGGCCGCCGTCCTGCGGGACGTAGCCGATGCGCCGACGGAGCTCCACCGGGTTCGCCGCGGCGACGTCGCCGCCGTCCACCAGCACCTGCCCCGCGTCGGGCTCGACGAGCCGGTTGAAGCAGCGCAGCAGCGTGGTCTTGCCCGACCCGCTCTCGCCCACCAGCGCGAGGCAGGAGCCGGCCGGCACGTCCATCGACACGTCGTTGAGCGCCTGCGTGGCGCCGAAGCGCCGGCTGACGTGTACGACGCGCAACGACGCCGGGCGCGGGGATTCGTTGGGCACGCGCGAAATGGAACGCGCTCGCCCCGCCGGCGCAAAGCTGCTAATGTCCCCGGCCATGCCACGACATCCGTCCGGCCGAGCGCCCTGGAGTCGCGTCGACGGGGCCATGGGCGCCGCCCTTCACGACGCGCGCCTGCAGCTGCATCACGCCGCGCAGCTCGCCACCGCGGCGGGCATTTCCTACCTGCCGCCCGCGCCCGACGACAGCCACACGAACCTGGAGTGGATCCCGGCGGTCTCGGCGCTGGCGTCGCACGTCGTGCCGGCGCCGTCGGCGTTTCGGGTGGCCGTGCGGCCGCGCGACCTGGCCGTCCTGCTGCTCGATGCAGACTCGCGCGAGCTGGCCATGACGCCGCTGCACGGCCTACGGCTCGAGCAGGCGGCCGACTGGATTCGGAAGCGCGTGGATCGGTTCGGCGCCGAGGGCAAGCGCTTCACCCTCAAGCGGCACTACGAGATTCCGAGCCACGCCGTGGAGCACGGCGGCCGGTTCGACGCCAGCCACGAAAACCACTTCGAGCAGCTCGGCATCTGGTACGCGAACGCCTGGGGCATGCTGGAGGAGCTGCGCGCGGCGGACACGCGCGCCGCCGCGGTGCGCTGCTGGCCGCACCACTTCGATCTCGCCACGCTCATCGACCTGGGCGGCGGCGCCACCATTGGCGTGGGCCTCGAGCCTGGCGACACGTACTACGACGAGCCGTATTTCTACGTGAACCGCCACCCGTCGCCGACGGCCACCATGCTCGCCAAGCCGCTCGCCGGCGAGGGGCGTTGGCACAGGCACGAGTGGACGGGCGCGGTGCTGCCGGCGTCCGACGTTCGCGCGGCCGCGGCCGAAGCGCAGGACAGTCAGGTGCGCGCCTTCCTCACGTCGGCGGTCGCGATCTTCAGCGAATCAGCGTGACCGATTCGCGGTGATTTCGAACCTGAAGCAGTCGGGCCGGCTGTAGTGGCCGGCCACGTCGAGCGACATGGCTTCCTCGCGGTTGCGGCGCGCATCGACGTCGGCGAACAGGATGGTGGACTCCTCGAAAACGGGTCCTGCCAGATAGCCGCCGTCGGGGCCGATGATGGCGCTCCCGCCGCGCAGCACCCACGCCTCGCCCGACCGGACGCGGTCCGGATGCGGCTCGAGCTCGGCCGGCAGCGCCGAGGCGCGCATGAGCGAGCCGGCGGCCGCCACCACGCAGCGGCCCTCGAACGCGTATTGGCGCGACGCCACCTGGTGCATCTCGTGCACGGTAGGCCAGAGCGCGGCGTGCACGTCCTCGCCCGAGTCGTGCAGCGCCTGGCGAGCCAGCGGCATCCAGTGCTCCCAGCAGACGAGCGCCCCCACACGGCCGGCGGGCGTGTCGACGGCGTGCAGCCCGGCGGCGTCGCCGTTGCCCCAGACCATCCGCTCGGTGTAGGTGGGCACGAGCTTCCGATGATGATTGAGCCGCCCGCCATCGGGTCCGTAGGTAAGGATCGTGTTATACAGCGTTCCTCTTCCCCGTCCGGCGCTCACCCGCTCGGTGACGCCCACCACCAGCGTGACCTTGTTCTCCGCGGCGATCGCGGCGAGGGCACGCCCCTCCGGGCCGTCCACCGCCACGCTCGCCTCCGCCATCCGCGCGTACACGCGCTTGACCGGCTCGTGATTCCAGAGCGCCACGTCGCGGCAGACGTCGAGCCAGATGGGGTAGCCGGGGAGCCAGGTTTCAGGAAAGACCACCAGCGTCGCGCCACCCTCGCTCGCGCGACGGGCCAGCTCGCGCGTGCGGGCCAGGCCCGCGTCGAGCGAGCCGGCCACTTCCGCCTGCACCACGGCAATCCGCGTCACGCTTCGCCGGCCCGGGCTACTCGTCGGCGGCCGCCGGCACGTGGGCCTCGCTGTCGACCCCCAGCTCGTCGAACGCCAGCGCGTGGGCCTTCCGTCCGCCGCGCGCCGTGGTGTGGGGCGCGTCTTCGTGATCCAGCAGCAGCTGGGCCAGGTCCACGGCCCTCGTCACGAGGCTCTGCGCCCCCTGCCGCAGCTCGGCGCTCATCATGACCTCGCGCACGTTGTTCTCCATGTCCTCGGCGGTCCAGCCGCGCGAGTGCGCGATGTAGGGGAACTGTGGAAAATGACAGCCGATTTCGGCGAAGAAACCCAGCATCTGTCCGGCCACGGCCTGCACGTTGTCCTGGCCGCCGGTGATGATGAACGAGGCGACCTTGTTTCGCATCAGCACGCGATTGGCGATGGTCACCTGGTTCTGCACGCAGTTCATGCGCTCGATCATGCGATAGTAGAGCGAGCTCGCGTTGCCCCACCGGATTGGCGTGGCGACGAGAATGACGTCGGCCCAGTGCACGATGGACTCGTACACGCGCTCCATCTGGTCGGACGGGTCCATCTGCGTGATCGAGCAGGGCCAGGTGCAGGCGTGCGCGCTCTTCGAGTAATAGCCCTCGCAGTTGCGGACCTTGAGCGCGGCCAGCCGAATGAGCTGCGTCTCGGCGCCGAGGGTCTTGAAGCCGAACGTCAGCGCCTCGTTCAGCAGGTCGTCCGACGTCGAGTAGCGCGGGTTCGCCATGTCCATGTTCGTCGTCGAAATGCCGACGATGCGCACCGGACCCGGTTTGCGCTCGATCCGCCGGCTGAGCGGGTGCGGCGCATGCGGCGCGCGCCCGCGCTTGGTGGCCGGCGCGGCCGACACGAGCAGCCGGCCGTCCACCACCTTCACGGCGTACGACGGCACCGCGTCCGCCTCGAACCCCGGCTCGCCGAGGCCCGTGCGGCGATGGTATTTCCAGTTGTGCCACGGGCACACCAGATAGTCGCCGTCGAGCCGGCCGGCGCCCAGCGGGCCGCCGGCGTGATTGCACACGCCGGACAACACGCCGAACTCACCGTTCAGGTGCGTGACCGCGAGTTTGACCTTGCCGAGGTTGGCCGGGGTGACGGCGCCGGCGGGGAACTCCTCCACCGCGCCGAGGTCATGCCATTCCGTTGCCTGCTCGTCCACATGCGCTCCTGGCCGGAACGCGGAGAGTGTGGCGCGCCGCCGCGCCGCGCGATAGGGGCGCCGCCGGCGCCTAGTCCCCGCGCCGGTTGAGCGGCTCGACGACGCAGCGGTCGAACGACGCGCCGGCGCACGTCGAATGCGCCGCCGCCTCCACCTGACGCTTCACCACGTCGGGGTAGGTATGGCAGTCGGGCGTGTTCTTGCCGTGCACGCACCCGTTGTAGCGCAGCAGCGCGTCGCGCCAGCTGCGATCGGCCTTCCCCGCCACCCACCCGAGGATGTAGATGCCGTACTTCAGGTTGACGGAGTCGGCGCGCAGGTTGGAGCCGAACTTCTCGGCGAGCGCCGACCGCCAGTGGCGCGGATAGATCTGCATCAGCCCCACCGCGCCGACGCGCGACCGGGCGTTGGACTTGAGCTCGTCGTTCTCGGTGAGCATGACGCCCAGCACGAGCGCCGGCGGGATGCGGCGGCGGTAGGCCTCGCGCACGGCCACGTCGGCGAGCGAGCGGGCGCGCGCGACGTTGGCTTTCCCGGTGCGAACCAGGTCCATCGCAAAACTCTCGCGGTCCTCGAGGAACTGCGGGGTGCGAATCGCCAGCTCGGCGGGCGCGCGCAGCCACGGCGCGCGGACGTCCACCGAGTCGATGTAGGCGTGCCGCTCGAGGCGCCGCACGATGGGCGCGCGCTCGAGGTATACGGGCCGGCCCACCGCGAACGCGCCAACGATCGCCAGCGTCGACAGGACCGCGAGCGATACGGCACGCCAGGGCGAAGCGGGTGGCGCGGGGAGTTTCCGGGGCACGGTGGTGAAGGACGACTCAGGCACGTGCGCGTCAGCAGGCTCAGCCTGGCCAGGCGAGCTGCGCGATCGAACTCCGCGCAGCCTAGTCGCCGGTCCGCGTCGACGCAAGCACAGCGTTGGCGCCGGCGGCATAGGTCTTCCCACTGTAGGAAGGCATGGGTAGCGGGTTTCCCGCGAGCGGCGCGGACGCGTCCGCCTACGCGAGCAGGCCATACAGAAAAGCGCGGTCGGCGACCAAACCGGCGGTTCTCTACGGGGCGCTCTTCGCCGTGCTCGTCGTGCTCGCCATCGGCGTGGAGTTCCTGGTGCACAGCGTGCGCGCCGAGCCGCGCGACGTCCGCGCCATCGCCGAGCGCGAGCTCCAGATCAACACGCTCGAGCCCGGCGAGGTGGTGTATCGCGTGCTGCCGGTCTTCAAGCGGCCGGCCATCGACTACTTCCGCACGACGCACGGCCTGCTCGTGCTCACCAGCAAGCGCCTCGTGTACCTGGGCGTTGTCCCGCGCGACCTGCTCGCGTCATCCGACGCGCCGCCGACGTTCGAGGAGCGCACGTTCCCCATCGACACGATGGTCCACATCGAGGCCGGCCACACGCTGCTCGGAGCGGCGCACGCGCTCATCATCAGCACGCCGACCGGAACCACCAAGCTCGGCGTCCCCTCGCTGGCCTGGCCCAAGGCGAACGTGATGATGGTGGCGATGGAAGCGCGCCGGGCGCGCGCCCTGGCCGAGGGCGTGCGGCAGCAGCAGCTCCGCGCCATCGCCGAGCAGGAGCGAAAGGCCTCGCAAGCCGAAGCGCGCAAGCCCAAGTACTACACGGTGCGCCGCGGCGACGCCCTCGGCAGCATCGCCACGCAGTGGAACACCACGCCGGAGAAGCTCCAGCAGTGGAATCACCTCCCCGACTTCAAGATTCGCGTGGGGCAGGTGTTGATGGTGAAGCCGGCGACATAAGTCGGGAGTCGGGAGTCGGCAGTCGGGAGTCGTTCACCACGGTTCCCCTGCACTCGCCGAAGCCGATGCGGCGGTGGCCGGCGCGCTCGCAGAAGCCGCGAAAGGTTATTTCGTCGCCGTCCTCGAGGAACGCGCGCCGTTCGCCGGTGGGCAGCTCGAGCGGCTCGGCGCCGCGCCAGGTGCGCTCGAGCAGGCAGCCGCGCGAGTCCTTCGTCTCGCCGGACACGGTGCCGCTCGCCAGCAGGTCGCCCGGCCGCAAGTTGCAGCCGTTCACCGTGTGGTGCGCCACCATCTGGGCGAAGGTCCAGTACATCCCCGAGAAACGGCCGCGACTCACGCGCATCGCGGGAACGCCCTCGCTTCGCATGCGCGACGAGCGGAGCCAGACCTCGAGGGTGATGTCGAATCCACCGCGCTCGGCGTCGCGCGGCGCGCTGAGATACGGAAGCGGCGGCGGGTCGCCCGGCGGCCGCGCGTAGGCCGGCGCGCGGAAGGGCTCGAGCGCGTCCAGCGTCACCACCCAGGGCGAGATGGTGGTCGCGAAGTTCTTGGAGAGAAACGGCCCGAGCGGCTGATACTCCCAGGTCTGGATGTCGCGCGCCGACCAGTCGTTCACGAGGCAGAGGCCAAAGATCTCGCGCTCGGCCGACCCCACGGGAATCGACGTGCCGCCGGTGGCAATGAAGGCACCCACCTCGAGCTCGTAGTCCAGCCGCCGCGAGGGGCCTACCACCGGCGGGGCGTTGGCGTCGTCGCGCGTCTGCCCCGACGGACGCCTCACCGGCGTGCCGCTTACGACAATCGACGACGAGCGGCCGTGGTAGCCAATCGGCACCCATTTGTAATTCGGCAACAACGGGTTGTCGGGGCGGAACATGCTGCCGACGTTGGTGGCGTGGTGCACCGAGGCGTAGAAGTCCGTGTAGTCGCCGATCGCTGCCGGCAGCTGCATCTCGGCGTCGGCCATCGGCACCAACAGGTCCGGACGCTTGGGCGCCGAGCGATCGAGGAGCGCCTTGACGGCGGCGCGCAGCGACGTCGCGGCGGCGCGGCCGGCGGCCATCAGCGGGTTGAGCGTTGGGGCCGTGGCGTAAGCCGCGAGGTCGCCCGCCAGCAGCCCGGATCGGGCGCAGGCGGCGAGATCGAGCACCTGGTCGCCGATGGCGACGCCCGGGCGCGCGGGTTCGCCGCCGCGGCGGAAGACGCCGAACGGCAGGTTCTCGATCGGGAAGTCCGTGTCCGGCTGCTGGGCGGATTCGACCCAGGAGTCGCTCATTGCAGCAGGGGCCTCAGCTCGTCCACGGGCTCGGTGAAGGAGCACGACCCGAAGGCCGTCAGCGAATCGCGGCGGAGCGAGGCGAGCGCGGCCGTGCCCAGCTCGCGATCTCTCCAGCGCACGCACGCGTCGGCGAACGAGATCGCCGCGGGGTCCGTCTCGGTAAGCGCCTGGACCGCGGTGGCGTCGTCGGCGCCCTGGCGGACCAGCCCCGTGGCCAGCAGGACATTCATATATCCGTACATCCACCCGCGGGCGGCGTCCGGCGCATAGGTGAGCCGGTACTCGGCGCGCAGCGGGTGATGCAGGCCGGCGGTCGCCTTGAACGGAACGCCGTGGTCGACGCAGGTCCGGATGAAGCGCACCACCATCTCCGGCGGAGGGAACGCGTCGGCGGTGGTGCCCCCCGTTCGAAGCTTCGCGCGCGCGCCCGCCTGGGCCACGGCCTTGATGAGCGGGGTTGGGTCGTCGTCCAGCGCGATCTCGACGAACAGCTGGAATCGTCCCTTGGTGGCGGCGGCCGCGGCGGCGATCACCGCCGGATCGGTCACCTTGGCTTCGACGAAATCGATCTGGAGCCGCGCCTCGCGGGCGATGTTGAAGGCCACGCCCTTCACGATCTCGGCCACCGGATCGGCGCCGAGGAGCACGGCGAGATGCCACCGATTGAAGCGCGAATCGGCCCGGAGCGCCGACCAGCAGGCGGCGAACTCGTCGATCCGTGCCCAGGGCACCACGAACCGCCCGAGCATCCAGGCCTGCGGATCCTGCAGGTAGTCCGCGTAGTTGAGCACGGCCTGCATCATGTCGAGCGACGCCGGCGGAAAGAGCCCGGCGTAGTCGACCACGTCCGCGAGGAGGGCGCGGACCGACGCTATTTCCGCCAGCGGCGGCGCGTCTTTACGATCGTTCCGCGACAGTTTGGCGCGCCGCACAGGCATTTGTAGTGAAGGTAGTCTTTCGCCGTATAGGCAGGATCGTCGTCGTACTCATAATCGTAGACCAGCTCTTCGCCGGCCGCGATGGGCTTGATCGACTCGATCCAGATGTGCCCGCGCTCGATGATCGCTTCGCAATTCGGGGCGCAGGAGTGGTTGATGAACCGGGCTTCGTTCCCTTCGTAGGCCGCATCGATCACCTGACGGCTGTTGAGGACGAAGATGAAGGTATGATGATGAGTCATCGACGCGTCATCATACCTTCGGTCGTGCTCCCCGTTGGTGATCTTTTCCCCGGCGTACTCGATGATTCGGGTGCCTTTGGGGATGGGCTGGATGGCAAAGGCCCCCCAGCCCTGGATGGGCGACCGCCTCAGCTCGAACCATTCGTTTACCGGCCCCGGACGGGCCCGCGGCGAGCGCTTGGAGGTGGTGGTTTTCCGCTTAGGCCTGACGGTTTGCGGCATCAGACGAACCCCATGGCTTGTAACGCCTCGTAGCGTCGAATTGGAGAGGAAGGATAATCAGTGCCAGCGCCGTCGATTCGAAACGAGCGGCCCGGAAACCGGATGGCCCGCGCGTTGGCGAGCGCCGCCTCCCACGCTTCGGCCATCGTGTACCCGAAACCGGTGGCCAGCAGCACGTCGTCGTAGTAGCCGCAGGTCTTGAGCTGGCCGTCCTCACAGCGCGCGTCGTAGAGGTAGACCTGGCGATCCATGCCGTCAGGAACGTGGATGGCTTTCCCGTCGGCCCGATGGTCCATGTACATCGTGCAGGTGGCGCCGAAGCCGGGCGAGAAGTCGGGCTGGAAGTCTCCGTCGATCAACGACGCGAAGGTCGTGGCCAGCGTGGATCGATTGAGCGTCCAGAGCACGTTGGGATGCGCGTTGTAGCCGAACCGCTCGCACTTCTCGAGGAACCAGATGCCGTCGCGCGACGCGATGACGTTGGCGTCGCCAAAGCCGGTGTATTGCATCTCGGCGTACATCGGAAAGAGCCGCCCCACGGTCTCGCGCACCGCTTTGCCGTCCACCGGCACGACGAAAGCAAAATCGAAGGCGCACGACGCCAGGTCGCCGAGGTCGCCGGCCAGCCTGGGCTTGGACTCGAGCGTCATGAAGGCGAACCGCGGCTCACCGCGGACGAACCAGACCTCGAGGTTGGCTTCCACGCCGTCCTTCCGCTCCTGCAGGATGAAGGGCGAGGTGTCTCGCACGCTGGCCAGGTGGTGTCGCAGCTCGAGGTTGGCGTCGCGGCCCACCTCGGACTGCGGCAGCCAGGTCTCGAAGGTCTCGCCGCGGTCGGGCTTGAAGACGAAGGCGGTGTCCGGGTTCTGCTCGAGGAAGGCGCGGGCGTCGTCAACGCGGTCGAAGGCGTGCGAGGGCGGCGCGTGCAGCCCGTAGGGCGCGAGCCGCGCCAGGCAGGCATCGCGGTCGTGCTCCATGGTGTCGCAGTAGCGGCTACCGCCCAGGACCTTGAAGCCTTCGGCGCGCAGGATCTCGTTCGCCTCGACGCTGTGGTTCTCGTCCCAGATCCAATACGCGTCGCGGAGAGACTCACGGTCGCCAAGGACGTCGCCGAGCGGGCGCTTCGGCACGAGGCCGTCGCCCACCCGGGCGTGCGCGTCGACCAGGCGGCGATCGTCGATGCTGCGAACGGCGAGCAGGACGTCGTGTCCCTCCGCCTTCAGCCGGATGGCGAAGCCGAGGCCGGCGTAATGCTGGGTCGCGATGACGAATCTCACCGGGACGAGCCCAATTGCAGAGACCGTACCCGTTTCCTACGTTTGCGAGTCGAAAAGCAGTCAACGCTTTGCTCGGGATGACCATGACCTCTCGCCGATCGTTCATACAGAAAGCGGCCGCCGCGGGCGGCGCCCTGAGCCTCGGGCTCCACCGCTCCGCGTTCGCGCAGGAGCTCTGGACGCCGCGGCCGGTCGAGAAGGCCGCCGAATCCCTCAGCATCCTGGTCATCGGCGGCACGGGGTTCACCGGCCCCGAGCAGGTGGAGCACGCGCTGGCGCGCGGCCATCGCGTCACGGTGATCAACCGGAACAAGACGCGTCCGGATTTCTTCAAGGGCAAGACGCAGGTGGAGCAGCTGGTGGGCGACCTGAGCGGCGACATGAGCGCGCTCAAGGGCCGGACCTTCGACGCTGTCCTCGACATCCCGACGACCAACCCATACTGGGTGCGGAACGTCGCCCAGTACATGAAGGGCCACACCAAGCACTACACGTTCATCTCCACGCAGTCGGTTTACTCGGACAACAGCAAGCCGGGCGCCGACGAGAGCGCGCCCACGACACCGATGCCGGCGGGCGTCGATCCTTTTGCGCTGCCGGACCCGCAGGCGCGCGGACGGCTGTACGCCCCCCTCAAGACGTTCTCCGAGAAGCTCGTTCAGGAGACCTACCCCAACAGCCTGATCATCCGTCCGGGCCTGATCGTGGGGCCCCTCGACCCGTCGGACCGCTTCACCTACTGGCCCGTGCGCATCGACAAGGGCGGCGAAGTCATCGCGCCCGGGAACCCGACCGATCCGGTGCAGTTCATCGACGCGCGCGACCTCGCCGAGTGGACCATCCGCATGATCGAGGACAAGGCCACGGGCGTGTACAACGCCTCCGGTCCCCAGAAGCGCCTGTCGATCGCCGAGATGCTGTACGGCATCAAGGCGGTCACCACCGCGGGCGCGCAGTTCATCTGGATGCCGGCGGATTTCCTCCAGCAGAACCAGGTGCGCGGCTGGCGGCACATGCCGGTCTGGGTGCCGTTCACGCCGGAGAACGCGGGCTTCTCGGACATGAGCGTCGCCAAGGCGGTCGCCAAGGGCCTCACCTTCCGGCCGCTCGCCGTCACGGCGAAGGACACGCTCGACTGGCACAAGACGCGGCCACCGGAGGCACAGCAGGCGTTGGCCGAAGGCAAGATCGCGGGGCTGGCGATGACGCGCGAGACGGAAGTCATCGCGGCGTGGAAGAAACAGAAGGGGGCGTGACGATCCTTCGCCGCGTGGTGGACGTCCGCGACAACGAGACGCGGGCGCTCTGGTTCTCGTTCGCCTACTTCTTCTGCGTGCTGAGCGGCTGGTTCGTCCTCCGGCCGATTCGCGACACCGTCACCGCCACGGCCAACGCGCCGTCGCTCATTCCGAAGATCTGGGCGGGCACGCTCCTCGTCACGCTCCTCTTCAATCCGGTGTTCTCGGCGCTGGTGGCGCGCTTCCCCGCCCGCCGCTTCGTGCCGTACACCTACCATTTCTTCGTCGCCAACCTCGCCGTCTTCTATTTCATCGAGCGCTTCGCGCATCCGGCGGAAGGCTCGGCGTTCGAGACCTGGCTGGGGCGGGTGTTCTACGTCTGGACGAGCGTGTTCAACCTGTTCGTGGTGTCGGTGTTCTGGAGCTTCATGGCCGACGTCTACCGGAGCGAGCAGGCCAAGCGGCTGTTCGGGTTCATCGGCCTGGGCGGCACGCTCGGCTCCGTGGCCGGCTCGAGCGTGACGGCGGTGCTCGCGAAGCAGATCGGCGTGACCAATCTCTTTCTCGTCAGCATGGCGCTGTTCGAGCTCGCCGTGCTCTTCGTGGTGGCCTTTCCGGTGAAGGACGACGCGGGCCGCGCCGAAGCGGCGACGCGCGACAAGCCGATCGGCGGCAGCATCTGGGCGGGCTTCACCGGCGTGATGCGGTCGCCGTACCTGGTGGGCATCGCCGTGTTCATCGTGCTGTACGTGTTCGGGTCGTCCTTCCTGTACATCGCCCAGTCGCAGCTGGTGGGCGAAGCGTTTCCCGACCGCGCGTCGCGCACGGCGATGCTCGCGCGCATCGACGTGGCCGGCAACCTGCTCACCATCGTCATCCAGGCGTTCTTCACCGGGCGGATCATTCGCTGGCTCGGCCTGGCCGTGTCGCTCACCGTGCTGCCGCTCATCACGATGGCCGGCTTCGGCACGCTCGCCGCCGCCCCGGTGTTCGCCACGGTGGCGGTGTTCGTCGTCGTCCGACGCGGCGTCAACTACGCGCTCATGAATCCGGCCATGGAGGCGCTCTACACCGTCGTCTCGCGCGAGGACAAGTACAAGGCCAAGTCGTTCATCGAGACGTTCGTCTATCGCGGCGGCGACCAGGTCGCCGCGTGGGCGTACGCCGGCCTCGCCGCGCTCGGACTCAGCCTGGTGGGCGTGTCGCTGGCCGCGGTACCGATGTCGGCCGTCTGGATCGGGCTGGGGCTCTGGCTCGGCCGCCGCCAGTCGAGCATGGCCGGTGAATCGGCGGACGCCCGCCCCGCGGCGGTCGCGGTATGACGATGCTCGACGATCTCCGCGCCGCGGTGCGCGAGCGGTATCGCATCGAGCGCGAGCTCGGGCGCGGCGGCATGGGCGCGGTGTACCTGGCGCGCGACGTCAGGCTCGATCGCCCGGTGGCCATCAAGGTGCTGCCCGCGGAGTACGCCAGCCAGCCGTCGCTCCGCGAGCGGTTTCTCCGGGAGACGCGCACCGCCGCCGGCTTCTCGCATCCCAACATCGTGCCCGTGTACGCGGTGGAGGAGTCCGCCGACCTCCTCGCCTACGTGATGGGCTTCGTGGAAGGCGAGAGCCTCACGGATCGCGTGAAGCGCGCCGGCCCCCTCTCGGTGCGCGAGACGGTGCGGCTGCTCCAGGACGTGGCGTACGCGCTCGCCTACGCCCACGGGCGCGGCGTGGTTCACCGCGACATCAAGCCCGACAACATCATGATCGAGCGCGCCACGGGCCGCGCGCTGGTGATGGACTTTGGCGTGGCGCGCGCCATCGCCGAGGCGCCCGCCGGCGCGCCGGGCCTCACGCGGGTCGGCGAGGTGGTGGGCACGCCCGAGTACATGAGTCCCGAGCAGGCCACCGCCGAGCCGCTGGATGGGCGCAGCGACATCTACTCGCTGGGCCTGGTGGCGTATTTCGCCGTCACGGGGAAGATCGCGGTGGGTGGCGATTCCGCGGCGCGAATCCTGGCGCGGCAGCTCACGGAGCCTCTCCCATCCGTGCTCGCCCACCGCCCCGACCTCCCGCCCGCGCTCGCCGAGGCCATCGAGCGGTGCGCGAACAAGGAGCCCGAGGCGCGTTTTCCGAGCGCGGAGGCGCTCGTCGAAGCGCTCGACCTGGCGCAGCTGGCGACGCCCGAGATTCCGCTGCCGCTCCGGCTGTTCGCGCAGGAGCTGGGCACGCTGTCGATGGTGCTGGTGGGCGGCGGCCTCATTGCGTGGGTGTTGTGGCAAGCGAACGCGAAGCAGGAGTTCGTCAACCTCGACACGCTGCTGCCGCTCCTGATGCTGGCGGGCGTGCTGTTCACGCGCGTGCTCCAGACGCTGAGCGAAGCGCGGCGCCTGGCCCGCGCCGGCTTCTCAGCGGCCGACATTCGCAAGGGGTTGTGGGCGGTGGTGGAAGAGCGCGCGCAGCGCCGCGCGCAGCTCGCGTCGGACCCGGGGAAAG
>JADMIO011827276.1_pt1 | contig 12853 bp, 10 predicted proteins | sample 8958161 | NCBI WGS metagenome assembly JADMIO01 (sample SAMN16585339, study PRJNA669376) | soil metagenome | isolation source: Crop rotation soil | place: USA: Cullars Rotation, Alabama | collected 2011 | reverse complement strand
CCGCCCCGCCACCACCCGCCCATCCGCGGAAACCCCCGCCACATCCGACAGCGTCACATCCCCCAGGCTCAACCCCGCCGCCACCGCGACCGACTGCAGCGTCCGCAGCCCATGCGTTGCATCCCATACCCACGCGCCGCACGACCCATCACCCACCACCACCCGCCCGTCAGCGCTCACCGCCTGGGCATACCCGGTCGTGCCGCACGACCCCAGGAGCTGCACACCCCCAGCTGCCGAGTGCCGGAACGGGCGCGTCTCCCCATTCTCATTCAGCTGACTCCCCACCGTCACCGCCCCATCCGCCGACACATCCAGGTACCACGCATCCTGCCACGGCGCCGCCGCGGGCGGCAGCGCCTGCGGCGCACCGCCGTTCACCCACTTCGTCGGCACATAGAAAACCTCGCCCGAAGGCCCATACCCCCGCCCATCGCGGTACGAGAACCCAACAGCCGTAGCCCCATCACCCGACACCGCCGTCGCGCTCGACCACACCATCCCCGCGCTGTGATCCAGCGCCACCCACGGCTGCGCCCCGCTCTTGTAGTACCCGTGCGACGACATCCCGCCCACCATCGCATCACCGCTGAAGCTCACGTCGTACAGCGAACTGCCCGTGCCGATGTGGTAGCCATACCCCACCGCGCCCCACCGGAACCCATAGTCGTTCGCGCTCCCAACCGCCACCGAAGCATCCGCATTGAGCGCGTTCCCGACCACCAGCGCGTTGGGCGCGGGCCGCGCGATCGCCTGAAACCCGGTCGCGGCGGACCACAAGAAACCGTTGTAGTACACCGCCGTCCCGGACTGATAGAAGTACCCGATGACGGTCAGCCCGTCCGCGGAAATCCCCCGCACATACATGTCGCTCTGCCCAGCCGGCATATCGACCAGCGTGATCGAAGTCTGCCCCGCGGCGACCCCCGCCAACCCAGCCACGACCAGCACGCTCAGCTTCATATCCAACCCCCTTCAACTCAGCCCTGCACCAGCCTACTCAACTATGGCCCTCCATCAACTCACTTTGCATGCTCTTCATCTTTTCTTGGCCTTCCTCTGTGCATCTCTGTGAGCTCTTGTGGTGAAACCCAGAACAGGCACACGAGCACCCTAACCCCTAGGCCGCAGCGAAAACCGCTCCCCCTCCACCACCAGCTCCACCCTGTCAGCCATCCCCCGCCGCGTCAGCGCCGCACGCACCGCCCGCGCGGCACACTCCCGCTGCACCCCCTGCTTCCCCACCGAAATGCTCCCAGCATGATGCCGGTACACATACAGGGGCTTCAAGAGGTGCTCAACCTCCCCCACCTCCGACACCTTCAAGCACACGTCATAATCCACCGCCGCGGCCAGCGACACATCAAACCCAGCCGTCCGCTCATACGCACTCCTCCGCATCAACCGGAAGTGCATCGTCATGAAGTCCGTCAACAGCCCATCCCTGCTGTACGGGATCGCACACCGTGCCCCTAACCCCTTGATCTTCCCCTCCTCCATGATCAAGTGGTCCGTGTACACCATCGCCAGCCGCGGCCGCGCCTCCATCACCGCCACCGTCTCCTCCACCGCCGTCTGCACGAGCAGGTCATCACTATCCACCTGCCCCACAAACTCCCCCGCGGCCGCCCCAAACCCCTCCCGCAGCGTCGCCGCCACCCCCCGATGCGGCATCCGCAGGACCCGCACCCTCGAATCCATGGTGGCCAGTTTCTCCAGCAAATCCAGGGTCCCATCCGTGGACCCGTCATCGCACAGCAGCACCTCAAGCCCTTTGTACGACTGAGTCAGCACGCTCCGCACCGCGGCCTCCACCGTCGAGGCCCGGTCATAGCACGCCATCACAATGGAAACCCGCGCCCCCATACCTCAGGACGATAGTGACACAACCGTGCCACCGACTTCGCGTACCAAAGACCCAGTTCCAAGCTCCAGCACACCCCGCGAAGTCGGTGTCTTCGAACGACTCACGAAGAAGGTTCACGATAGAGAACACGGAGACACACAGAGGAAGACTCAGCCAGGCTCGGATCAGGCCGAACTCTTACTCTTCAACCCCGTTCCCAGGTCTTCTCCGCGAAACTCCGCTTCTTCCGCCAACTCCGCGTTAACGCCTTTTCCGCCTCCGTGTTCTCCGTGGTGAACCTCTTCTTCCAGCCCGCGAACACCAGAACCTCCCCTATAGTCCTCTCCAACCTTCCGGAGACCCTCACTCATGGCAGAACGTCACTTCGACATGGTCGTCATCGGCGGCGGCCCCGCCGGCTACGTCGGCGCCATCCGCGCTGCTCAGCTCGGCTACAAGGTCGCCTGCGTCGAACGCGCCAAGCTCGGCGGCGTCTGCCTCAACTGGGGCTGCATCCCCTCCAAGGCCCTCCTCACCAACGCCGAGCTGATGGAAAAGCTCGCCCACCCCGAGGTCTTCGGCCTCAAGCTCGACGGCCCTGTCGGCGTTGACTGGGACAAGGTCATCGGCCGCTCCCGCGATGTCGCCAACAAGCTCAACAAGGGCATCGGCTTCCTCCTCAACAAGAACAAGATCACCCACATCGTCGGCAGCGCGAAAGTCCTCAACGGCAAGAACGGCCCCGGCGGCAAGTGCCGCATCGAAGTCGCCGAGTGCGCCGTCCAGGAAGAACTGACCTCCGCCCCCGCCAAGCCCGGCAAGGTCCTCGAGACCATCACCGCCGACCACGTCCTCATCGCCACCGGCACCGTCGCCCGCGATCTCCCCTTTGCCCGCTTCGACGGCGACAAGATCTGGGGCGCCCGCGAGGCCATGTACAACAAGGCCTGCCCCAAGAAGCTCATCGTCGTCGGCTCCGGCGCGATCGGCATGGAGTTCGCCTACTTCTACAAGCAGATGGGCACGCAGGTCACCGTCGTCGAAATGCTCGACACCATCCTCCCCGTCGAGGACAAGGACGTCTCCGAGGGCATGGCCCGCCTCTACAAGAAGCAGGGCTACGATATCCGCACCGGCACCACCACCACCGCAATCGAGAAGACCGCCACCGGCGTCAAGGTCACCGTCGCCCCCGTCGTCAACGGCAAGGCCGACGAGTCCAAGAAGGAAACCCTCGAGGCCGACAAGGTCCTCCTCGCCATCGGCGTCGCCGCCCGCACCGACGGCCTCTTCGACGACAAGCTCGGCCTCAAGACCGAGAAGGGCTGGATCGTCACCGACTACAAGCCCGGCATCACCAAGGCCGAGCCCATCACCTACGCCACCAACATCCCCGGCCTCTACGCCGTGGGCGATGTCATCGGCCCACCCTGCCTCGCCCACAAGGCCATGGAAGAAGCCGTCACCTGCGTCGAGCGCATCGCCTACAAGGACAAGAAGGCCAAGCACGACCCCTACCCCATCGACTACACCATCATCCCCGGCTGCACCTACTGCCAGCCCCAGGTCGCCTCCGTCGGCTTCACCGAGCAGAAGCTCATCGCTGAGGGCAAGGTCAAGGGCAAGGACTACGAGGTCGGCAAGCTCCCCTTCCAGTCCCACGGCAAGGCCATCGCCGCCGCGCACACCGACGGCTTCGTCAAGATCATCCGCGGCCTGCCCCGAGGCGAAATCCTCGGCGCCCACATCATGGGCGACGCCGCCACCGAGCTCATCGCCGAACTCTCCCTAGCACGCCGCCTCGAAGCCACCACCGAAGAGCTCATCGCCACCATCCACGCCCACCCCACCATGCACGAAGCCGTCCACGAGGCTGCGTTGGCCGCAGAGGCCCGCGCGATCCACACCTGACATTCTTCAGGCCGAAGCAGGGATTTGCATGTTCAGGCGGCTCCCGCGGTTCGGACAGCGCGTCGGACGGTGTGAAGGAGGAGCTTGGCGCCCACCCAAAGACGGACTCGCTGGAGTCCGCGGACAAAGCCAGGGAGTGGTCCGAGCCCGCCTCCGCTGCAGCACAGTGTGCCGAGATAGCGCTCGATGGCGTCGCGTCTGGCGAAGAGCCGAAGGCCTTCGGCGGTGCCGGGAGCTTCCAGCAGTTCGATGGCACGGCGACGTCCGGGCGATTGATTCGGTCCGATCGCGTCCTTGGTGCGCATCCGTTGTGTGAGCAGGCGGAGTCCGCAGGCGTCGGCCAGGTTGTGCAGGCGGTTGGAGTCGTACTGCTTGTCGCCCAGGAGCCATCGATCGTTCCCCGCGGAGCGTGCCGCGGCGGGGATGAGCTCCTCCGCGACGACCTGCTCGGCGACGTTCATGGGTTCGACTTTCCACGCGTGGACACGGGCGTTTTCGTCAATGATGAGGTAGAGCTTGTACCCCCACGCGAATCCGCCGCAGGCCCGGCCGTTGCCGGCTTCGCGATCGGTGGTGTAGCCACCGACGGGCAGCGGCTTGGCGTCGATGATGATCGGGGCGTCTGGCCCGGGCGCCGCCGCGAGCCGCACACGCAGGCGTTCGAGCAGAGCAAGGAATGACGGCGAGCGGAGCCTGCGGCTCATGGTGGCCGGGGACGGACGCGACTTGATCCGCATGCAGCACGGCCAGTTCCGCGGATCGGTTGCCCAGCGAATCGGCCGGTCGTGCAGGACCGCCCACAGCAGGGTCAATAGGATGACCTGATCGTTGAACAGACGCTGCCGCTGTGCATGCCCGATAGCCGCCGATCCGACGGCCGCCGCCAGCCAAGACCAAAGTTCGCGCTCCATGTTTGTCTCCTTTGGCGAGGAAGCACAAGCATGGACGCGAACCGCGCCGGGCGCAAGTCGTTACGATCAAAAGCGCAAATCCCTGCGAAGGCCTGGACGTTCATAGCCGGGGCGTGGAGCGAGTCTTCGAGCGACACCCCCGGACCACGCCGCCGCGCACTCAGGACCCCGAAGGGGTCCTCGTAGCCACGCCCACACTCGCGCCACGCCGCATCCACCGATATCCTCTCACCCGATGGACGCAGCCGGCCTCATCTGCATTTCCCCGTTCGTCGCAGGCGTCGCGGGCTACGTCTACTTCATCTTCACCCACCATCCACCACGTGCCCGAGTTTACGAGTGGGCCGAGAAGCAGGGCCTCACCGTTGTATCTCTCGAGAGTGGAGAGAAGTTCTCAAACGAGGACTACGCCTATCGCGTGATGCTCAGACGATGGAGCAGTCCCGCGGGGCCGACCGTCTACAACGCAGTCTTCCGTGACCCAGAGCGCCGCACCTGCCAGGCGCGCGTGTGGTTCGAAGGCTGGACGACCATCAAGTGCGTCTTCGACACGGAATGGACGCCTGAGGTCTACCGCCGCCAACCGTCCGATCCCTTCTAAATCCCCCTGCGGACTCCCACTCCATTCACGCATCTACGGGTAGCCCATCCGGAGCACGCCCATGCGCCTCCTCTCCCTCCTCACTGCCCTCCTCCTCTTCACCACCGCCACCCTCGCCGGCGACCAACCCTGGCTCGACGAGTTCCCCACCCCCGACAAGGTCGTCGCCGCCATCAAGTCCGCCAACAAGAACGACGCCGCGGCACAGCAAGTCGCCGCCCTCGACTACGTCTCCAGCCTCGCCCTCTACATGGGCGGCGCCACCAACAAGCTCGGCGCCACCCCCACGCGCGAGCTCACGGCCCAGGAAAAGACGCTGACCGGCTCCTACACCACCAAGGCCGAGCAGATCCGCCAGGCCGCCCTCAAGTCCATCGACGGTGACTTCAAGGGCACACCCCTCCCCTCCGACGCCGCCTTCACCGCGCCCATGAAGCGCTACGCCGCGGACGGCCGCTTCCAGTCCGCCATCTACAACGCCGTCATGCTCAAGACCTGGCGCGACTCCTACGGCCCCACGCTCCTCCAAAAGGAAAAGGACCGCGTCCAGCGCGAAAAGGACGAAGCCGCCGCGAAGGTCGCCGCAGACCGCAAGGCCGCGGCCGACAAAGCAGCCGCCGACAAGGCCAAGCTCCTCGCCGATCGCCAAGCCGCGGCGGACAAACTCGCCGCAGACCGCAAAGCCGCCGCCGACAAGGTCGCCGCGGACAAGGCCGAAGCCCAGGCCAAGAAGGACGAAGAGGCCCGCCAGAAGGCCGCCGCCGAGGCCGAGCGCACCCGCATCGCCCAAACCCCAGAAGTCCCACCAACCTTCGCCACCGCCGACAAGCCCAGCTTTTCCTCACAACCCTGGCTCGAAGAGTTCCCCTCCGCCGACCGCGTCCTCGCCGAGATCAAGGGCGCCGACCACATCGACACCCCCGCCCGCCAGCAGGCCGCGCTCTTCATCCTCACCCGCTTCCACGCCCAGCTCGCCATCGCCAACGGCCAGGACCCCAACGTCCAGTCTGACGCCACCAACTACGTGATCAAGCCCTACATCACCGCCACCCAGTGGCTCGATCAGTCCACGATGCGCCGCCTCGACGGCCTCCTCACCGACCAGCAGCGCACCTCGATGGCCCCCGCCTCCAAGCCCAGCAACAAGTACACCACCCTCGCCCAGCAGCTCCACTCCGACACCGCCCTCGACTCCCAGGTCCGCAAGCAGTTCTTCTCCGACGCCTTCCTCGCCAAGTGGATGGGCACCATCACCAAGTTCCAGCAGGACCAGCAGGCCAAGCAGGCCGCGGCCTTCAAAGCCCAGCAGGACAAGGTCGAATCCTCAAAGACCGCCGGCAAGATCGCCAACGCCGCCCTCTTCATCCCCATCGCCGGCGTCCTCGGCGCACTCGGCGTCTTCGGCATCCTCCGCGGCTGGCGCCGCCCCCGCCTCGGCAGCCCCGACCTCCTCGACCTCGAATCCTCCCGCTTCCGCCTCTCCTCCATCGCCGGCCTCATGCACGGTCAGCGCGACCGCACCAGCACGCACACCCACGTCTCAACCTCCACCAACGTCTCCTCCAGCCCCTACGTCCCCAGCTCCACCTCCACCAACGTCAGCGTCTCCACCACGCACCACAAGAGCTTCTTCCTGAGAGGCCACGATGGCAAGGAATACCCCTTCCAGACCACCGACTGGGACGTCCCCATGGACGAGGGCCAGATCATGACCGCCGTCTGGTACCACAAGCGCAAGGACACCGGCGTCGATCAGGGCGGCCAAACGATGATGCTGATCAACCACGCCAGCGACCTGCACTACACCAAGCAGCCGCTCATCCGCTACATCGTCAAGCCCAACAAGTGGCCCGTCCTCGCCATCTGCGGCGGCTGCGCAGCGCTCGACCACGCCCTTGGCATCGGCCTCTTCACCATGCTCGGCGTCCTCTTCTTCATCGCCTACTTCATCGTCCGTCTCTTCGCCATCCGCTCCCGCATGAAGGAGTTCATCGGCACCTTCTGCCCCGCCATCCACACCGAGCTCTCCCGCCGACTCAGCGGCCCGCTCGTCGAAGCCAAGAACGACATCCCCGCGCTCCAGCAGTGAACATCCCGCGGCATAGGATGCAGATATGAACAAGCCGCTGATCGCCGTCTCCCTGCTCGCCCTCATCGCCGTCGGTTGCGAGGAGAAGAAGCCCGCCGCTCCCACCGCCCCAACCGCGCCCAAGACCGGCGCCTCGCTCCCCGCCCTCCCCGACACGAAGACCACCGCCGACATCACCGCCGACGCCAAGGAGAAGACCGCCGCGGCTCTCAGCGCCAGCCTCGACGCCGCGAAGGCCCAGCTCGATGATCTCGGCACCCGCATCAAGGCCGCGGCGGAAGACAAGAAGCCCGCGATGCAGGCCGCGTGGAACTCGCTCAAGGAGCAGTACGACGGCCTCACCACCAAACTCGCCGAGATCAAGAACAGCCCCAAGTGGCAGGAAATGGCGAGCGAGGCCAGGACCAAGGTCGACGCGCTGAAGACCTCCATCGCCGACACCGTCGCCAAGTGGGCCAAGTAAGCAGCCTTCCGCCTACACCTGATACCCCACAATGCCCCGGTGCCCGCTCCGGTAAATCGACTCCGGCGCGAGCTTCGCGGCCAGGTCGCGCACCGCGCACACCAGCGGGTTCGCCCACTGCCCGATCTGCCCCAGCCGCCACGACTGGCGTGTCACCATCGCCGTGCGGGCAAACCGCTCGTGCTCGTACGCGCGGAGGGCCTCGGCCGGCTCACGCCGGTCGCGGGCCGCGTCGGCGAGGTAACGGGCAAGGACGATTGAGTCCTCGATCGCCATGCACGCCCCCTGCCCAAGGTTTGGCGTCGGCGCATGCGCGGCGTCCCCCGCAAGCGTGACACGCCCCACGCCCCAACGGCGCGTGGGAATACGGTCGTAGACGTCCGTACGGCTGATCGCCTCATCCGGCGTCTGGCGGATCAACGTCGTCACTGTGTCGAACCAGCCATGGAAAAAGTGCATCAGCTCGCGCTTCGCATCCGCGTCCTGTCCGCCCGCGTCCGTGTTCCGCGTCGCCCACCAGTACACCCGGCCACCGCCGATGCGCGTGATGCCGAAGCGCTGGCCGCGACCCCAGACTTCGACCGCTTGACCACTGCGCCACTCTGACTCTGGGAACGGCAGCACCGCCCGCCAGCACGTATACCCGCTGTACCGCGGCTCTTCCTTGCCCAGCGCGATGGTGCGCACCGTCGACCGCTCGCCATCCGCGCCGATCAGCACGGTGCCCGAGTCAAACCGCCCGCGAGCCGTGTGCAACCGCGCCGACAGGTGATCATGGTGGACAGCCTCGACGGGAGCGTCATAGCGGACGATGCCCTCATCCAAATCGGACAGCAGCACATCCAGCAGTTCGCGCCGGTGGATCACAATGCTGGGGAAACCCAGCTCCTTGTCCGCCGCGGCCACATCGTGGGTCGAGATCGTCTTGCCGTGCCAGTTCACGAGCGTGGCCGTATGGATGATGTCACCCCGCTCGATGGCCTTGCGTGCCAGGTTCAGCTTGGAAAGCGCGGCGATGGCGTTGCCCCACACCGACACGCCCGCGTCCACCTCATAAGGGGCCGAGGAGCGTTCGTAGACGTGAACGCTGAGGCCTTCCTTGCGGAGTGCTGTCGCGGCGGCGGCCCCCGCGATACCGCCGCCGACGATCAGTGCCTTGAAGTCGTCCATCACAGGCAAACTACGCCCCTGGGTTGAGGGGCCGGTGAAGGAGGTGTGGGAGGGGGTGAAAGTCGCCTCAGAACCGGGGTTTGTGTGGTGTGCCGCTATAGTTGGCCCCAATCTTCTGGAGCTTCGATCATGGCGGATGCAAACCCGGTGAAGTCGATGGATTCGATCATGTCGCTGTGCAAGCGGCGCGGCTTCATCTACCAGGCCAGCGAGATCTACGGCGGCATCAACGGCTTCTGGGACTACGGCCCGCTGGGCGCCCAGCTCAAGAAGAACCTGCGCGAGGCGTGGTGGCAGGACATGATCATGAACCCGTGCTGGGGACGCAAGGGTCCCAACGGCGAGCGCGTGCGATGCGTGCCGGTGGAGACGCGCATCATCCAGCACCCAAAGGTCTGGGAAGCCAGCGGCCACGTGGGCGGGTTCAACGATCCGATGGTGGACTGTAAGGCATGCAAAGCTCGCTTCCGGGCGGACCATATGTGGGTTGCTGGTTTCGCTGATCTTGGAAAGGCGGAGGGTGTCAACGAGCGCTTCCCCGAGTTCCCACTCGCGTTGTATGAAGAGGCGAAGGCCAGCGGCAATCCTGCCAAGATCATGGAAGCAGTCAAGGAAATGCGAACGGTGCATCGTTTGGATGCAATGCTCAAAGAGGACTTCCAAAAACCCCGCTTCTTCAAGACGGCGGTTGGAGGCTCGTTGAATGAAGCGGCAGAGCAGTTGAACTTGTCCAAACGGGAAGCAAAGGCATTCATCACGCCCGTTGTTGCTTGGGCCGGTTCCTTGGCGGATTTCCGGTCGATTGTTGGTGAAGGTGCGCCATGTCCTAACTGCGGTGAAGCGAACAGCCTCACCGAGCCGCGTCAGTTCAACCTGATGTTCAAGACCATCGTCGGCGCGCTCGGCACCGAGGACGACAAGGCCTACCTTCGCCCCGAGACCGCGCAGGGCATCTTCGTCCAGTTCAAGAACGTCGTCGACACCACGCGCGTCAAGGTGCCCTTCGGCATCGGCAACACCGGCACCAGCTTCCGCAACGAGGTCACGCCCCGCAACTTCACCTTCCGCTCCCGCGAGTTCGACCAGGCCGAGCTTGAGTTCTTCTGCCACCCCAGCGAGTCGCAGGAGTGGTACAAGTTCTGGCGCGACTTCCGCATGGAGTGGTGGCAGTCCATCGGGCTCAAGAGCGAGAACCTGATCCTGCGCGAGCACGCCAAGGACGAGCTGTCGCACTACTCGGTGGGAACGAGCGACGTCGAGTACCGCTTCCCCTTCACCGCCCCCGGCTACGGCGAGCTCGAGGGCATCGCCCACCGCGGCGACTACGACCTCAAGCAGCACCAGGAGCACAGCCGCCAGAAGCTCGAGTACTTCGACACCACCCGCGGCGAGATCCTCCCCAACGGCGGCAAGAAGGGCGAAAAGTACCTCCCCCACTGCATCGAACCCGCCGCGGGCCTGGACCGTGGCGTGCTCGCGCTTTTGTGCGAGGCGTACACGCGGGATGAGTCGCGGCCGAGCCCGGAGTTCCTGAAGCTGCACCCAAGGATCGCGCCCGTCAAGGCCGCGGTGTTCCCGCTGGTGGATAAGGATGGGATGCCGGAGGTTGCGGAGAAGCTGTACGACGAACTGGCGGCGAAGTATGGGAAGGTTGGGTTCATCGAGACCGACGCGAAGCAGTCGATCGGTAAGCGTTACGCCAGAATGGACGAAGCCGGCTGCCCCTTCTGCTTCACCGTTGACGGCCAAACCCTGACGGACCAGACGGTCACGGTCCGCGACCGCGACGCCGGCGGGCAGGAGCGCATCGGGATCGCCAACGTGAGCGCGTACCTGGCTGAGAAGCTTGGGGTCTGACGTGCAGTATGCAGCCCGCCCCAATATGCAGCCCGACCGTAAGGGAGGGCTTCGAATACCAGCAACGTCGACAAGCACGGCCAACCCGCGCTCATGGCACTTGCACCAGGCATGAGCAGGGCGACCGAAGCCCTTCCTTACGGTCGGGCTACATATCGCTACGCTGACACCATGTACAGCGAGCCGCTCGCCTACTTCATCAGCTTTCGCACGTACGGCACATGGCTGCACGGCGATGAGCGAGGGTCGGTGGATCGAAGGCACAACGGCTTTGGATCGCCGCTGCTTCAGGTCTCTGATGAGCGTGTGCGCTGGGAAGAGGCCTCGCTGAAGGACCCACCGGTTGAGTTCGGCGTCGAGCAGCGTGAAGTCGTTGATCGCACGATACGCGAGGTGTGCGCGCACAAGGGTTGGGCACCGCACGCCATCAATGTCCGGACGAACCACGTGCACGCAGTTGTCACAGCGCCGAAGCCTCCAGAGTTTGTCATGAACGCGTTCAAGGCGTGGGCGACGCGACGCTTGGTTGAGGCGGCGCTGATCGCACGAGGATCTCGCGTGTGGTCCCGGCATGGCAGCACCGTGTATCTCTTCAAACCGGAGAACTTCCAGGAGAAGTGCCGGTATGTGCTGGAGGGGCAGTAGTGCTTGTCGTGCGTGCACGGTGTGACGAAGCCCTCCCTTACGGTCGGGCTGCATATTGGTGGCGGACATGAGCCGCGTGCGGCTGGTGATGGTGCCTGGGTTGGGCGGCGACCACCAGATGTTTGGTGAGCAGCGGAAGGTGTTTCCGTTCTTGGAAGTGCCTGAGCGCATCGCGGCGGTGCGCGGTGAGTCTTTGCGTGCGTATGCGTTGCGGCTGGCTGGGACGATTGATCCGGCGGGGCCGATGGTGCTGTGCGGGGCTTCGCTGGGTGGGATGCTGGCGCTGGAGATGGCGGGGGTTCTGCGGCCGCGGTGCGTGGTGCTGATGGGGAGTTGCCGGTCTCCCGCGGCGATCAAGCCTTGGCTGCGCGTGGTGGCGCGGCTGGGCGCGATGACGCCGGCGGGGCTGGGTGCGCGGTTTAAGTCGTTGGCGATGGCCGCGGGGTGGCTGCTGGGACCGATCGGGTTCGCGGAGCGGCGTGTGGTGGTGAAGATGGCACGGACAGCATCGGTGGAGTTTGTGCTGTGGGGCTTGGGCGTGATCCCGCGCTGGGAAGGTGTTGAACATGTGGATGTGCCGGTGGTGATGGTGCACGGGCGCGCGGACCGCATCATCCGGGCGTCGCGCGTCAAGGCGGATGTGATGGTGGAAGACGCGGGGCACCTGGTGAACATGTCGCACGCGGGTGAGGTGAACAGGGTGATTGAGGAGTGGCTCGGGAGTTAGTCGCGCGGTTATGACGGCGCGTCGGTGGCATGGGCAAGCCGGCTTTGGCTTGCCCGTGGTTGGGTGCGCTGAGGTACGTCGCTCCACGGGCAAGCCCAGGGCGGCTTGCCCATGCCACGGAGCTAGATGTACTTGGGTCGTGGGACTGGGGGAGGGATGGTGATGTTCTCTAAGGACCAGCGGGCGGGGAACTGGTTGAACGGTTGTTCGTAGACGAAGTGGAAGGTGAGGTTGAAGACTTTGCGGGTGAGGTTGGGGTTGTCGTACTCGCTGAACTCGATGTGCTTGGTGGCGGAGAGGATGACGCGGGTCCTGGGCCAGGTGAGGCCGTTGGGGTTCTCGGTGGTGCCGAGGGATGGGAGCAGCGTGTCGTCGGCTGGTGGTGTTGACGTGATCTGGCAGGGCTGGATGTGGAGGTTGGGCTCAAGGGCGCTGCACTTGAGGAAGTTGGTCTGCTCGAGTGACTGGATGAACTTCTTCTTGAGCTGGCCGGTTTTGATGGTGAAGGCGGCGGTGTCGTAGAGGCGTTTGTAGAGCTCGTCGAGGTCGTTGGCGGGGTCCTTCTGGAGGCCGTGGAGGAGGGCTTCGATGAGGTAGTCGGGGCTGGAGTCGATGGGTGGGGGATCGGGAAAG
>JADMIO011852116.1_pt1 | contig 12854 bp, 15 predicted proteins | sample 8958161 | NCBI WGS metagenome assembly JADMIO01 (sample SAMN16585339, study PRJNA669376) | soil metagenome | isolation source: Crop rotation soil | place: USA: Cullars Rotation, Alabama | collected 2011 | reverse complement strand
CAGCGTGTCGGCACTGACGTTCTGCGCCCCACATACGACTTCCCGCAGAGTGCCACCGCCGGCGTCAACCTTGGTCAGCCAAAGATGATCCGAGTTCGGATGACGCTTCACCTCGACCACACGACCTACCACGACATCGCGCAAGTCGTCGCGCAACGAGACGACATCGTCGACGGTTGCGCACCGGGACGTCAGCAGATCGCGCAGCTCGGTCGGCGTCAGCTGGAACGGGACGAACGCTTTTAACCACTCGTACGAAGCGTTCATCGCGAGATCTGATAAAGGAACCGCACATCGGAGTCGTAGAGAATCCGAATGTCGGGGATGTCGTACCGCAGCATCGCGATGCGCGCAGGGCCCATCCCGAATGCCCAGCCAGTGTACTTGTCCGCGTCGAGACCGGCGGCGTTGATCACGGATGGATGCACCATGCCCGAGCCGAGTATCTCCATCCAGCCGGTGCCCTTGCAGCTGGCGCAACCGGAGCCGTGACAGAGCTGGCACTCGACGTCCATTTCTGCGGACGGCTCGGTGAACGGGAAGTAGCTGGGACGAAAACGCGTTTTGGTTTTGCCGAAGAAGCGATTGGCGAAATGCGTCAGCGTTGCCTTGAGATCGACGAAGCTGACGCCCTCGTCGATCGCCAGACCTTCGATCTGGGCGAACATCGGAGCGTGCGAAGCATCGAAGAAGTCACGGCGATACGCGTTTCCCGGACTAAGGATGCGAATCGGCGGCTTGTACTTCTGCATCGTGCGGATCTGCACCGGCGAAGTGTGCGTACGGAGCAGCACGCTTTCGCTCAGGTACAGCGTGTCGTGCAGATCGAGGGCTGGATGATCCGGCGGGAAATTGAGCGCCGTGAAGTTGTACCACTCGGTCTCAGCTTCGGGGCCCATCGCGATGGTGAAGCCGAGCTCGCGGAAAATGTCTTCAATTTCCTCGATGACGAGCGTGACCGGATGCTTCGAGCCGAGCCATTGGCGACGGGCGGGCATCGTGAGATCGACGCTCTTCTTCGACGAGCTCGCCGCGTCCAGCTGTCGCCGGCGTTCATCGAGCGCAGCCTCCAGCTTCTGCTTGACGGCGTTGATCAGTGATCCACCTTCGCGCAGATCGGCCGGCGACAGCGACGGCAGCTGCTTGAACAGCTCCGGCAGGCGGCCCGACTTTCTGCCGAGCAGCGTGGTGCGCGCTTCCTCGAGCAGAGTCGTCGTCGTGGCGGCGTCAATCAGCTTCTCGCCGTCAGTAGCAATCGCAGTGACTTGTTGCTGGAATTCAGAAAGAGTCACGTAGAGTCAGCGTACGGGTGAGCGCGGCTGCGGAAAAACAAAAGGACTCTACCGCGCGGTTTTCAGATTAGCGCCGGTAGAGTCCTTTTTGAATCCTTGCGAGAAGTTACGCGGCGTCCAGGGCTGATCTCGCCTGTTCGGCGAGAGCGGTAAACGCTTCCGAATCGTTGATCGCCAAATCCGAAAGGATTTTGCGGTCAATCTCGATGCCTGCCTTCTTGAGGCCGCTCATGAAGACCGAGTACGACATTCCGTTCTGGTGCGCGCCCGCGTTGATACGGATGATCCAGAGTTTGCGGAAATCGCGCTTCTTGTTCTTGCGATCGCGGTACGCGTACTTCCAGCCGCGCTCGACGTTCTCCTTGGCTGGTCTCCAAAGTTTGCTGCGGGCGCCGAAGGCACCGCGCGCAGCTTTCATTACCTGTTTCTTGCGCTTGAGTCGCGCGACGTTTGATCTAACGCGTGGCATTGTTGATTCCTCTAAGCCTGCAGCAGGCGCTTCAGATGCTTCGTCTCGCCTGAAGTGTGGATGTCAGATGGCCGACGGAGACGACGCTTTCTCTTCGACGTCTTCTTCGTCAGGATGTGGCTCTTGAACGCTCTATAGCGTTTGATCTTTCCGGAGCCGGTGATCTTGAAACGTTTTCTGGCTCCTTTGTGAGCCTTCATTTTGGGCATTGCTTTTTCCTTTATGTCGGTCGCGTCTACTTCGGCGCGAGAATCATCGTCATGAACTTCCCTTCGAATTTCGCGTCCGTCTCGATTTTCGAGACATCGGACAACTCCTGAGCGACGCGCGTCACTACCTGTCGACCCAGCTCGGGGTGGGCGATCTGCCTGCCCCTGAACATCAGCGTGATCTTGACCTTGTTCCCTTCCTGAATGAACTCCCGCGCGTGGCGGGTCTTCGTCATGAAGTCGTGCTCTTCGATGCCGGGCCGGAACTTCACTTCCTTGAGGTGAATCACGTGCTGCTTTTTCTTCGCCTGGCGGGCCATCTTGGCCTGCTCGAACTTGAACTTCCCGTAGTCCATAATGCGGGCAACGGGCGGCCTCGCCATTGGTGCTACTTCGACCAGATCCAAGCCCTGCTCGATTGCTGCAGCGAGCGCGGTTTCAACATCCATGATGCCGAGCTGTGCTCCGTCGGCGGCGATTACTCTGATCGGACTGATGCGGATCTGTTTGTTGACGCGAACGCGCTTTGTAGTGTCCTGGATACGTCCCTCTTCGATACTGGAAAACAAAAACGCGGACCCAATTCTGGAGTCCGCGCGGCGACACTGAGTCCTATCCGGACTCACTGTCTTGGCATGAACTCCTGCAGCTCGCCTCGGGAGAACGAGGGCCAGAGGGTGGAGCAGTCCGCCCGGACCGCCCGCTTATCGCATTGTGAGGACGGAAGATAGCTGGCAATGGTTACTGTTTCAAGTCGGATTTCCGCAGACCGAGGGTTGCGGACCAACGGCATCGATAATCGCGGACTGATTGAGAACGAGAACGAGGACAACCGCAGGAGCGAGGACCGATGTCTTCCAGTGGTCCTCAGTCCGGTGGTCCAGTCCCCGTTCTAGTTCGCAATTAGTCCGCGATTGTCGCTGCCCTTAGTCCGTAATACGCAGTCTGCACAAATCCCGCTTCCCGGTCCCGCCGTGGCTCTCTAGATTCGGCGAATGACGAAGAACGCCATTGGTGGCCGCGCTGAAAAGCGTATACCCGTGGATGGAATCGGCGGCGTTTTCCTGTACGCCAACGATGCGAAGGCGCTGTCCAACTGGTACGCCCACCACTTCGGCATGCGCATCGAAACCTACGAGGACGGCAAGGTTTACGGCACGGAATTCAAGTACCGTCGGTTGAGCGACTCATCCAAAATCGACTCCACCGTCTTCTCGATATCGCAAGCGAAAACACCATTGCCCGCCGAGCGTAGTGAGTGCGTCGTGAACTATCGCGTTCGCGATCTCGTTGCCTTCCTCGCGCAGCTCAAGGCAGACGGGGTCGAGGTCGAGAAGACGGAGGACTATGACTACGGACGGTTCGCGTGGATACGGGATCCGGAGGGGAACAAGATTGAGCTGTACCAACCTCTCAACTAAGAATTGCGGACCTTAAAAGCGAACTACCTCGCTATTAGCTGATGGCTGCACGCTGACAGCTGACCGCTGCGGGCGACGGGACAGACCTTCGTCGCCTTCTTCGTTTACAACACGCTTTTCCTCGGAATGGTCGCGGCCTGTCCCGTCGCTTGCAGCGCTAAGCGGTCAGCGTGTAGCTATCAGCGCTTAGCGAAGCAGTTAGCAGTTCAGTCCGCAGTTTTGACCAGCCGGTACGCGCGCCCGTCGTGCTCAACCCGCCCCCACGCATTCGTGGCATCGTGCTCGAAAATGAGCAGCCACTTCTCATCCATCGCCTGTTTGAGAATGCGGCGCTTTGTCTCGAGAGTAACGAGCGGCTCGACGTCGTAGCCCATGATCCACGGTAGAGGGAGGTGGGCGGCGGTGGGGACGAGGTCGCCGAGGTAGAAGGCGCGCTGGCCGGCGGACTCGATCAGGATGCTTTGGTGGAAAGGAGTGTGGCCGGGAGTTGGAATCACGCGCACACCCTTCACGATCTCCTTCTCGCGGGTGACGAACTCCATTTTTCCGGCCGCTTCCACCGGGGTGAAGTTGCGCTCGAAGTAGCTGGCGGCGGTGCGCTCGTTGGTGTGGGTCGCGTAGTCGTACTCGCCACGCTTCACGATATAGGTCGCGTTCGGAAAGCTGATCTCGACCTTGCCGTTCTTGCCGAGTCGGGTGTTGCCGCCTGCATGATCGAAGTGAAGGTGGGTATTGATCACCATCACAATGTCAGCCGGCCGCACGCCAATCTGTGCCAGTCCGTCTTCGAGCCTGGTCAAACCATCTGCGCCGTCGTTCTCGAGACCGTAGATGTTTCTGAATTTCTCGTCTTCCTTGTTGCCGGCGCCGGTGTCGATCAAAATCAGACCGGACGGATGCTCGATGAGCAGACAGCGCATCCCCATCTGAATGCGATTGCGCTCGTCAGACGTGATCTGCTTTTCCCACAGCGGCTTTGGGACGACGCCAAACATCGCGCCGCCGTCGAGTTTTTGACCGCCGGCCTGAATTGCGTGGACGGTAAGCGCGCCGATCTTGCGGCGCTCGACCAGCGGAGTTGGTGCTGTCATGCGGTGGTATCTCTAGTGACAGAAGTCGGCATCGCCGGAGGCCGGCGTTTTCGTTTCTTGCCGGAGCGAGCGCCGAGCAGTTTCTGTAGATCGCTCCACGTTTCACAGCCGCGATCGTCGAGGTCGCGCATCATCTTTACCAGGCATTTCGCTGTTGCGATGGCATCGCCGCCCGCTCGGTGGCGATTGTGAATCCTCACGCCGTAATAGCGGGCAATGTGGTCGAGCGAGCGACGCGACAGCTGCGGGAGAACTTTGCGCGCGATCTTCACCGTGCAAAGTTTGCGACCGCGCAGTTGGTGCCCGGTCGCGCGCGAGATCTCCTTAGTGAGGAAATTCCAGTCGAAGGTCGCGTTGTGCGCGACGAAGACATTCCCCTCCAGCACTCGCATTAGATCCGGCGCGACGACGTCGAACGTTGGTTTGTCGCGCACCATGTCCCAGGTGATATTGGTCAGCGCACTGATAAAAGGCGGTATTGGTCGCTCGGGATTGATCAGTGTCTCGAAAACTTCCGCGATTTCGCCGTTCCTTACGACAACCGCCGCCACTTCGGTGATGCGGTCGCCAAACCACAGACTGCCGCCCGTGGTCTCAGTGTCGACCACCACGTATGACAGAGAGCGGAGCCGGTCGCCGGATCCGGCGTCGGCGTACGACACCGACATCGGCTGGTCGGCGTTCTCCTCGTGCTTCCGTGCGCGACGGCGCTCGCTCTTGTTGACCGGAACGCTCGGCGTAAGCATCCACTTTCCGTCCGTCGTCCGCGCAAACTGCGGCCGGCCAGCAAACATCGCGTGCGCCATGTGCTCGGCCACGATGCGCGGCGCGCCTGGGAGCGCGCAGATGTAGCCAATTAGATCGACGACGTCCGCCGGACCGGATGACAGGTAATTCAGTGCGCGAGTGGTGAGCAGCGTGTCTTCCGGCTCGGTGTAAACGCCGCGCGTCAGCTCCACGGATCGTCTCGCGTGATTGGACATGTCATGCAGTGCGCGCCACCACCACCGCGCACGAGCTCACCACCATTGAAAGTGATCACGGCCCGATCGGTCGGTGACAGGCCATCTGGATTCGAAAGAAAATCCTTCGACGAGCACATTCTGAATCCAGCTTTCTCCAGTTCGCGAAGTGTCTGGCTGTTTCGCGTGTAGCCGGTAACGACACCCGGACGCAGCGCGGTGAAGTTGCAACCTGATGCCCACTGCTCACGATCCTGGACGATTCGGCGCGATCCGCCGCAAAGAATCGGCTCCATCGGCATTCCACAGTGCTTGAGCGCGGTGAACAGATCAGGTTGTTCCTTCATGTGCGTTTCACCTTTTCTCCAGTGGAGAATGGGCACGCGATAGGGACCGATGAAGTGCGGCGGATAAACGACGCACAGATCGCGATCGATGTGGGTGAAGATCATGTCGAGGTGAATCGCCGTCGGCTCTTCGGGCATCACCACTACGATCAGGTTAGTGACCTTGGTCTTCTGGAAGACGAGCGTCGCGAGTCCATCGATTCCAGCCGGACTCGAGCGTTCGCTGAAGCCAACCATCAGCACGTCTTCCCGTAGGGGATGCACGTCGCCACCCTCGAGGGTGTGGTTCAGTCGCCGCTCCACGGAACCGTCGTAAAGAATTCCCTCGTTAGCGAGCTTGGGATGGGACGTGAACAACGCCTTCATGATCAGCTCTTCCGTCCAGCGCGCGTGAAAGCGCATCGAGCCGATCATCATGTTCTGATTGATCGCCATCGCCGCATCGCGAGTGAAGAAAAGGTTCGGCAGTGGCGGGAGCGAGTAGCTGTATTCGTTGAGCGTGCGTGAGAGGGGCCCAGGCTCTTCTTCCCTGCCCTCGATCAGCATGTTGACGACTGCTTCGGGCGGAAGCTCGCGCAGCTCGGCGGCGAGTGGCTCGCTGGGCACGACTTCCAGTGTCTCGCGAATGATCAGCTCGCGCACCACGGGATCTGCGAGCACCTCGGTGAGCAGATCGCGGACGTGCAGCACGTCCGCGAACTTCTCGAGCACCTGGACGAACCGCCGGTGCTCCTTCTTGGCGACATCGACGTCGACGATGTCGTCGTAGAGGAACTCGGCGCGCGTGGTCGGCGTTACCGCCAGCAGTTCTTTGCCTGGGCAATGGACGAGCACAGTGCGGAGCGCACCTATTTCGGAGCTGACATGAACCGGCATAGCTCAAAATAGACGAACAGCACCTCCGAAGGAAAGGCGAAAGCCTCCAGACTCGCCACTGCTGAGGACTCGTGTTACGGACTAAGTGCATCGACAATCGCGGACTGATTGAGGGCGAGTACTAGGACCACTCCGAACCATCCCTCATCGTCATCAGTCCGGACTAGTCGTCGTCCTTGTTCTCGATCAGTCCGCGATTGTCGATGCCGTTGGTCCGTAACCAGTGTCCTCCCCTGCGAGGACTTGGACTTCCGTCCCTTCGCCGTCCAATTAGTTTGTGAAGTAATTCACAAGCCTCCTTTGAAGCGGATCGCGGAATCAACTGTCAGGCGCCTTTCGCTCTATCTGAGCTTTCTCGAAGGGATCGAGCGCCAGGGAGCGAAAACCATTTCGAGCGATGAGCTCGCCCGGCTCGGGGGGACGACCTCGGCGCAGGTGCGCAAAGACCTTTCGCTCTTCGGCTCCTTCGGCAAGCGCGGACTCGGCTACTCCGTGCCCGAGCTGTCGGGCAAGCTGCGCGAGATTCTTGGACTCGAGAAACAATGGCGGGTCGTAATAATTGGCGCCGGCAAAATCGGCGCTGCCCTCGCCCGCTACCGCGGATTCGCCGAGCGCGGGTTCCTCGTCACCGCGGTCTATGACGCCGATGAGACGAAAATCGGCAAACGCTGGGAATCGTTGACCGTGCGACCGGTCACCGATTTGGAGAAGGATGCTGCCAAGCAGGAGTTCGACATCGCCGTCGTGGCAACTCCGGCGGAGAACGCGCAGACGGTCGTGAAGCAGATCGTGCGCGCGGGCATCAAGGCAATTTTGAATTTCGCACCGATTCAGCTGGCGGTTCCAAACGATGTCACTGTGCGGACGGTGAACATGGCGATGGAGCTCGAGGGGCTGTCCTTTGCGCTTGCCAATCGAGGAGAGTGAGGACGGCGGACTTTAGAAGCGAACGACTTCGCTGTAAGCTGATAGCAGCAGGCTAGTAGCTATCGGCTGCAGGCGACGGGACACACCTCCGTCGCATTCTGACCCACATCTCGCTTTTCCTCACGATGGTCGCGATCCGTCTGGTCGTAGGCAGCCAACAGCTATCAGCCTGCTGCCATCAGCTACCAGCGAGGTAGTTCGCCGTTCAGTTCGCAGTCAACAACCCGAACAATCGCGCGAACCTCTCCGGGCTAACAACCTCCGGCCTCGCAGTCGGGTCAATCGCCGCCAACTCCAGAAGCCCGCTCGATTGCTCGGCCGACAGTCCTCGCACCGATCGAAGGACGCGCACCATCTGCTTCCGCCTTTGCCCGAACGCGGCTTGCACGAAAGTCCGGAAGCCCGCGAGTGATTCGGCGCGCACGATCGGCTGCGGAAGCGGGGTCAGCCGCACCACAGCGGATTCGACTTTTGGTGGCGGCTTGAATGCGCTCGCGGGCACCCGCAGCACCTGCTCGACGCGGGCGACAACGGCGATGTTCACGGACAACGCGCCATAGTCCTCGTCGCCGGCCGACGCCGCCATTCGCTCGGCGACTTCGCGCTGCACGAGAAAAACAGACCGGCGCGCCATCGGCGGCTCCAGTGCTTTGAACACGATTGGCGTCGTGATGTAGTAAGGCACATTGCCGATCAGGAGAAAATCGTCGCCGGCCAGAGCACGCGCATCGGTCTCCAGAAAATCTCCCTCCACAATCTCCACGTTGGAGCTGGACGGATACCGCTCGCGCAATTGCGCAGCGAGCGCGCGGTCGATCTCGACCGCAATCACCCTCCCCGCCCGCTGCGCGAGGATGTCCGTCAATGCCCCACGGCCTGGGCCGATTTCCAGAACAGTGTCGGTCGACGCCGGCGCGAGGGCGTCGACGATCGCGGTGAGTATGGTCGGGTCGGTGAGGAAGTGCTGGCCGAACTTCTTGAGGGCTGGTGGCTGTCGACCGCGGCCACCGGCCGCGCGCGGCACGCTCAGCTCCTCATCACCACCAGCGTGAGGTCGTCACGCCTCGGCACGGTTCGGGTGTGAACCTCCAGCATCTTGAACACGCGGTCGACGATCACCTGGGTGTCGTTCTCGCGATTCTCACGAATGAGGTCGAGCACGCGCTCCTCGCCGAGTCGCTCGTCGCGAGTGTTGCGCGCATCGCTGATGCCGTCGGTGAACAGCACGAGCAAATCCTTCTGCTTTACCCAGCTGAGCGATGCGGTCGCCGGCACGTCTTCCACCATGCCAAGCGGCGGATCACCGGCAGCGAGCCGCGTCACCGTTCCTTCCTGACTCACGACGAACGCGTGCGGATGACCGGTGTTGGCGTACGTGAGCTTGCCCTGCTCCGGATCGGCGACACCGTAGAACATCGAGATGAACATTTCCGTCGACTCGAGCTCTTCGCGCAATGATTTGAGCAGCGCGCCGAGTGTCTCGCCAGGATTGACGAAATTCTGGGCGTGGATGGCAGAGGCGCTCATCGCCAGCGCCATGATCAGAGCTGCGCGATAGCCGTGGCCCGATACGTCGCCGATCAGAATGCCAGTGCGCTTGTCGCGCAGCTTGAACAGCTGATAAAAGTCGCCACCGACGCTCTCTGCGGGAACGACGCGGGCTGTGACTTCAGCTTCCGGTGCAACAACGTCGGTCGCCGGCAGCAGCTTCATCTGCAGATCGTGCGCGAGGCTCATCTCCTGCAGCAGGCGCTGCCGATCGAGTGATGCGCTGACCAGTCGCGCATTCTGGATGGCGGTTCCGATTTGCGTAGCTATCGCCGTCACCAGCTTCTGGTCGCCCGCGCTGAAGGGCTGGCGTGAGCGGCGGTCCGCGAGATTCACCACTCCCAACGGCTGGCCGCCGCTCGGCGTCGTCCACATGATCGGCACTGACAGCATCTCGCCGCGACCGTATGGCGATTCGCTACCGAAAGTCACGCCTTTGCCGACGACGATCAGCGGATGCTGAGTGCGAAAGACCCGCGCGGAAACGCTGCTGGGGTCGTCGGCGCTGATCGGTGGAATCTTCTCCTTCGGCAATCCAAGCGCGGCGACCGCCTGCAGCGTATTGGTGCGCACGTCGTGAACGAGAATCGACGCGACGCGCGCGCCGACAGTCTCGGAGATTTCGGTGAGGATCGTTTGTGCCGCGTCTTCGAGTGTAACGGTACGGCCGAGGATTTCGCCGATAGTGTACAGGAGATTGATCTCCTCGTAACGCTCAGCCAATTCGGTCGCGGCGTGCTCGACTTCAAGCGCTGCCTGGGTGAACTGCGTCACCACCGGCATCAACAGCTTGATGTGTCGCTCTTCGGGCGAGAACGACGGATCGCACGGACCGACGGTCAGCCAGATCTTTTTGACCGACGGGACGCGAGTGACGAGCTGGGTTCCAAAGTTGGTCGGCACCGACTGACCGGGTTCCTCCGGCAGCACATCGGGCATCTGAACTTTTGGACTGGACCGCGCAATAATCGTCGGTGTGGAGCGACCATCGCTGCTTCCCCAGACCGCCGCTTCGCAATGCGTCCCTTCTCGGAACGCGGTCAGGACTGCTTCGAGCTCCTTCACCCTCGATGCAACGTCAACCGCACGACGTTGCCCTGATTTCTGAAGCTCTCCACTCGATCCATGAGCTGACGCATCAGAAAGAGCCCACGGCCCTCTTCCCTGGTGAGATTCTCTTCAGTGGTGCAGTCGACGGTGCACTTGTCGAGATCGAAGCCCGGCCCCTCGTCGACTATTTCGAATACCAGATCTTCGTCGCTGATGATGGCGCGGACGCGGACCTGTTTGCCGCCCGTCGCCTGATTGCCGCGCAGGATGGCGTTCGCCAGCGCTTCAGACAGCGCTACCGGAACGTTCAGCGAGCACTTGGTGGGTGAGAGCTTGAGCTCGCGGCAGCGCTGCCTCGCGAGCTCGACGACTCCTTCTATGTATTCGACGTCGCTCGGGATCTGGAGATCGAATGCGACGCGGGATTCCGCCATCTAAAAACTCTCTAGCGCGCGCTCCCGAGTGTCGGAGATCTGGAACAAGGTGTCCAGCTTGGTGAGCTCAAACAGCGTCTGGAGATCGTCGTTGAGATTAGCCAGACGCAACTCGCCGCCCTGTTCCCGAATCTTCTTCGACAATGAGACGAGCACGCCCAGTCCGGAGCTGTCGATATAGCCGGTCTGGCTGAAATCGATAAGGAACTTCTTTTCGCCCTTCTCGAGCTCATCGAGGACCTTCTGCTTCAACTCCTGGCGATTTCCGACAATAAGCTGCCCTTCAACATCTACCACTACGACCTCTCCCTGTTTCTTGATCGAGAAACTCATTCAGTTGATCTCCAAATGTTGATCAGGCCGCGCCGGTTGGCGTTCATCGCGCTTTTCCCGATTGGAGCACTGCGATCGCGGCCACGTTAATAATGTCGTCCCTCTCAGCGCCGCGCGAGAGATCAGCGACAGGACGAGCGAATCCCTGAAGAATCGGACCGAACGCCTGCGCCCCTCCGACGCGCTGTACCAGTTTGTACGCGATGTTTCCAGCATCGAGTGATGGAAACACCAAAACGTTGGCCCTTCCGGCTACCGGACTGGAAGGCGATTTCCGGGCGGCGACCGTGGGGGCCAGCGCCGCATCACCTTGCAATTCTCCGTCCACGACGAGATCGGGCGATCGTTGCCTGACAATCGCGACAGCTTCGCGCACGACGTCGACACTCTGACCGCGAGCGCTGCCGTGGGTGCTGAACGAGAGGAAAGCGATGCGCGGCTCGTCGCCGACGATTAGCTCGCGGTCGTGCGCCGCTGCAACAGCAATGTCGGCCAAATCCTCAGCAGTCGGGTACGGCACCACGGCGCAGTCAGTGAACGTCAGCACCTCGGCAATATCCCGCACAGATTTGGGAACCATGTAGAAGGCGCTGGACGCGATCCTCACACCGGGTGCCAGTCCGACGTTGCGGAGCGCGCTCCGCAAAACTTCAGCGGTGGTGTAGACCGCTCCCGCCACGCACGCATCGGCTTCGCCGGCCGCCACCATCTGGTGCGCCCGCTCGAGCGCCAGATTCTCTTCGGCGATAAGCGAAACCGTGGCCATGCCGGCGCGCTCGATCTCCTTCGCCGCGGCAAGCACCCGCTCATCGCCGCTCTCTGGAAAGACAACTCGCCGCTTCAGCGCTGCCGCGCGTGAGCGGAGACTTTCAACAAAGCTCACTTCGTGAATTTCTTCGCGAGCGCCCTGGCGACGGCCGGATGGACAAGCCCCTCGAGATTGCCGTGATGCATCGCCACTTCGCGGACGACGCTCGAGCTGATATAGGTCGTCTCGACCGACGGGACCATGAACACTGTCTCGAAGTTTTCCGACATGTGCCGATTCATCAGCGCCATTTGGAACTCATACTCGAAATCACTTACTGCCCGAAGGCCTCTGATGTTGAACTTGGCCCCGACCTTCCTGGCGAAGTCGACGAGCAGTCCCTCGAAGTGAGTCGCCTCGACGCATTTGTTGTTGGCGGTGACGGACTTGATCAGCTCGACTCGCTCCTGAGGCGTGAACAGCGCTTTCTTGGACGAGTTGACGGCTACGGCAACCACGAGATGATCAACGAACCGACAGCTGCGCTCGATCAAGTCCTCGTGCCCGCGCGTGATTGGATCGAAGCTGCCTGCGTAAATCGCTGTCGTTGCCAAGTCAGTCCTCGCTTCGGTAGAAGGTGATTGCGGTCGAGCCGTACTTTCTCGTGTCGCCACCGTCGGGCATCGCATCTCTCGCCGAGTGCTCGACGCTCAGCACCCGGCTAAAAGGTACTTCTTTCCAGCGCTCAGCCAACCGAAGGGCATCGCCGGTTGCGTACGGTGGATCGGCGAACGCAATGTCATATGCGCCAGCTTCCAACCCATCGATATAAGTGAGCGCGGATTTGCGATGGATGATCGCGAGATCCCTGGCGTCGAGGACCGCAATGTTTTCCTCGAGTGCGCGCAAGCTTTTTGGATCCTTCTCCACGAAATCGGCAGCGGCCGCGCCACGCGACAACGCCTCCAGACCAAGCGCGCCCGACCCGGCGTAAAGGTCCAGTACTCGGGCGTCGGGAATATCCAGTTGCAGAATGCTCATCCAGGCTTCACGGACGCGGTCGAGCGTCGGGCGAACAGCCAGACCTTTTGGTGCGCTGATTCTTCGACCTCGCCAGCGACCGGCGACTATGCGCAAGGCGGGAAAG
>JADMIO011020091.1_pt1 | contig 12854 bp, 15 predicted proteins | sample 8958161 | NCBI WGS metagenome assembly JADMIO01 (sample SAMN16585339, study PRJNA669376) | soil metagenome | isolation source: Crop rotation soil | place: USA: Cullars Rotation, Alabama | collected 2011 | reverse complement strand
CATTGCAAATCGCGATTCGTCACCCACATTTGGTTCATAAACTTGTGCTGGCTTCAACTATCTATAAAAGAGAGGGTATGCCACCCGGTTTTTTTGAGGGAATGCAAAACGCCAATCTTGATAATATGCCAAAGCCGCTGCAGGAAAGCTATCTTGAAGCCAATCCTGATCCCAAAGGATTGAAGACCATGTTTGACCGGGATGTTGCGCGAATGCTGGCATTTAAAGATATCAGCGATACGCTGATCCAAAAAATACAGGCACCTTCACTGGTTGTTAATGGATATTCCGAGGTAGTAAGCGCAGAACATGCTTTGTCATTATCCCGTACGCTTCCTCATGCTGAGCTAACCATCCTGCCTGGTGGACATGGCGATTATATCGGTGAAATATGCGCACCTTATAAGGAGAGTAAAATACCTGTTTTGTTCGTGGCGATCGTAGATGAGTTTTTGAAAAAACCTTGAAGGTTTTTGAATTTAATTTCTTGTCACCTGGAATAATTAGGTTGTCATCCTAAGCCTGTCGAAAGGCGCATTGTTAGGTTTGTCACAGGGGATGTATTTCATCTATAATTTTTGTTTGAGCGTCCTTCGACAAGCTCAGGAAGACAGGCTCAGGATGACAGGCTTAGGATAACAGGATTAGGATAACAGGTGCAGGATGACTGTTGCAGAATGACAGGCTGATTGCGCATGATTAGCAAACGGGCATGCATGAGGTTAAAAACAGTAAATTACTTCAGCACTTCCAACTCCTCTGCAATTTTCCCGTTCTCCCGAACAATCATTTTAGTTACCAGCTTTCCGTTCTTTATAAACTCAAATGTCAGGTCTCTTTCCTTTGAAAAGAAGAGATTTTCTTTTTCAGGGTAAATCAGGAATTTAGCTTCACCCGTTTTTAATACCAACAAATTGCTTCCTGTTTCTATTTCTATTATTCCTGATTGTGGTCCTTTGTATTTTCCCGTGTAGCCTGATAGGATAGAAGGGGTTAAAGCTATTTCCCTTTGTTTGTTTTCTTTTTTTGCAGGACCATGATCATAACTAAGCACCCTGGTCATTTTCCAGGAACCATCCTTTAGTATCCATAAATGCGTGAATTTCGCCTGGCCATCCAGCTGATCAGGTTTTCCTTTCTCAAGAATGTAAAATACATGTTCACCGGTAAGAATAGCGCCGTATATAACACCACTTTGTTTTAATGGATACACCTGGTAAGTTCCATCAACCACTTCTCTTCTTAAACGAAAACTAAAATCGGGTTTACATAAGTTTTTACTAAAACTCTCTATTAATGAGGCTGAGCCAAACGAAGGCCCACCCACATCGTGGTAAAATTCAACATCTTTAGAAAAGAATTCACTCATTTTTGCGGTATCGCAGGTATTATAGGTTTTCCAGAACAGGCTATCCCTTTGGAGTATGAGTTTTGTTAATTCAGTGTCATTCTTCTGGGCAAACAGGGGATGAGTTAAAATAAAGCAGGCTAAAAAATAACAATAAAATTTTACAATAGAAGGTTTCATGTTTCAGCTATTTAGAATAGAGTTAAAAGATAGCTGAAGTTGGTGAACAATGTTAACTGTTTTAATAACGGCAAACAAATTATATGAAGCGAATGTGATAAAAGGAAGATGCCCGGTACGAATGTTCAATTTTTCAACAATCAAAAAATAACGGATGGCAACATTGCTGCCATCCGTCGATATTATTGAAACTAACTGTGTTCGTCCCGGCTTTGGAAAATCTTCATATCCCTGGTGTTTTTCTGCACGGCAATAGCTGAAAATAAACTTAAGACGAATGACATGGCATAAAATCCTTTTTCACTTCTAAGTAATGTTGCATTCCATAATCCGACGGTTAACAACACAATTGACAAGATGGTACTGAACCAGGCGAGGCCATAATAAATGTTTGTAACCGGTATTCCTTCAATCTGGTCGCGCACCGCTTTTTGCACCGAGATAGCAGAGAAAAGGCCGAACATTAACACGGTAAAATAATAACCTTTTTCATTGAGTTCCATTTCTGCGTTCCATAATCCTATCAGGAATGCAATAACGCCGATAAACAAAGCAGCCCAGGAAGCTGCTATAAAAGCTGCAGAAGGTTGTTGGGGTTTGGGTTCCATATTTTTAAATTTGAAACCAAAACTAAAGGTTCAGGGATCTAGCAGTTTTGACTAAAGTCAAATTTGAAAGAAGAAATGTTAAAGCCGGCTTCGTATGCGGCTCAGCGTTTCCTGGCTGATGCCCAGGTAGGAAGCGATATAACCTAATGGCACTCTTTCAATAATATGTGGTGTTTGTTCTAAAAGGCTTTCATAGCGTTCAGTAGCCGTTTTGAATTGCGCGTTCACAAACCGTTCTTCCAATCGGATATAATATTTTTCATAGGCAATACGAACCAGCCTGTCAATTTCAGGGAATTGTTTAAAGAGTTTGTTGAGATTGTTTTTTGAAATAGACCATAAAATGCTGCCTTCGAGAAGTTGAATATTCTCTACTGCAGGTTGTTCAGTAATGAAACTATGAAATGATGTAACAAAGTCTTGTGCAAAACCAAACCAATGAGTAATTTCTTTACCATCGAGTATATAGTAGCCGCGTATAGCCCCCTGCTCGAGAAAATATAAGTGCCGGCAAATTTTTCCTTCTGTAACAAGGTAATCGTTTTTAGACAGCACCTGTTCCTCGAAACAATGGTAAAGAGCTTGCTCAGCTTCGCTACTTAGGAGAGAATAGTTTTTAATATGTTGCAATAGTTGCTGCAAATGCGGATGTTTTGATATTAGTAATAGAAGAATGATTTTTTTTCACCACAAAGAGCACAAAGAATTACACAAAGAGCACAAATCTATATTTGTGTTCTTTGTGAAAATACATGGTGTTCTTTGTCGTAAAAAAATTATTTTGGCAGGTAAATCTTATAGGTAGAAACAGATGTTTTGGAAGGTCCTTGTAAAACTTCACCGGTTTCTGCATCAACGATCATTTTTCCTGGTTGGATTCGTTTGAGTTTATCTTCACGACTCTTTTTTTGCTGGGTAAGTTCCTCTATTCTTTCATTGATGTTTTTCCATGTTCCATCGGTACTAAAATCATACCTGGTTGCAGCTTCGCAGTTTTCAATTTTGCTGCCGCTTGACGATTGAAATTTACCTTTATACTTTTCCAGTTCATCGCGAACGCTGCTGATGAATATACTGTCTTTCCTAAATCGTGATATAAATTCGTCCATCACGGTTAAAACTTCCGCTATTTCCAACACATTTCCATTTTCGATCACTTTTTCGATTGATTTTGCAACCAGGGAAGTAATTTCCGTTTTGGATAAGCCCTTGTTAAATACAGGCAGGAGCTGGGAGGAAGATGGTTTATTCGCCATATAACTTGGTTTTCAGGTATCGGGATATATTTTATCTGGATTTTTTTTAAGAAAGATTTGTTTAAAAAAGCAAAAACCCTCATCTTTGCCGTCCTTAAAAACGCATTTATAGCAATATAAATTGTTTTAGGATCGGTAGTTCAGTTGGTTAGAATGCTGCCCTGTCACGGCAGAGGTCGCGGGTTCGAGTCCCGTCCGGTCCGCTTAGTAAATATTAAAACCCGCTACAGTAGCGGGTTTTGTGTTTTTATAAAGTGACGCGGTGCAGGAGAAGGTGCAATTTTTATAGTGCCCAATTACTCCTGTCAAAAGGATCGGATTAATTTTTTCATGTACTGTCCTTTTCATCAGTCAATAGATAGCAACAATATTTGTAGATTCGAATTCCCCAAATGCATCTACGAAATCAGTGCATTATAAATTCCTTTTTATGAAGGCACTTTTGCTACTAATTTTTATTCCATTTATCTCCGAAGGTCAATCGGTTGAGCAAACACTATCGTATATAAATAATCAATTAAACGACAAGAGCAATAAGCCTTCCTATATTATGGTACATACTTTCGTAACTAATCAGAACCTTCTGTATGAACAAGGTAGGATGACTGATTATGCTTATTATGTGACCATTGAAAAAGGTCTTTTAAATATTAAACGATATTTATCGAAGTCGCGATCAACGGGTTACAATCCATCTACAAATCGTACTGGAGAAGAAAAATATACAGCAATTATTGAGGAACTATCAGTTCCAATTAAGGCGATAAATATTGATGATAATACAGGCTTCGAATATTTATGTAAAGGATTTAGCCCTTCTACATACTATTTATACTTAAAAGATAAGAATATAGACTATGTGACTAAGATTTCACGTGAATTAAGTTATACTGGACAGGAGCTACGTAAAAAGACCGAGAGGCTAAATAGTTGTGGAATACAGTTTTCAAATGACAATCTTCTTTGTGATAAGATACGGAACGCATTCACCCACTTGATAGTGGAAGCTTCTGCCGATCCCCGCTATAGCACATTAGATAATATTGTTGAAACCGACCCATTCGCAAATCCTACCAAGTCGGATTCTTTGGTAACAAACGGAATTAAGTCAAAAAATAGTAATTCAGTAGCTATGACTAAAAAGGGTGGTGTATATGAAGTTCCACTTGTAATTAACGGTGTACTAAAACTTAATTTTATAATTGATGCAGGGGCTTCAGATGTTTCCTTATCGCCCGATGTGGCATTGACATTAACTAAGACTGGGACTTTAACAGAGGCAGATTTTATAGAAACAGTTACCTATAAATTTGCAAACGGTAAAACTGAAAAAAGTGATGTTTATAATATTAGGGAGATTCAATTAGGGAATAAGAAAGTATTTAATGTTCGCGCATCGGTATCGAAATCGTTGAAAGCACCACTTTTGCTAGGTCAAAGTGTATTAAATAAGTTTGGAAAAGTAACGATTGACTACAAAAAGGGGGAAATTGTTTTTCAAGATTAGAACTTTTTATTTAGTTCTTGTAGGTTCATTCTGTAAGTTTCAAATGGGTGTACTGATAATTACGAGCAATAGAATTATTTTTCTTTTCCGAAAGTTCTTTCATCGAATTTGATTTTGTACTCTTCACCAATGAATGCGAGATGGCCAGTGCTCCCGAATGAACCATAGCCTAAGCGAAATGCACCATCTTTTATTTTGAGGTCACAGGTATCGAAACATACCCAAGATAAAAATAATAGTGTGTCTTCAAGTGCAGTCAGGTGAAATAGTCAAGACTTAATCTGACAGTTGGGATTAACTTTAAGTAACCACACTTATTAATCAATCCCAAAATGTCAGATTATGAATCAAGAATCTAAATTAATCAAATCCAAATTAGGATTACTCAATCTCGCCGAACATTTAGGTAACGTATCCCAGGCCTGTAAAGTAATGGGTTATAGTCGCGATAGCTTCTATCGCATTAAAGAGATGTACGACACAGGTGGCGAGTCAGCACTGCTGGAAATCAGTCGCAGCAAACCCATTTTGAAGAACAGAGTTGATCCTACAGTAGAAGCAGCTGTTGTAAAAATGGCCTATGATTATCCGGCCTTCGGTCAGCAAAGAGTGAGTAACGAACTGCGCAAGGAAGGCGTTTTTATCTCACCAGGTGGTGTTCGAAGTGTTTGGCAGCGACACGATCTGGAAGTCTTTGACAAGCGCTTAAAAGCCCTGGAAGCCCGTGTTGCACAGGAAGGTATTATTCTTACCGAAGCACAGCTCATTGCTATAGAACGCAAGAAAGAAAAGCGCGAAGCCTTCGGTGAAATAGAAACAGAACATCCTGGTTATCTCGGATCGCAGGACACTTATTATGTGGGCAATATCAAAGGCGTCGGCCGCATTTATCAGCAAACATTTATTGATACTTACACGCGTGTTGCTTTTGCTAAGCTCTACGAAAGTAAACATGCTATTACCTCTGCTGATTTACTCAATGACCGGGTATTGCCATTTTTTGAAGAACAGCAAATACCATTACTTAGGATCTTAACGGACAGAGGAACTGAATACAAAGGCAAACCTGAGCATCATGAATACGAACTATACCTCCAGATTGAAGGAATAGAGCATAGCAAAACCCAGGTTCGTCATCCACAAAGCAATGGCATCTGTGAACGACTCCATCGAACTATGCAGGAAGAATTTTATGCTGTCGCGTTCAGAAAAAAACTTTACACTAACATCGATGATTTACAACGCGATCTTGATCAATGGATGAAATATTACAATCTTGAAAGAACCCATAGCGGAAGATATTGTTATGGAAAAACACCGATGGAAACGTTTAACCAATTTCTTATCTTAGCAAGGCAAAAGTTAATAGGACAGGTTACGCCCGCAGCGTAAAAATATATCCTAACCCTATAAAACTAAAAATCCTTTACTGTCAGATTAAGTAGTGTCTATTACAAGTCAGGGCATGTTTCGGTTTAATTTCGCTGAAATACATTGGATATTTTCTGCTTCCGGTTTCTTTAATATCATATTTAATTTCTTGAGTAATTGGTTCGATTGAATAACTAACCCATGACGGTTTCGGGTGTACAAATTCATTCCGGCAATTAATTATTTCTTTTATATGATTGTATTTAGCGTCGCCCTGATCAAGAGTTTTATTTAGAAATTGACAAAACAAATTAAACTTTAAGAGAGTGTTTACTTTTTCTAGTTCAATATAGACATTCTGACCAAGATTTAAGCTTAACAGTAAAGCATTTGCAGCGGCCTCGATTGAATTTGCAATCATTAAGAATGTGTATCTACTAGCCATTTGAGCTACTAACGACTCTTCACTTGGAATAAAATCTGCATTTTCTTTTTTTATTTTTTGAAATAAGTTTAGTCCATGCCACAATGAATATATCGCCTCCAAAATATATTCATGATAGTTTGAAATTATCGTCTGGTCCTTTTTAGGTTGATTCATTTTTTATAAATCGTAAGTTGTAAGCAATATTAAACTAAGAATATTTATTACCAATTCTATTATTTAATCCTGATATGATGTACACTTTCCATTTTCAAAATAAATATATAGGTTATCATATACCCATTGTTCGTGAACTCCCCATGATCCGACACTTCTATTCACATCTTTAGGACTACCTAATGAAATCATTGCCATCTCGTCTGTCATACCAACCCATATATACCCTTTTCGTAATTTTTCATAAGTTGCCTTGCCATATTTTTTTATATATTTTTGTTCAAGCAAGGCATATTCCTTTTCAATTTGTTTAATTTTTCTATCCTGTTCTATTCTTGCTAATTCCCTTCGTCTCTCATTAGTAGCTTCTACAAAAGAATCTATTTCATTGCTTCTTTTTAACCAAATATCATTCATGTACCCGCAAATAGTATCAACGCAAACCCCAAAATAACCGTTATGATAATCCAAAATGGTAACCTCTCTATCTTTGTTCAAAGTCAATAATGCTTCATCCAAGGGTAGAGGGGCTTTTCTTAGTTTAGCGCCCTTTGTTGCGATACCCATTAAAGATTTGTTGTTAATTTTTCGAAGGTCTTGCTTTGAGCGAATTGATTCTATCAATAAATCAATACTTTTTATTGAATCGTTTAGTAAATTGACTTTATGTGCTAATTGACTTTTAATATTTTCCAGCTCCTTAATCTGCGGTGAATTTTCTTGACCGTTTGAAAAGAATGGTATAAAGAAAAAAATGATGGAAAATAATTTCATTTCTGCAAGTTGATCAGTTAAAGTCTGCATTAAGCCTAACTAGATTTACGAGTACTAGTTAATATCTAAATTAGTCTCTATTTATTTTCGCTAAAATACGACTAGCGTTGGATATTAATTGCATAGTCAATATTTCATAGATATGCCCTTGCGGCCCCCAACTCCACAATTCCTTCCCATTTAACATTTGCTCTTTTATAATTGTCCTTGGTGCATCATTCTCCTAACAACAATGCCTAACGCCTGGGTTATTTCCTTTTGCCAGTAAGTGTTAAGCTCTCCTTGTTTCAGTATCCAGTTCCACATTAGGTGTCCGGCACCTTGTGCAATCATTGCAGGCCGATCGCATTCAAATACTAACATCTTATTTTTTGCGTCTACCTGCCAAAGTTCGTATGCGGGTTGAATATCTATGCGTGTGGCTCTGAGTCTAATAACTTGGTTGGCGAAGGCGAGGTGAAAAGTGAATGTGAGAGTTTTCATAAATTAATTACACGATCAAAAATACTAAAAATATTAGCATTATCGACTTGGATAATTTATCTTTTGATTTCAATTGGGGCTGGTTAATTGTGGCTCGCAGAATTGCGTGTACTATGGCTTCACTAGTACCAGTAATGTCAACGCTATCCTGTTGCCACCTACCGTTTTGTGACAAGAATAAAGCGATGTCAGGCTCGCTATTTTCTAATGATTTGATATAATAGACTGGATGATTGTAGTAGTAGCTGACAGCTACCCATGCAATACCCAAGACTGGCAGATTTACGATAATTGTCGGTTGTCCATGATTCAATTTAAATCGCCTGGTCTATTTCAACAAAGTGAAATCACCCTTTTTGGGAGGGTTGTTTTCTTTCTGTATCTTCTGTGTCCCTAAACCTGCTTATATGAAAGTTTTTTTTACGCCGCAAAACCTGCAAAATATTCTGATCATTACATTGGGAATTTCAACTATTCTAGACATTTTCTATGAAAAAAAAGATTCAAATGGTAAATTAAAACTCTTTGCGAAAATTTGGCTCTTTATAATGATCCTTACTGTAGGTATATCTTTATACGTGAATATTGAAACAAACATCCAGTCACAACGTGATAAAGACGCCGATAACTTAAGTAAGTTAGCTACAGCCATTGATCATATTGAACAAAAATTAGATGCTGATACAATTAAAAAGAAGAATGATACAATAATTGTTATAACAAGGAATATTGAAGAAAAATCTGACCAATTAATTGACTACAATGTTTTGTCGGAAAAACAAAAATTTATCAATGCTAATAGGAAACTATATATTACATCTGAACTTATTAAAAATGCTCCTTCTAAGTTAGATTTTAACACACCTAGTACAGTTTCTAGAGATTCTGTTTTTGAAATCATGTCGCAATTAGTAAATTACTTAATTCAGTTAAATAGATCTGAAATTGATAATCCAGTACTATATAAATATCCATCATTAGCTAAAGTGTGGCAAGTTCATCTAGATAGCATGGTGACATATCAGTGGGTTGTAGATGGTTACGAAAGACCAGACAGTTATTGGATTAGAGAGCGAATTATAAAGATGAACCAAACTATAACAAGTGCACTCCTACAAAATGTCAACAAAGCAGATCGAAACCCTAATTTCATAATTACCGAGATTAGAAAAAATGCAAATCTTCCACCACTCTAGATAACTACGAAACTTAAGCGATTTGATAGTTTTGCTAAATTTGTAGGGCTTATACTGGCATTAGGCATTAATAGATGAACGCTTATCAATTAGAAATATTAATTGAACAATTTAAGGCTTTGAATAAGGATATGCCTGCCGGCTATCTAAAGCGGACACATCCTCCTTATGCGGATTATTTATTGACTACTGAAAAAAAGACAATTGGCATAGAACTAACGGAAGCATTCCAAAGCGAGGAATCTCAACGGGCGTCAATGACATCGTAAATTTACTTACCTTGTCTTGGAAGAATAGAGGAATGAACTACCTTTTATATTTTCTATTTCAATAAGTCTTTATCCAGAGCTAGGTGTCCCAAAAACAAATTTGTGAATCGGTTGTAAAAATATGTAAAAGGGAATTTTATCAACTTAAGAATTATGAGATGGGTGAAGTTACTAATATAGATTTTGATTTGTCAACTCTTGATGAATTTGGTAAGCAGCTTGTAGCCCGTAAAGGGTATCGAAAACTACCTTCTGGAATTGAAAGTATTGTAGTAGTTCGAGTGAACGAAACACCAGAATCATGGAATTCATGGAGTGAAGGTGCAATAGGAATTCCTTTTGGGCACGACCATTTAAAATCGATCTTAGATAGTAAAGAGCAATTATTAAAAAAATATCAATACTGCGATGAATTTTGGCTTGTGATTAAAGAAGGCAGTTATGCAGCCAGTTATTTTGGAAACATTGACTTAAAGCTGCCAATCGTTTCGGATTTAGATAAGGTTTTTCTATTAAGGAGCTCTGAAGGAGAGATTATTGAATTCAAATAGAACATCTATCTAAGTCCTTTTCATGTACATCTCATGTAACCCCTAAAAAAAATTAAATTATGGTTACTATTCACAATTACGATGATATAGTTGAACATCTTGAAAGATCATTCAAATATGGAACTCAAGGTAATAATAATTCTAGAGTAGCAGGGTTGCTATTTGCACGACCGAATAGCTTTACTAAGGAAGAAATTTTATCGGACATTAACTACTTTCACATTCGTTCTGGCAAATTCATAGATTTTTTCTTTATAGGATATCAACCAAAAGATGTTGATCCAAGTCTCCCAATAGTTGCATCTGTGGGAGGCGAAAAATGGTGTTTCGATGTTGTAAAATTTAATCAATTGCGAAATGACACCGAAAGTCTTACTAATTGGACGTATGGAGGTGGAGTTGAACTTGTGCTCTTTAACTCATTTTTAAGTACATCAAATAAAATTGAGCTTGATTTTTCAGACGCAGTTTGTATCGATTTGGTTGAGGCGAAAGGTGAAAGCCTTATTTCAGGAGTTGGCCATGTTTTTGAAAAGATATTCAAAATCGCAGAAAATATAACTACTAATAATCCATCCAAAGAAATGAGCTTAAAACTTACTGGCACTACTGGTAAAAAGTCGATTATTAATATTCTCTTCAATTTACTACCCGAATCGATAAGGCAAGAGACAAGAAAAATATTTTTGTTTGGAACGAGCAATTATAGTAGATAAATATACTCGAGATATATTGGCGATTTTATACTAGTTTGAGGTTTATTTTTATGTAGCTTTATGTTTAATGGAAGAGATGTTTATTCTGTTTGTAATTTCTTTCTGAGATTAATAAATTGATCATCTGGGTTAAGTTTGATTTTAGATATTTTTTTTTGAGCTTTAGTTTTCCAATCGACTTCTGTTTTAGAAATACAAGCCTCAAAAAAAGGGCTATCAGGATCCTCGACATTTAAAACTAAAACTCCATCATCCCCAATAAAATATCCATCAATTGCAAGAATGTGAACTTTACTAAAATAACGCACATTTATGACAACTTTTCCCTGTTTATCTAGGACGGTTAAACTAGAATCGGTATCAAAATAATTCAACATATTTTCTTTGTATAATGTCCAATGATTATATTGAATTACACCAACTGTTTCTTCCTTTTTTAGATCTTTAAATTCAACAGAGATATATAATCGATTTCTTGCAGCAGCAATTTTAAAAGCAAGAGTATCACAAGGAAATGATGGCTGATTTTTTTCGGAAAAGATGTTAATCCCTTTCGTTAGGTCTTCGGTGAAACAGTTTAATAAATATCTTCCCATTGAGACGATTACGGTAGGTTCAGAATCTATCCCTGAAATGTCTATTCCTCTAATTTTTGGAAATCGATATGTGGGTGTATCGAATTTAAATTGTAATAGCACTTCGGGATTTATATAAGCATTACTAGTTGGACCAAATGAAGGAATTCTAATTTTTAAATCACCTTCTACTTTTTTTTCTTGATCAAATTTTTCTTTTTGAGACACATTACGTTCTCGATATGTGTCAATACCCTTATAAATCCCCCCTATAGATCCACCAACTGACAAAAGAACTAAGAGCCATTTACCTAGTTTTTTGAAAAAATTTGGTTTAGGCGTTTCTGATTTGTTCGATTTATTTAAGTTGGTAGGGTCGCTTTGTAAAGTGCTTGATTTTTTGCTATTCCCGCGTCGTCCCATAGCCAAATCGTTTTTTTAGTTTAAAGGGGTTAATTAAAATTACAAAAAGCCAGTAGTTTTAAAAATCTGGATGGTCAAATGTCAATCTCCTAGAAAACGGCTTAATATTTTAATATTAGTATTACTTAGTTCAAATTTATAGGAAATAAGCTTTATCGCCTCTCAATTCTCCAAATTCCCTCTCACAATCCCCTCCGTCGCAATTATATCAGACCCCTTGCCATAAGCAATTGTGCATTCCAAGGTCATACGACGAGCATCGTCTATATAACTCTGTAAGGCTTGTACGTACTGTTTACACGCTGCTTTATTTGCAACGCCAATCTCCATAGCTTCTCGTAAGGAAGCTTGTGTTTGTTGGGCTTGCTGTATTGTTTTTAGCAGCGAGTTGAGAAATGCTTTTTGATTTTTGTTCATAGTTAATACCTCCATTTGGAATTTGCTTTTGTTTTACCCCATTTCGGTGGCGTCCACGATCTTCCACCATTCTGGTACTTATTGAATTCATTTGCAAAAGCACTGACAATAAAGTAGTCCGTCAAATCAGTTAGGTGGCCGTATTGCTGGTAACGGGCTTTAGTTTTAGGATCGGTTACAGAGTCCTTTACTTTACTGCCGTCCGGTGCTTCCTTTGTCATTATAAAATCAGTTATCGCCTCTTTGCAACTTGGGTCGATTGTAAATTTTATTCCGAACGTTTCTTTTTCCAGTATCGAATTAATAAATGAACCGCGCATTGCAACAGAAGGATTGCTTTTCAATACACGAATTTTGGGTTTGTATCTGTCCAAATAACCAAGGATAAGTGTAAAGAAATTGTGTCCTTTTTCCATCTTAGTGTCATCCTTTTGTGCGGTCGCATCCCCATATATAAAAACACCCGATGCATGGTCGAAGTATTTGCGGGAAAATGTATCGCAGATTGATTTTATCGTATTGTTTGGGCTTCGTCCTATCAATTCATCTATCATAAATATTTCATATCCCTTTATCTGA
>JADMIO010839017.1_pt1 | contig 12855 bp, 12 predicted proteins | sample 8958161 | NCBI WGS metagenome assembly JADMIO01 (sample SAMN16585339, study PRJNA669376) | soil metagenome | isolation source: Crop rotation soil | place: USA: Cullars Rotation, Alabama | collected 2011 | reverse complement strand
CTTTCCCCGGGCACGTTGCGGGCGCCGCGCCGTGCGGAGGCGCCCGCGGCCTCGGCGGCCCGGACGTCCGGTGAGCCGCCTCTCCTCGAGGTGGAAGGCATCAGCGTTCGCTTCGGCGCCGTGCACGCGCTCAGCCAGGTGAGCCTCGACGTCCGGCGGGGCGAGATCGTGGCGATCATCGGACCGAACGGGGCGGGCAAGACCACGCTCCTCAACGTCATCAGCGGGTTCTACCAGCCCTACGAGGGCCGCATCCTCTTCGAAGGCCGCGATCGCACGCACCTGCGCGCGCCCGACGTGGCCGCCCTCGGCCTCGCCCGGACCTTCCAGAACGTGGCCCTCTTCCGGGGCATGTCGGTGCTGGACAACATCATGACCGGGCGGCTCCTGAAGATGCGCGGGAGCTTCCTGTGGGAGGCGCTCTACTGGGGCCCCGCCCGGCGGCAGGAGCTCGAGCACCGGGCCTTCGTCGAGCGCATCATCGACTTCCTCGAGATCCAGGCGATCCGGAAGACGCCGGCCGGGCGGCTGCCGTACGGGCTCCAGAAGCGCGTGGAGCTGGCCCGCGCGCTGGCGGCCGAGCCGACCCTCCTCCTGCTGGACGAGCCGATGGCGGGCATGAACGTCGAGGAGAAGGAGGACATGTGCCGGTTCATCCTCGACGTCAACGACGAGTTCGGCACCACGATCGCCCTGATCGAGCACGACATGAGCGTCGTGATGGACATCTCCGACCGGGTGGCGGTGCTCGACTACGGGCGCAAGATCGCCGACGGCGTACCGGCCGAGGTGCGCGCCAATCCGGCGGTGATTCACGCGTATCTCGGGGTGGCCCACGAGTGATCCGCCGCGGGCGGAGCGTCCCCGCGTGACCCCGCGCGCTCGCGTCGGCGGAGCCGCGCGCTCCCGCGTCGCGGGGGAGGGCTAGCTCGTGGCGGAGGCCCTCCGCGCGGTCCTGGTGGCGCCCTTCGCCGACATGGCCGCCAACCCGGCGTTCCTGATCGAGGTGCTCCTCGGCGGGATCGCCTCCGGGCTCATGTACTCGCTGGTGGCGCTCGGGTTCGTCCTGATCTTCAAGGCCTCCGGCGTGTTCAACTTCGCCCAGGGCGCGCTCGTGCTGTTCTCGGCCCTGACGCTGGTCGGGCTCATGGAGCGCGGGGCGCCGGTGTGGCTGGCGATCGGGCTGACCATGCTCGTCATGGTGGTGCTCGCGTTCGCGATCGAGCGCGTGGTCCTGCGTCCGCTGGTCAACCAGGAAGCCATCATCCTGTTCATGGCGACCATCGGCCTGAACTTCTTCCTCGAGGGATTCGGGGAGATGGCCTGGGGCGCCAACGTCAAGAAGCTCGACATCGGCATTCCGGACACCTCGTTCGTCGTCCGAGGGGTCCTCGTGAACCGGCTCGAGCTCACCGCGGCGATCACCGCCGCCGTGCTGGTGACGATCCTGGCGGTGTTCTTCCAGCGGACGCGGATCGGCCGCGCCCTGCGGGCGGTGGCCGACGACCACGCTGCGGCGATGTCGGTCGGCATCCCGCTCAAGACGATCTGGGTGATCGTGTGGTCGGTGTCGGGCCTGGTCGCCCTGGCGGCCGGCGTCATGTGGGGCGCCAAGAGCGGTGTCCAGTTCTCGCTGTCCCTCATCGCGCTCAAGGCGCTGCCGGTCCTGATCCTCGGCGGATTCACCTCGGTGCCGGGCGCGATCGTGGGCGGCCTGATCATCGGCGTGGGCGAGAAGATGGGCGAGGTGTACTGGGGGCCGCTGGTGGGCGGCGCGATCGAGAACTGGTTCGCCTATGTGGTCGCGATGGCGTTCCTCGTCTTCCGGCCGCAGGGACTCTTCGGCGAGAAGATCATCGAAAGGGTCTAGCGCGTGATCTACCGCGAAGCGGGGCAGTTCAAGACCACCTACGCCAGCGACCAGGCGATCTTTCCCATCGTCCAGGACCGGTGGGTGGTGGGCCTCCTCGTTCTGGCGGCGGCCCTGGTGCCCCCGCTGGTCGCCAGCGACTACTGGCTCCAGGCGGTCCTCATCCCGTTCCTCGTCTACGCCCTGGCCGCGATCGGCCTGAATCTCCTCACGGGCTACGCCGGCCAGCTGTCGCTCGGCACCGGGGGGTTCATGGCGGTCGGCGCCTACTCGGCATTCAAGCTGACGACGGCGTTCCCGCGCGTCAGCATCCTGCTGGTCTTCCTGGCCGCCGGCGTGATCGCCGCGCTGGTCGGGCTGCTTTTCGGGCTGCCGAGCCTCCGGATCAAGGGCTTCTACCTCGCGGTCGCCACCCTGGCCGCGCAGTTCTTCCTCATCTGGCTCTTCAACAAGGTGCCGTGGTTCGTCAACTACGCCTCGTCGGGCACGATCACCGCGCCGAACCGGTCCGTGCTCGGCGTGCTGGTGACCGGACCGAACTCCGGCGCCCCCGCTCGGTACCTGATGGCGCTCGGGTTCATCGCGCTGCTGGCGCTCGCCGCCAAGAACCTCGTCCGGGGCCGCATCGGCCGGTCGTGGATGGCGATCCGGGACCGGGACATCGCGGCCGAGATCATCGGGGTACGGCCGCTCCGGACCAAGATGCTCGCCTTCGGCGTCAGCTCGTTCTACTGCGGCGTGGCGGGGGCCGAGCTCGTCTTCTTGTTCCTAGGAAGCGCGGAGACGCTGGCCTTCGACATCAACCAGTCGTTCCTGGTCCTCTTCATGATCATCATCGGGGGGCTGGGCTCGATCCTCGGCTCGTTCCTCGGCGCCGCCTTCATCATCCTCGTCCCGATCCTGCTCACGAACATCCCGCATTGGCTCGGGCTCGGGGTGTCGACGGCGCTGCAGAAAGAGATCGAGCTGATGGTCTTCGGGGGCCTGATCATCTTCTTCCTGATCGTCGAGCCGCACGGACTGGCGCGACTCTGGCAGATCGGCAAGGAGAAGCTGCGCATGTGGCCCTTTCCGCACTGAGGATGCAGAGCGCGCGTGCTAGGGTACGGGAGATGGCACCGGTGACGTGCCGGGGTCTCGGAGCCGAGGCGGCATTCCAGCCGCGGCGCGGCGGCCCAGCCGGGAGCCACGCGTGACCGGCAACGGGCGGCCGCTGCTGACTGTCAACAACATCGAGGTCATCTACGACCACGTGATCCTCGTCCTGAAGGGCGTGTCTCTCCACGTTCCGGAGGGCGGAATCGTGGCGCTCCTCGGGGCCAACGGCGCGGGCAAGAGCACGACGCTGAAGGCGATCTCGGGGCTGCTCCGGACCGAGCGCGGCGAGGTGACCAAGGGCGTGGTCGAGCTCCAGGGACAGCCGCTCCACCACCGAAACGCGTCCGACATCGTCAGGTCCGGCGTCGTCCAGGTGATGGAAGGCCGGCACGTCTTCGAGCACCTGACCGTGGAGGAGAACCTCCTGACCGGGGCCTACACGCGCCGGAACGCCCGGGAGGTCGCGGACGATCTCGCGCGCGTCTACCGCTACTTCCCGCGGCTCACGGAGCGGCGGACGGTGCGGGCCGGGTACGTCTCGGGCGGCGAGCAGCAGATGCTCGCGATCGGCCGCGCCCTCATGGCGCGCCCGCGGCTCATGCTTCTCGACGAGCCGTCCATGGGGCTGGCCCCGATGCTGGTCCAGGAGATCTTCAGCATCGTCGGCCGCCTGAATCGCGAGGAGAAGGTGGCCGTGCTGCTGGCCGAGCAGAACGCCGCCATGGCGCTCAACTTCGCCCAGTACGCCTACGTGATGGAGAGCGGCCGGATCGTGCTGGACGGCGACGCCAGGACCATCAGCGAGAACGAGGACGTGAAGGAGTTCTACCTGGGACTCTCCGGCGTCGGTAGCCGGAAGAGCTACCGGGACGTCAAGCACTACCGACGGCGAAAGCGCTGGCTGTCGTGACCGAGGACCGGACCATCTCCGTGACCCCAGGACGCTCGACCTCGACCTCCGGGTACACCATCACCCGCAACAAGGAGGCAGTGACCATGAGCTGGAGAGCCTTCCGGATCGGCATCCTGGCCCTCGCCATCGCGGCCGGGCCGCTTGCCACATTGGCCGCCGCCCAGGGCAACACGATCTTCATGCCGCTGCTGGTCTATCGGACCGGTCCCTACGCGCCCAGCGGTATCCCGATCGCGAACGCGGGCAGCGACTACTTCAATCTCCTCAACGAGCGCGACGGAGGGATCAACGGCGTCAAGATCGTCGTCGAGGAGTGCGAGACGCAGTACGACACCAAGCAGGGTGTGGAGTGCTACGAGCGCCTGAAGGGGAAGGGACCGCTGATCGTCAACCCGTACAGCACGGGCATCGCGTATCAGCTCGTCCCGAAGGCCGCCGTCGACAAGGTCGTCGTCCACTCGATGGGCTACGGCATGACGGCGTCCGCCGACGGCCGCTGGTTCCCCTGGGTATTCAACTTCCCGATGACCTACTGGAGCCAGGCCTCCGCCTTCGTCAAGTACGTCGGGTCGCAGGAAGGCGGGATGGACAAGCTGAAGGGGAAGAAGATCATCCACATCTTCCACAACAGCCCGTACGGGAAGGAAGCAAACCCGACGCTCGAGACGCTGGCGAAGCAGCTCGGGTTCGATCTCACGCTGCTCCCGGTCGACCACCCCGGGCAGGAGCAGAAGGCGACCTGGCTCCAGGTCCGCCGGATCAACCCGGACTGGATCTACATCTCCGGGTGGGGCGTGATGAACCAGGTCGCGGTGAAGGAAGCCGCGGCCCACGGCATGAAGATGGACCACGTGGTGGGGAACTGGTGGACGGGCACCGAGGCCGACGTCGTGCCGGCCGGCGACGGCGCCAAGGGCTACAAGTCGATGACCTTCACGGCGCCCGGTCACTACAGGGTCCACGACGACATCGTCCGGCTGCTCTACGACAAGGGGAAGGGGGCCGGCAAGAAAGAGGGCATCGGCGAGGTGCTGTACAACCGGATGCTCGTCAATGCGATGTTCAATAGCGAGGCCATCCGGACGGCCATGGCCAAGTACAACACCAAGTCACCCACCGCGGAGCAGGTGCGCTGGGGCTTCGAGAACCTCAACCTCACCGAGCAGCGTCTCGAGCAGCTCGGCATGAAGGGCCTCACGCGGCCGATCAAGGTCACGTGCGACAACCACGAAGGCGACGGCATGGCGATGGTGCAGCAGTGGGACGGCAAGAAGTGGACCATCGTCTCCGAGTGGATCGAGCCGATGCGTGAGGTGGTCCGCCCGAAGCTCGAGGAGGCGGCGATCGAGGAAGGCACGAAGCTTCAGTACACGAAGCGCGACTGCTCGAAGGAAGGCTAACCCCTCGCCGACGAGGCCACCCGCGGGCGGCACGCCCGCCCGCGGGGCCGGTCTCGCGCTCGAACCCGAACGAACGTCATGACGCGAAAAGACCGCCTGCGCGGCTACTACGATCGCAAGCGAGAGACCATGGGCGGGCGGGCGCGCCGCGCCTACCAGGAGACGTGGGTACGCGCGCTGGTGGCCCACGCCTGGCGGCGAGCGCCCGGCGTACGCCGCCGCCTGGAGGCGGCCGGGCTCCGGCCGGCCGCCGTGCGGACGCTCGCGGATCTCGCGCGTCTCCCCGTCGTGACAAAGGCAGCCATGCCGGACCTCCAGCGAGCGGCGCCGCCCTTCGGCGGCTTCTCCGCGTTGCGGCCCGGGGATGTGGGCTGGGTCTTCGTGTCGCCCGGGCCGATCTACGAGCCGTTCGCGCGCGGGGACTGGAGCCCGTGGCGCGCGGAGACGGCAGCGTACGCCGGAGGCTTCCGGCCGGGGGATGTCGTCATCAACACGTTCCTCTATCACTTGACGCCGGCCGCCCACCTCTTCGACCGGGGGCTCGCCCTGCTGGGCTGCACCGTCGTGCCGACCGGTCCCGGCAACGCCGAGGTGCAGGTCCGGACCATCCTCGACCTGGGAGTCACGGGCTACGTCGGCACGCCATCGTTCCTGCTGGCGATCCTGAAGCACGCCGACGAGAAGGGGCTGGGGCGCCTGCCACTCCAGGTCGCCCAGGTCGGAGCCGAGGCGTTGCCGCCGTCGCTCCGACGGGCCATCGAGACCGACCACGGCATCCTGACGCGGCAGAGCTTCGGAACGGCGGACCTCGGGATCGTCGCCTACGAGTGCCGGGAGGCCGACGGGATGCACGTGATGGAGGACGTCGTCCTCGAGATCTGTGATCCGGAGACCGGCGCGCCGCTCCCCGCCGGCGAGACGGGCGAGATCGTCTGCACGGTCAATCACCGCGCGTATCCCATGATCCGCTTCGGGACCGGCGACCTCTCGGCGGTCACCGAGGCGCCGTGCCCGTGCGGGCGGACCTCGCCCCGCATGCTCGGCTGGCGGGGCCGCGTGGACGAGGTGACCAAGGTCCGGGGGATGTTCGTCTACCCGCGCCAGGCCGACGAGATCACCGCGCGCGTGCCGGGGGTGTCGCGCTGGCAGGTGGTGGTGACTCGCGACGCCCACCAGGACGGGCTCGAGTTCCAGGTCGAGCTCGCGCCGGGGGCCGCCGCGGAGGCGGTGAGCGCGGCCCTGGTCGACGCCATCCGGGACGTGATGAAGCTCCGCGGCGAGGTGCGTATCGTCGCCGCCGGAACGATTCCGCCGGGCGCCAAGAAGATAGACGACCGCCGGACGTGGGAGTGACGACCCCCGGCCGACATGCGACCATGTGGCGCGCTGCGCGTCCGATCACGCGCCGGACGGCGCTCGCCGCGGCGCTGGGGCTCACCGCCAGCCTCTCGTCGGTCGCCGCGGCGGCCGTCCCTCCGGTCGATATGACCGAGGTGCGTCGCCTCGCGCGGGAACCCGTCGAGACGATCTTCTCCGGCGTGCCGATCGATCGCATTTCCGACCAGGACTACCAGCAGCGGGTGAACGGCAGTCCGCGACCGGTCGTCGTGGTGTTCTACGCGAGCCAGGACGAGAAGTCCCGCAACCTTGCGACGCTGGCACGCTACCTGGCGCTCGAGTTCGGCGGGGTGATCAGTTTCTACGGCTATCGGGTGGCGACGGGCGCCACCGTCGAGCGCCAGGCACTGGGCACGCTGCAGAGGCAGTACGGGGTGAAGCAGATCCCAGCGACGCTGTTCTACGACAACGACCGGGGCAAGATCGAGCTCGAGAAGACGGACTACTCGGTGCCGACCATGGTCGAGTATCGGACCCCGAGTCTCCTGTTCTGGCGAACGTACCACCGGGCCATTCGCGACTTCATCCAGAAGAGCATCCTCGACTGAGGGGCGTCGCCGTGAGCGACCGGACCGAGACCTTCGAGCAGCTGCTCCGACTCGAGCCGGGCCGGACCGCCCTGCTCGTCGTCGACATGCAGCGGGGCTTCCTGGACCCGGGGGCCGCGATGGAAGTGCCCGAGGCCCGGGCCATCGTGCCGGTCGTCGCCGATCTGATCGCGCGGTTTCGCGCGTCCCGCCTACCCGTGGCCTTCAGCCAGTTCGTGTACTCGTCCGCGGCGCCGCTGCTCGTGGGGGATCTCCATCCCGAGCACCGGCCGGCGGCGCCCGGTGCGGCCACGGGCTTCGGCCGGCCCTCGTCGTCCTGCCTCGAGGGAGATCCGAGCGTGGAGGTGGTGACGGCGCTCGCGCCCGCGCCGGGCGAGCTCGCCGTCCGGAAGCACTGGTACGACGCGTTCGCGGGCACGCCGCTGGACGGCGCGCTGCGGGCGCGCGGCGTCCGCTCGCTGGTCGTGACGGGCACGATGACCGACATCTGCGTCCTCGCCACCGTCGTGGGCGCGTTCAACCATGAGTACCGCGTGACCGTCGTCGAGGACGGGGTCGCGACCCTCTGGCCGGAGATCCAGCGCGCGACGCTCGACATCATCCGCCGCGCCTACGGGCGCGTGGTGCCGGCCAAGGTCGTCGCGAACGAGATCGCCGGCTGGTGAGTAGCGTCGCGTCAGGCTTGCGCTGGGCACCCGGCCTGTGGAGTATAGAGCCACCCGGACCCGTCCATCTCACGGCCGAGATTCCCACCCTAGCAGGGAGGAGCCGACCATGACGGAGCGCTGGCAGAGCGAATCGTGGGCCCAGGACATGTGGTGGAGCGGCAAGACGACCCGGCGCCGCTTTCTCGGACTCACCGCCGGTGCGGCGGGCGCCATGGGGGCGACGATGCTGGTTCCCGCCCCCTGGCGCGAGGCTTTCGGCCAGGCCAAGCCCTTCAAGATGGGCACGCTCCAGCCTCTGTCTGGCGTCGCGGCGGCCGGCGGCAAGACCGCGCTGGTCGGCGTGCAGATGGCCGTCGATCGGATCAACAAGAGCGGCGGGATCAGTGGCCGGCCGATCGAGCTGCTCGTCGCCGACTACGAGTCGAAGCCGGACGTCGGACGGCGCAAGGCCGAGAAGCTCGTGGTCGACGATCAGATCGATGCTCACGCGGGCGGCTATCTGTCGAATGTGTGCCTTGCCTGCATGCCGGTCTACGAGGAGAACAAGATCGTCAACATGATCACGGTGTGCCTCGACACCACGATCACGACGACCAAGTGCAGCCGCTACACCTTCCGGCCGTTCGACTACGCGCCGGCACAGGCTGTCGCCGCGGCGCCGTACTTGGTGAACAAGATCGGCAAAAGATGGCATATCGCCTACGCCGACTACGCGTGGGGTCAGTCCACGCGCGACGCCTACGTCGAGCAGATCAAGGGCGCTGGCGGCACGGTCGTCGAGACGACGGGCATCCCACTCGGGACCGCCGACATGACGCCTTTCCTGTCGAAGGTCACCGGATCGTTTGACGGGCTGTTCGGGATCTTCTTCGGACCGCAAGGAATCTCCTTCGTGACGCAGAGCTTCGATCTGGGTCTGAGCAAGAAGTACCGCCTGGCCGGGGACGGCGCCATCGCGGTCGCCACAGCGCTGCCCGCGATCGGCAGCAAGGGCGAAGGGTTCGTCGGCATCGACCGCTACATCCCGGTGCTCGAGGGCGTGCTCAACACGCCATCTCACAAGCGGTTCTACGATGACGCGTCGGCGAGGCTCAAGCAGATCGATCCGAGCGGCCCCCTGCCGGATCGCTACGTGCAGTCCAACTACGAGGGCGTCAACGCGCTGAAGATCGGGATGCAGAAGTCGGGTTTTCAGGGGCGCAAGGATTCGATGAAGCTCATCGAAGCCCTGGAAGGGCTCGAGTTGAAGGAAGGTGACGACTTCCCGCAAGGCGACAAGCTCCTCCGGAAGGAGGACCACCAGGCGTTCCTGCGCGAGTTCCTCTTCGAGCTCCGCGGCGGCAAGTACAAGATCCTGGACGTCATCCCCAAGGACAAGACGATCGTTCCGCCGGCCTGCCAGTTCGCCTAGCGCGGCTCTGGTGACCGACGCCCGCGTCGGCGGAGCGGTTCACCGGCCCGGTCCGGGGACCGCTCCGCCGTCCATCCTCTCGACCGAGGGCCTGACCGTGCAGTTCGGCGGGCTCATGGCCCTCAATCGCGTCTCCCTGGCGGTGGCGCCCGGTGAGATTCGGGCCGTCATCGGGCCAAACGGGGCGGGGAAGTCCACCCTGTTCAACTGCCTTACCGGCGTGCTGCGGCCCACCGCGGGCCGCATCCTCCTCGAGGGGCAGGACGTCACCGGGCTTCCGCCGCACGCGCTCTCGCACCGGGGAATCGCGCGCAGCTATCAGATCACCAACATCCTGCCGGGAGCGACGGTCCTGGAGAACGTGCGCATCGCGGCCCAGTCGCGCCGCCACGGCTGGAGCCTCTGGCGGCACCACCTCGCCTACGCCGACCTCGTGGAACGAAGCCGGAGCGTGCTGGCGGCTGTCGGTCTCGAGGCGAAGGAGGACGAGCTGGCCGCGAACCTCTCCCATGGCGAGCAGCGGAACCTCGAGATCGGCATCGCGCTCGCCACCGAGCCGCGGGTGCTGTGCCTGGACGAGCCGACGGCGGGCATGAGCCCGACCGAGACCCGCGCCACCGTGGAGCTCGTCCGGCGGATCGCGGCCGACTACACCATCCTCATCGTGGAGCACGACATGGAGGTCGTCATGGGGCTCGCCCGGACCATCACCGTGCTCCACTACGGCGAGATCCTGGCCGAGGGCACGCCCGCCGAGATCCAGGCGAATGCCCGCGTCCAGGAGGTGTACCTCAAGACCTGATGCTGGCCCTCGACGACGTTCACGCGCACTACGGCAAGTCGCACGTGCTGCACGGGGTGTCGCTTCGGGTGGAGCGCGGGGAGGTCGTGGGTCTCCTCGGACGCAACGGCGTCGGAAAGAGCACGACGCTCAAGGCCGTGATGGGCCTGGTGCGGCCATCGCGCGGCCGCGTGAGCCTGGAGGGCCGGGACATCACCGGGCTTCCTCCGCATCAGCTGGCCCGCTCCGGGATCGCGTGGGTGCCGGAGGACCGCCGGATCTTCCGACTCCTGACGGTGTTCGAGAACCTCCGGACGGGCCTGGACCGCGCCGGCGTCACGGAGGCCCGACGGACCGAGCTCCTGGAAAAGGTCTACCAGAGCTTCCCGGTGCTGGCCCAGCGACGCGGGCAGGCGGGCGGCACGCTGTCGGGCGGCGAGCAGCAGATGCTGGCGATCGCCCGGGCCATGATGCTCGAGCCGAAGATCATCCTTCTCGACGAGCCGACGGAGGGTCTCATGCCGCGCATGGTCAGCCAGATCCGGGAGATCATCCGTGTGCTCAATCGGGACGGCGTCGCCATTCTGCTCGTCGAGCAGAACCTGCCGCTGACGCTCGAGGTGTCGGAGCGCGTCTACGTGATGGAGAAGGGCGTCGTGCGGCATCACGCGCCGTCCGCCGACTTGCGCGCGGATCCCTCCGTGCTCCACCAGTACCTGGGTGTCTAGGACCCCATGGACCAGGTCCTGATCCAGACGGTCAACGGGCTGGTCAACGGGATGATCCTCGCCCTCGTGGCGTCCGGGCTGACGCTCATCTTCGGCATCATGGATGTCGTCAACTTCGCCCACGGCGACCTCGTGATGCTGGGGGGATTCGTCGGGGCCGCCACGATCGCGGCGACCGGGAACTTCTGGCTGGCGCTCCTGGTGGCGGCCGTCATGATCGGAGTGTTCGGCGCGCTGCTGCAGGCGACGACCTTGCGCCCGCTCCTCGGGCGCGATCCCTTGACGACGATCCTGGCGACTTTCGGCGCGTCGCTGGTCCTGCAGAAGTACGCCATCTGGCAGTGGGGCCCCACGGCCCGGCAGATCCCGGCGCCGGTGACGGGGCAGTTCGCGCTCTTCTACCTCCACTATCCCTGGTATCGCATCCTGGCGGCGGTGCTGTCCGGCGCAATCATCTTCGGGCTCTGGCTCTTCCTGAAGCACGGCAAGTACGGAATCTGGATCCGGGCGACGACCCAGGACCGGGTGATGGCCTCCGCCATGGGCATCCCCGTGCCCCTCGTGCACACCGGTGTGTTCGCCATCGGCGCCGCGATGGCCGCGGCGAGCGGCGTGCTGTTCGCGCCGCTCGCCGCCGTCACGCAGACGATGGGCTTCGACTTCACGCTCCGCGCGTTCATCGTGGTCGTGGTCGGAGGCATGGGCAACCTCGGGGGCTCGATCCTGGCGGCGATCTTCATCAGCCTGATCGAGGCCTATGCTGCGATCGTCATGAGCCCGGCCCAGGCGGTGATCGTCTCCTTCGTGGTGCTGGTCCTCACCATGCTGATTCGGCCGACCGGGCTGTTCGTTCCCACGCCGAAATGACGGCGACCGAGCCCGCGGCCACGCGCCGGGCGACCGGGTACTGGATCGGGTTCGCCGTCGTGGTGGCGCTCCTGGGGGCGGCGCCGCTCGTGCTGCCGCCGTTCTGGCAGCGCTTCGTCACGGAGATCCTGATCTGGGGCCTGCTCGCGATGTCATCGGACATCCTGATTGGCTACACGGGCATGGTGTCCTTCGGTCATTCGGCCTTCTTCGGGCTCGGCATGTACGGCGCGGCCGCGGCGCTCCTCACCAGCAAACCGCCCAGCCTCGGGCTGGCGGTCCTCTACGGCCTGGTGGGGGCCGGCGCGGTCGCCGTCTTCGTGGCCTACTTCGCCACGCGTCTCCGCGAGATCTACTTCTCCATCTCGACCCTCGTCTTCTCGCAGATCTTCTACGTCATCATCTTCACCTGGACGGCGGTGACCGGCGGCGAGAACGGGCTCAGCTTCAGCCAGCCCGCCCTCGCGCTCCCGGGCTTCGAGCGCGCCCGGTTCACGCTCGCGACCTTCCACTGGTTCGTGCTCGTGGTGGTGGCGGTTTCGTACCTGGTCGCCCGCCGCATCACGCTGTCCCCCTTCGGCATGGTCCTCCAGTCGATCCGGGAGAACGAGGCGCGCACGCGGGCCATCGGCTACCACGTGGAGCGCTACAAGATGGTGGCGGTGATGGTGTCGGGGCTCTTCGCCGGGCTGGCCGGCGTGCTCTACGCCGTGCAGAACAAGTTCGCCGCCCCGGATTTCGTCTTCTTCGTCGTGTCGGGCGAGGTCGTGATCTTCAACGTGATGGGCGGGATCGGGACGCTGGTGGGTCCGTTCGCCGGGGCCGCCTTCTTCCTGCTGATGCGGGAAGGCGTCTCCCGCTTCTTCACGGAGTACTACCTCATCCCGGTGGGGATCCTGTTCATCCTGATGATCATCTTCCTGCCGCAGGGGCTGCTCGGGTTCCTCCGGCGGCCGCTGAACCGCTGACCCAGGCCGGCCGCGCGCCGGCCCGGCCCGGGCCGCACCGTTGACGAACCCCGCCGCCCCCAACGACAATGGGCGCATATGGCGTACCTACGCCGCGCGAGCGCGCGCGGCCGGGACGAACTCCGGAGTCGCCGGCGGCGCCCGGTGACCGCGCTGGGCCTGTTAATGGCGGTCAGCCTGCTCACCGCCGCCTGCGCCGGGAAAG
>JADMIO012610965.1_pt1 | contig 12856 bp, 7 predicted proteins | sample 8958161 | NCBI WGS metagenome assembly JADMIO01 (sample SAMN16585339, study PRJNA669376) | soil metagenome | isolation source: Crop rotation soil | place: USA: Cullars Rotation, Alabama | collected 2011 | reverse complement strand
ATATTCGAGCCCGACGTGGTCCATTGCGAAGTGCCGCCGCCTGACGGCCACGTTGTCCGGCAATCACCGTTCATGCAGAGTCCGCCCGAAGCGTTGATCGCGCCGCCCTGTACGTCGAGTCGAAAACCGGGAGTCGTGGTGCCAATACCGACGCTGCCGGCTGAGTTAATGCGCAGACGTTCGATGCCGTTCGTATGAAACGCAGTGGCGCCGTGAGTATACGTCGCGGCGTTCTTTGAGAGTTGGCCCACTCTGAGAATGCCTCCAAGAGCGCCGGTAGTGCCAGGGGTGTACTGCAAAGCCAATGACCGATCGAAATCAACGGCGTGGGACACGCTGAGATGAATCTCCGACGTGGTTGGATTACCGGAACTCAACCAGAGCGAGTGGGAGTTTGAATAGCTGTAGAGTTGAAATGGAGTCTGACCGACGGCAGTTGACGACAACCTGATCGCTCCGCCGTCGACGTGCAAGCGGGCCGTTGGAGCTGTGGTGCCGAGGCCGAGATTGCCAGCCGAGTTGAGGGCCATGAAGTTTGTGAAAGTGCTGCCATTGTGCGAATACCAGAGATGTTGTTGACCGGTGATCCGGTATAGAGCGCCGGGATTCCCGTCAAATTGCCAGGCAGTACCGTTGAACCATGTGTGACTGCCTAGATTGACGTTGTCGCCGCCAGAACTGAGATTCGCATGGCCCACGCGAAGAGCGCCGTTTGGGTTTACATCGAGCGCGACTCCCGGTGTGCTCATGCCGACTCCTACATTGCCCAAGGCGTAAAAAATATTCGAACCCAAGGTGACCCATTGCGATCCCCCACCGCCGCCTCCGCCACCCGCGGTGGTCTGCACGGTGCCGTCAGGAAATACGAATCCACCGCTGCTCGAACGAATCGGACCGGCGACGTCGAGTTTGTAAGCCGGCGTCATGGTGCCGATGCCCACGTTGCCGTTTGAAGCAAAGCGCGCGGATTCAAACAACGCGCCACCGCTGCGTAAGCCGATCGCAAAGTCACCTCCGGTTAGTGCGGGAGTGTGATTCGTCATAATGGCCGTCAGTCTTACGACACTGGAGGGAGTGTTATTTGTGTCGAATGCGCCCATGGCTATCTCAAACGCGTTGTTGGCGGTCGTCGTGTTGTTTATCAGGCGAATCCTTGCGGCTTGTGAAGTGGTGGGTGAATAAGAGATGGCGGCCGGGGTATACATTTCCAGCGGCGTCTGCGGGGTGGTGATACCGATCCCCACAAAACCATTTGCTGCAATCCGCATGCGTTCAACGCCGCCGGTTGAAAACATGAGCGGGTCAGCGGTAGTCGTGCTCAATTCAACGCCGGCGATTGATGGATGTCCGCGCAGGCGTCCGCTACTGGAACCGGCGCCGAACATCTCGAGATATTCGCCGTTAAGCAGTTGAATGATGTTGAAGTTAACTCGCCCGCTGCTGGGGGTGCTGTCAGTTGTCTCGCCGTCTCGTTGCTGTGCGAGAGCTTGCTGTGAGCAGCCGAACAGAATCATCACCGCGAGGGTGAAGAGCATGCTCAGTTGCGTTAGGTTGACATAGCTTCGCTGCGGTTGCGTTTTCATCTCGCACCTCTTTCTGGACTCACTCACTGAAGTGTTGGGACAGCCTTAACAACAATACGCGTCGAAACATCTCGAAACCTATCTGCACACCTCCAGGAAATTTCGAAGAAATTTTTAGTAATTAGTTCTGGAACTTTTACCGGCAAACGCGGTTTAATTGACCTGAGAAAAATCATGAGTATCGACGTGCGTGGAGTTTGCGTCCTGCTGCAAGTCTTCGACATGCCTACGTCTGTCCGCTTCTACCGCGACGTGCTCGGGTTTGAAGTGGTCCAGACCTCGCCGCGCGAAGGCGATCAGTTTGACTGGGGATTGCTGCGATTGGGTGAGGCTGAAGTGATGCTCAATACCGCTTACGAACAGGAGTTTCGTCCGTCGCAGCCGGATGCTGTTCGGGTAGCAGCGCACCGCGACACCTGCCTGTATTTTGGCGCTCCGGACGTCGATGCGGTCTATCGTCACCTGCGTTCGCAAGGTGTTGACGTGGCGGAGCCAAAGGTCGCGCCGTATGGCATGAAGCAATTGTACCTGCGCGATCCTGATGGTTATGAGTTGTGCTTTCAGTGGGCTGCATCGTGACCAACCGCCGTGACTGACCGCTGAGTGACTACTAAAGATGATCCAACACCTGCTTGGCATCGTTCTGACGATCGCCTTCATTCTCTTCTGCACCTTACTGCCGTTTCTTCCGGGCTCGTATGACAACCTGGCCGTTGCGTTCTCAGAAATGGCGCACCTCTTCGGCGTTGTGGGACTGCTGTTGGTGCCGGTTGGGCTGTTGTGGATCGGAGCGGAGCGTTCGTCGCGGCTGGCACAAAAGCGGCACGTGTTTCCGTTGCTCGTGCTGATCGTGTCGACGCTGGTGTGGGCCGCTGTGTGTTTGGCGGCGATCATACATAGCGGTCTGGTGCTGGTTTTCGCGGTTGTGGTGTTGTGGGTGTTGGTACTGCGAAAGGCATGGGCTAGATTCAGGCAAGGCGCCTCGCCGGCTGGTCCAAGCTCGTTCAATCTTTCGAGCGCAATTCCCTTCTATTTCATCGCAGTTCCCATCGCGGTCGCGCTGTTGCAGTGGGCCTTGGTGGACCGCGCGACAGAGATGAGCCGGAACCGTGCGATTGCCAACAGCGCGCCACTGATCACGGCGATCGAAGAGTATCGCAACAGAAACGGCCGCTATCCGACATCGCTGCTCGCAGAGCATCCCGACATCAGGCCGCAAGTCATGGGCATTCCCCAGTATCACTACGAGCCGCACGGGGCCGGGTACAACGTGGTCTTCGAACAGTTCAATCATCGCTTCGGCACGCGCGAGTTTGTGGTCTACAATCCTCTCGACGAATACATCATGACCGCCCACGCCATCGACATCCTCGAAATGACGTCCGAACAACTCGTCATCGAACGCACCCGCGGCCACAACTCCCGCCACGATCTCCCGCAACCACACTGGAAATACTTTTGGTTTGATTAAGGAGAACACGAATGTTCCACGGCCGATCTCTATCTACTCGCTTTTTAATTCCCGCACTCTTCGTCGTCGTCATAGGCGGCATTGCGGTTTTGGCGGCGCGCAACGGCAGTAATGATGTTCAAGCACCGCAATCGCCGGCGCGACAATCTTTAAGTACCGGGCCAGCAAAAGCCGCATCGCGTTTCCGCAATCTTTCGTTTCAACCTGAGGCCTCCAAGTTGGGAGTCAAATTGGGTCAGCGATTCATCGGCTCTGATTCCGATGTGGCTGTGCTCATCGGCGAAGTCGTCACAGACGAGGCGCGAATCCCGGTACGTGTGATCCGGCGACAGGACAAACAAGGCGAATCAGTTGAGCTTACGGGAAATGGGAAGTCTTTGGCGTGGAACGTGTCTGGATCCAAAGCCGGCTCACTCAGCGAATCCGATTGTTCATTGCTCGAAAGAATCGTGTTCGACAGTGCGGACGCATTTGTCCTGGCGCAACTGCGCGGGGCCAGTTACCAGGTTGTGGCTCGGAATGTTCGCGCCGACCTCGGCGGCGCCGACGATTATGACGGGCCATTATGGACCGTTGTCCGTGTAGGTTTTTCAGTCGCTGACATCGAAACAAGACCCGAGACTCCTTTTCGCTTCTACTACATCAACGCGCGAACAGGATTACTCGACAAGGTGATTTCCGAAGTGCGGGGTGAAGAAGTGGTGGCCACCCTCGACGGCTGGACCACTGAAGGCGGTGAAACGTTTCCTTCTGTCATCCGATGGTCCATCGCGGACCGTCAGATCATGGAATTGAAAATCATCACCTTTGTGCGTCCGAATGCCAAATAAGGAATCGCCATGAACTTCAGCACTCTAAAACTCACTGCCGGCTTGTTTCTTCTTTCAACGTTAATAATTTTCCATGCCTCAGCTCATAGTGTCATTGCTCAGACAACTGCCGCGCGGCCGGATCGCGGGATGATGCCCAATGCCTCTTACGCTATCACCGATATCGAGCAAATTAGCCTCCAGAACGGTAATTTGGGCCTGACTATCCCGCTTGCCGGTTTGCCGCCTATCGCCGGTGGAAGACTCTCATGGACCATCAACGCGCACTACAACAGCAAACTCTGGAACGTCAATCGCAATGAGATGATCGGCGATCGGTTTGACGGATCAGACGTCTACTATGTGGTCGACAGTCCACAACTTAGCGAACAAGGCAACTGGAAAATCACCGGACAATACGAATTAGAGATCCGCGACGCCAATTCTGACTTCGCGTATCAACTTCCGCCCGCCGGCGATGAGCCTGACTACTCGTTGATGCTCAACAACAATTGGTATCGCGTCGTGTTGCGCATGCCTGATGGTGCTGAGCACGAGTTGCGTCCGATGGATTATTCGCCTTTCAACGGTGGCAAGGAATACCTGTTAGGGTATTACAGCGCCAGCCCGTTCACTCACGGCACCATGAGGTACTACTCGTTCGACGGCAGTTATCTTTTCGCTACCATCACGGCGTGGAACAACTGGACTGTTTATCTGCCTGACGGCACAAAGGTGGTGCAAACAACGGATGGCATTCAACGCCTGCAAGATACGAACGGCAACAAGATTAAGATCTTTACGGACGCCAACGGCACGCATTATCAGGACGAACAAACGGGCAGAGAGATTCGCTATAAGTTAGAAACCGCGACTCAAGGGCGTGTTTATTACAAAACGGTCGGCAATGTTGAAAAATACGTTGCCATCAACTTCGGTGAGACGAACGTTCAGGGCAAGATTTACCGCGTTAACGATTGGATCCCGTTTCAGTTTGGCTTTCTGCCATGTAAACACTACCAGATGCTCAACACGGCGGTTCCCGTGGTTCGCGAGATTGTCTTGCCGCAAAGCGAACCCGGCGTGACGCGCAAGTTTACTTTTACTTACGACTCTGACAGCACTGAAACAGCCAGTACGCCAACGGTGAAGTTTAGTTGCAGTGGTTCCTCTTCAACCTATGTCAGGACGGCTTCAAAAGGATGGGGCTTTCTGAGCAGGATCGAGACTCCATCGGGCGCGAAGATCGATTACAAATTTGACTTGAACTCCACACACGCTCCTTTTAGTACTGATGACATAGCCAAAGTCTCTATTACTGAAAAGAAACTCGATCATGACGGGACAGTCGACACCTGGGCCTATCAAATTCTTGACGGCTCATCTCAGATAACGAATCCTGACGGCAGCACGATAGTTGAGCATAGGTTTCTTCAAGGGCCAGCGTTCGGATCGGCGTTTGGAAAGAGCGGTTTTGCTTACAGAACGACCCGGCCGTTCTCCAGGATCGAACGGCATTGGACCAATAAAGTGTTCAGCGGGGCGAGCATTGCATCGCCGAATGGGAATGTTGATTTCAATAGTGTCGTCGACTTTGAATACACCACGCTTACAGACGCCAGTGGTAACAACCTCAAGATGGCGGCCAAGGCGTTTCAATATGACTTCAACGGGAATTTGACACAGACCACCGAATACGACTGGTTTGATCCCGCCTTAGTCTCCCGCGATTCTTTAGGTGTACCGACGGGCGTTCCTGCCGGCGCAACGGTGTTAAGAACGACTGTTAACTCCTATCACAATCAGGCCACGAGCTCGACGTCGGGCAACGTCTACGCGAAGCGCAACATTTCGACTGCCGCGCCATTAATTCTGAATGCCTTGCAACAAACAACAACCGGACCAGCCATTACGCGTCTCAGTTACGACGGACTGGCTTATGGCAGTGGACCAACGGTGGGAAATATAACTAGTCAGAGTGTGTGGGATGATTTAGACAACAAATGGATTACGAGTTCGCAAACCTACGGTGCTTACGGAAACGTTGCGACCAAGACGGACCCACGCGGCAAAGTCACCCAGTTCTATTACGACGACTCAACCCATGCACTTCCGAATCGGGTGGTTGTCGATCCGCAGAATGGCACCGGCACACAAACCACGACCACTGCGTTCGACTTCTCAACTGGCCTCGTCACCAGCCAGACCGACGCAAACGGCAGTGTCTCGACAATCGATTACAACAATCAATTGTTGTCGGCCGTGGATCCATTTGGCCGGGCAGGAGTAACTTATGGTCCAACTGTTTCGGGTCAGCGTCAACGCGTGACTACCACTTATCTCGACAACGCCCGCCAGGTAGTCGTGGCCACCGACTTGAACACAGAAACCGACAAACTGCTGAAGACAAGGACTAGCAGAGATCAGTTAGGCCGTGTCACGCTGACGGAGCAGACCGAAGACGGCGCCAACTACACCATTTCATCGGCGAAGGTTTATCAACAGCTTGGTAAGATCACGTTCTCCTCGAATCCGGCGCGCAATGGAGCGGCACCGACGGATGGTTGGACCAGGACCACACTCGATAACGCAGGCCGGTTGGTTGAAGTAGCAACTTTCAGTGGCGTAGCACAGCCGCCATCTATCGGCACGAGCGCGAATTGGACTGGCAGTATGACTACCACCTACGACGCACAGTTCACCACGGTTGCGGATCAGGCAGGTAAGCTTCGTCGCAGCATGGTTGATGCTTTGGGTAGGCTGGTGCGTGCCGATGAACCAGATGCCAGCAACAACCTCGGCGCCACTGTCGCCCCCGTGCAGCCAACAACTTATGCCTATAGCACTCTGGGAGATCTCTTAACGGTAAGCCAGGGAGTGCAAACGCGCAGTTTCACCTACGATTCGCTATCACGGCTCCGAACGGTGGCCAATCCCGAAAGTGGCACAATTACTTATACCTACGACGACAACGGCAACATGCTAACCAGGCAAGACACTCGCCCAGTTACCACCAGTGTCACGTACGACGCGCTCAATCGCCCTACAGTCAAGACTTACAGCGATGGGACTCCGCGCGTTGATTATTTTTACGACGCACAGTCCTTACCGGCCGGTGCGCCTACTTTTGATCGTGGGCAGGCGACAGGAAGACTCGTGGCAGTCACTTATGGCGGCGGCAGCAGTGGTACTTATCGCGGTTTTGACGCGCGCGGATTAGTTGTTCGTCAGTATCAGCAAACAGACTCTGTGAACTATCTTGCCGAAGCGACCTACCGTTTGAGCGGGTCGATACAGACACAGACGTACCCATCGGTCCCGGGTGCAGGAAACCGGCGCACAGTCACTTATACAAACGACAATGCAGGCAGGCTTACTTCGCTAAACACGCCAGCTACGACCTATGCACCCGGAGCGAGTGTGAGCGCCATAACCTATACTGCTCCGGGCACGATGAGCAGCCAAACCTATGGCAACACACTGATCAATGCCGTCACTTACAACAGTCGTCTACAGGCGGATGGGATCAAACTTGGGACGGCCGGCAATCCGGCTTCCATCGTCTCCATCGCCTATAGCTATGGCACGACGGCAAACAATGGAAACGTTCAGTCGATTACTTATAACGGAGGCGGACTGAGCTATAGCCAGAGCTTCGGTTACGACTCTCTAAACAGGTTGACCACCGCAAGCGAGAACGGTGGAGCAAACTGGTCACAAACCAATGGCTACGATCGCTACGGCAATCGTTGGATCGATCTCGGAGGCGGGAATCAGAGCCTCTATTTCACAGCCGGTAATCAAATCACCGGCTCGAGTTACGACGCTGCGGGTAATTTGCTCAACGATGGAACTCATAGTTATGTCTACGATGCGGAGAATAAAATCAGTAAAGTAGATAACGTGAATGCTAACGTGTATGACGGCGAAGGCCAGCGCGTACGGAAGCTCGTGGGCGAGAATCTGCGTTTCGTTTACGGGATCGGCGGACAATTGATCATGGAGTTCAACGGCTCAAGCGGTGCGCTAACGAAGGAATACATTTACGGCGCCACCGGTTTGCTTGCAACCATCGAACCGACGGCCGTTAACGCCAACGGCACGCGTTACGCAACTGCGGACAATCTCGGTTCCCCGCGCGTCGTGACAAACTCCGGCGCCGCCGTCGTGAGCCGGCACGACTACAAACCATTCGGCGAAGAGATCTCCGCCGGCGCCGGCGGCCGCACCACTGGCATGGGCTTTCCCGGTGCGTCGGATGGTTTGCGGCAGAAGTTTACTTCACAAGAACGCGACAATGAGACGGGGCTGGATTATTTCAGAGCCAGATACTATAGCTCCACTCATGGACGTTTCAGCGGATCGGATCCGGTCTACATTTCTTCAAGACGCATCAGGCAACCACAACAACTAAACCTTTACACGTATGCCGGAAACAATCCGCTGAAGTTTATCGATCCGGACGGCAGATACTTTGTTGGCACGGATGGCAAGAAAGTCGATGTAAGCGTTCAAGGAGGAATGGTAGTTCTAGGCAACAATGCATCCGCCGATTTGAAGCGGATGGCGGAACTAACCTCAGCAAGGGCCAGTGGGACGGCTTTAGACTCGTTTGAGAGGTTAGCGAACAACGCCACGAAGATTCATTTCAAAATCGTGAAGGAAGAAGTCAACAACGCTAAGCTCGGAGAACATCAACCGCACGACAAAGATGGAAAACCGTTGGCTTGGGACGATTCACCAGGCCAAAATCGCTTTAACGGCATGCCAGCTTACATAACGGATGCGGAGGGGAATATCTCCTATGCAGAGGCTACGATCACCATCTTTGAAGGTAATATCATGGCTGATCTCGATCGGCAGAGAGCATTTTATGAGTTCGCAGAGATGACTGTCGAAGATTTTATGGTTTCGGCCCTTGGCCACGAAGGTGACCACAACACGAATCAGGCGGCCCTTAGAGCAATTAAGGATCGGCAAGAGGGGCGCACCAACAATCTGAACGTGGAAGAATCAGCCTATCGGGTAGGCAGTCGTATATTGGAGGAGATGCGAGACGCGCAATGGCCGGAACGTGGTTGCGTACGGTAAATGGAGGTCCGAGTGCCAGTGAAATATAGCCTAAAACTGATAACGCTCCTGATTCTGTTTGCACCTCTAAGTGCTCCAGTGTCTTCGCTGTCTCCGACCTTGGCGGTATCTATGCATCAAGACAAAATTGTTTGTGAACAGAATCAAGATGCTCTTTATAACAGGGGTCAAGTTCTCACCAATTTGGCCGAGATCCTGAATAACTCTGCTCCTACATTTCGGAAATATGAGCCTCGCGGACTTGAAGTCGTGAAAGACAAGCCGCGCCGCTTTTTTATTTACGACCTCACAGATCCTTCAAATACTGGAACGTCGTTAGGCTCGTGCGTGCAATTGCTCAACAAGCACGTCTACCACGTCGCCCCGATGTATCTGCCCTATTCCTTCAGTCACATATTATTTCTGGATGATGGACAGTTGAAGGTCTTTCGGTCGGTAAACTGTAACGGCGGAGACAGAATAGAAGATGTGTTGAACTACCTGAAGGCCAATCTGCCAGACAATGGCAAGAAGAGCGAAACTCTCACTCGCGTACAGGCTTACAGGGATCACGGCGTTTATGTGACCATAGACGACACCCGGGTAAGGTGTGATGAAGTGAAGTTGAACAACGACTGAGGAAGGCTTACAGCCTCACCGTCCAACGAGCGTCGAGAGTGGGGGCGTTTTTAGCCCGAACACTTCGGGGTTTTCGCCGATGATGGCGGCGGCGAGGAAGCTTGGGACGTAGCGCTGGGTCTCTTTGCGAAAATCTCCGTCGAGTGCTTCCCTGTTGGCAAACAAGGTCCAGAAATTTCTCGCATAGTTCTCCGTGCCACGCAGTTGGCGCAGACTATCGCGCACCCATTCCGCACCGCGATTGTAGCTGAGCAGCACCAACGTCACGCTCTGCGAATCTTCACCGAGCTCGGCCATGCGATCGGCAATGTAGTGAGCCGCGGCAGGCGTCATCTTCTCCGGGTCGCACATCTCCGCGCGAGAAACACCATAGTTTTGCGCTGTCGACGGCAGGAATTGATAAAGCCCCTTTGCTCCGAACTGACTTTCAGAACAGGGACGGTATCCCGATTCAATCACCGGCAGATAGATCCCGATGATCACGGGGACTTTGCGCGCGGCGAATGAACGACCAATCAACGGAACGTAAGCGGGCGCGCGTTCATAAACCGCGATCATGCTGCCCGTGGGTTGATCCGGTGGACCAGTCATTCTCGCAGCGTAATAATCCACGTAGGACTTGAGATAACGAATGGCCGTGTCATCAAGCTTCACAGGACGCTCGCCCATCATGGTCGAGATGCGCTGTTCCTGCTCGGTGACAAATTGCAAACGTTCGGGCTCGCTCATTTGCGAATAGAGTTTCACTGGCCGCGCAGTTGAAGCGTTCGTGGCAACAGGCTGATGCAATCTCGTCGATCGTCTGTAAAGAAACGTTCCGGTAATCGCGATCGCCAACAGCAAAACGATCGCTACGAGCGAGACGAAGCGCGGTGACAGGCGTGCGGTTAACCTCAAACCTCCGGATCGACTTTCAACCTCACGTTCGGCTTTGCCGTCGAGTTGTTCGCGAGCAGTTTTCAAATCGCTCAGCAACTCGCTGACTGTCCGATAACGACCAGCAACGTCTTTGCACAAAGACTTGTCCACGATCGACTGCAACAGCGGCGCGGCTCGAACATGCTCGTTCGCAACCTCAGATAATCGCGCCGGTTCGCGATCGAGGATCGCAACCATCGTGTCCATACGCGTCGCGCCGTTGAACGGCAGCCGTCGCACCAACATTTCATAAAGCACAACGCCGAGACTCCAAATGTCAGTGCGCTCGTCAACTGAAAGTCCACGCGCCTGCTCGGGCGACATATAGTTGACCGTTCCCAAAACAAGGCCCGTTTCAGTCTGTGTTTCCCGTGGATCGTCCGGCGTTTTCGCGGGCTCCAACAGTTTGGCGATGCCGAAGTCGAGAATCTTGAGTAGGCCATCCTCGCGCCGCATGATGTTTTCGGGTTTGATGTCGCGATGCACGATGCCCGCAGCGTGTGCCACAGCCAGTGCTGACACTACCTGTTCGATGCAATCCAGGATCTCCGCGAGCGATAACTGCTGCTCTCGCATCAACTCGCTGATAGTCTTTCCGTCAATAAACTCGGTCGCGATGAAATAAACGCCATCGCTTTCGCCGACTTCGTAAATCGTGAGTATGTTCGGGTGGTTCAAAGCCGAAGCCGCGCGCGCCTCACTTTGAAAACGCCGCAACCGCGCCGCATCGGAAGCGAAATAAACCGGCAGCAGTTTCAGCGCGACGAGGCGGCTGAGTCTCGTGTCGTGGGCCAGGTAGACTTCGCCCATTCCTCCGGCGCCGAGACGCTCGACAATCCGGTATGGACCAATCACGCGGCCCGTTTCAGCGCTCAACAAAACATACGCGTCTCGTGCGATCGCAGGTTGCTCGATGAAATCACCGGCCTCTTCGTAAGCGGCGATCAGAGTCGTGGCTTCGGTTCTCAATTCTTCGTCACCGGCGCACACGTCTTCGATGAACGAGGCGCGCTCGAACGACGGGCGATCCAGCGCGTCCTGCAACACGGTTTCAACCTCTTGCCATCGCTCAGCTTTCATTCCGCTTCCTTCAGTCGCCGATAGAGCCACGCTTTCGCGGCACGCCAATCACGCCGCACGGTCATCAGTGAAATGTCCAAAGCCTCAGCCGTTTCCTCGAGACTGAGACCGCCGAAGTAACGCAGTTCCACCACATGACCCTTGCGCTGATCGAGTTGCGCAAGTTCATCCAAAGCTTCTTCCAACGCGATCAACTCAGCGGCTCGTTCCAGCGACATCGCCGCGGCTTCGTCGATCGGAACCTGTCGAACATCGCCGCCGTGTTTTGCGTAACGACGACGCCGCGCGTGATCGATCAGGATGTGGCGCATGACGCGCGCGGTCACCGCGAAGAAGTGCGCGCGGTTTTGCCAAACCACTTTCTGATCGGCTAAACGAAGATACGCCTCGTTCACAAGAGCGCTCGTTTGCAATGTGTGACCGTCGCGTTCGCGTTGGACGTAGCGGTGCGCGATCCGCCGCAGTTGGTCGTAAACCAGCGGCATCAAACGGTCGAGCGCGGCCTGATCTCCTTCACGCCATTCGACGAGCAAACCGGTCAGGTTGTCCGCGGTCAACGTCTTCATTCGCATCGAATTCTAGCATCAATAGAGGCGAAAGTTTTTTGTTCGCGCATGAACACTTTCGTCGTGTTTTCTCGCTTACCGGCGCACGATGAACAGTTTCTTCGCCGCATCTCGCTTAATATGTGGAGGACACAAAACATATATGAAAACTAGAGTAGCTCTTATATCGCTGGCGAGTGTGGTAATGCTGGCATTGAATGCCCTGCACGTCAGCGGCCAGACCGTTCCCCCGGGGAAACCGTATGTAGACATGTCACGCGCCGAGCGGCTTGTGTTTGTCGGCGAACAAGCGCGGCGCATCGCGCGCGAGATGTCGGGAAGTGAATACGAATTCACGGCAGACTTCGAAAAAGATATTCAGAAGGCTGTGATGCAGTACGCCGAGCGGCTCGGGAAAAACGATAAGGAACGTGGCGGCAGATCCGATTTGCGTCCAGCGTTGGAGCGCGGCCAGGCTCAGGCGCCAGCGCTGATCGCGGCATTCAGGGCGCGCAATGTCTCGCCGCTGTTCGGTCTCTACCTGCCGTTTATCGAATCCGAATACAAGAACCTCGACTCGCCGAGTCCGATGGGAGCGCTTGGCATGTTTCAGTTTCTTCCCTCGACTGGCGAGCGCTACGGGCTTACGGTTGACGAACTTCTCGACGTTGGAAAATCTGCTGACGCCGCCGCTCGCTACATCACTGATAGTATGCAAGTCTTCGCCAACGATCCGATGAA